>ENA-UOOR01001268-UOOR01001268.1-fermentation-metagenome-genome-assembly--contig:-NODE-1268-length-30713-cov-5.015657_pt1 | contig 30713 bp, 26 predicted proteins | sample MGYA00245780_ERZ724029 | MGnify/ENA primary metagenome ERZ724029 (study PRJEB28704, sample SAMN03018315) | fermentation metagenome | biome: anthropogenic terrestrial biome; feature: soil; material... | reverse complement strand
AATAAAATCCCGGACGGATTTTCTTGAGGGCGTACGAAACATCACTCATGACGCTGAATTATGGGTGGAAGTTTTAGGGCCCGGGAACCTTGTTGTATTCACAATAAAAAGAGGAGTATGGCTTATGGACAAACAGGCAATACAGAAACTGAATCTGATGCTTCAGGGAATAGCCTACCGGCTGACCGATGAAATAGACTACTTTGAAGGATTGACCGGGGAATTCAAATCGGGGACCAGAAAATTTCCGATGAGCTGCCAATGGGAAGAGAATGGACTGAAAATATTATTTGAGGGGAGAAGCCTGATTGCTTCGGCGGAAGAGTTTCCCAAAATAATAGCGGATTTTTCAGAAAAGTTTGAGCAGGTAACCCTGACTTACAGGACTAGGGGAGAGGCCTTGGTTATTGAAGCGGATTCTAAAAATGTCACCATGAAGACCATGCGCCTGGAGGAAGATAAAGAAAAGCTCTTTCAGGGGCATGTGGAAGCCGGTACTGTATCGGGTCGGGAATACCTCATTAAACCAGGCCGGGCCGACGACCTTTTAAAGGCCATAGGTATCATGGCGGAAAACGGCAAGATCAAAAATGATATGATCCGGAAATATAACCAGATCGATCATTTTGTAGAGCTTCTGGAGCCTATGCTGAAGGAGCTTGCCAAAAGCCGGAATGAACTGAAAATCGTAGACTGTGCCTGCGGAAAATCTTATCTTTCCTTCGTCCTTAACTATTACCTGAAAGAGGTTATGAAGATCAACTGCAGATTCACAGGGATTGATATCAAGGAGGGTGTCATTGTATCTTCCAAGGCAATAGCAGAAAAATTAGGCTACCGGAACATGAATTTTGTAAAGGGGGATATCAGAACTCTTTTGTATGAAGAGGAAGGCGGAGCAGTCCAGCCGGATCTTGTCATCAGCCTTCATGCCTGTGATGTGGCCACTGACTTTGCCCTGGCCTATGGCATTCGAAACAGGGCCAGGGGGATCATCGCCGTACCCTGCTGTCACAGTGAGCTTTTGAATCAATACGCCTATGAGCCCTTTAAAGACATTATCAAGCATGGTGTATTCAAGGCCAGGCTGGCCGATGTATTGACAGACGGTCTCCGGTGTATGATTTTAGAGGCGTTTGGCTATTCGGTTTCAGCCGTTGAATATGTGTCGCCGCTGGATACGCCCAAAAATTTATTGATCCGCTCTACGCTTACCGGAGGGTATAACAAAACAAAGTATGAGGCTTGCAGAGAAATGGCCAAAAAGTTAGGCGCCGAGCCCATGCTGATAAAGCAAACCAGCAATCTGACCCAATGGACAAGCTGAAAATCAACTAAAAATAATGCAATTTGCTTAATTTTCACAAGGCTATTGACAAGAACCATTTTAGAGTATAAACTAGCAGAAACATTATATTTTATTGCGTTGATTGGGAAAATAGCATAGGGCGAAAACTACAGAAAACTTATTATTTGCTGAGAGATAAGGTTCAAGTCTGTGTGAAAAATCCCCCATGAGCAGTCAGCTGAACGGCAGGGTTTAGTAAGTGGGACCGGCTAACAACCGTTATCATGTTAACATATTGGAGCACCGGCGAAGATATGTTAGGGAGTGGTTGCCTATTTTGGCGGCAATGAAGAGTGGTACCGCAGGACAATGAAGTTCTGTCTCTATAGTTTTAGAGACAGAGCTTTTTTAATATTATCGAGGCCTTGTTATGAAATGTTTCACTTAAAAATATACATTTCCCCCTTTGCCGGGGAAAATGTATCGAATATAAAAATTTATAAAGGAGAGAGTAAAATGAAGAAAACTTTGAGCATTATTCTTTTAGTTGCTTTAGCTATGACGCTTTTAGCCGGATGCGGCGGATCTGTAAATGCAAACGAGATCAAAATCGGCATTAACTATGAGCTTTCCGGTGATGTAGCAACCTACGGGCAAAGCTCTGTAGAAGGCATTGAGCTGGCTATTGAACAGATCAATGCCGCAGGAGGAATTGGCGGCAAAAAGCTTGTGGCTGTAAAGTGCGATAATAAATCAGACCCTGCCGAAGCCACCACGCTTACCACAAAGCTCACGACCCAGGATAAGGTTGTCGCTGTTTTAGGGCCTGCAACCTCCGGCAGCTTTAAGGCTACCATTCCTGTATCATTGCAGAATAAGGTTCCTGTTGCATCAGGCTCTGCCACTGCAGATGATGTTACGGTGGATGCTTCCGGCGTAAAGGAATACGCCTTCCGTATTTGTTTTAGCGACTCCTACCAGGGAACAGCCATGGCAAATTACGCGCTGAATAATCTGTCCAAGACGAAAGCCATTGTCATCATGGACAGCTCCAGCGACTATGGCAAGGGCCTTGCCAAAAACTTCATCGAGACCTTTGAAGCAGGCGGCGGATCCATTGTTGCTCAGGAAGCGTATGTGGCAAAGGATACCGATTTTAACGCCATTCTCACAAGTATAAAAAGTGACGACTTCGATGTTATCTTTATTCCGGGCTATTACAACGAAGCCGGACTTATCATCAAGCAGGCTCGTGCTCAGGGTATCAATGTCCCGATTTTAGGCGCCGACGGCTTTGACTCCCCTACGCTTGTTGAACTGGCCGGAGCGGATGCCTTGAACAATGTATATTTCTCCAACCACTATTCATCACTTGACCAGGATCCGCTGGTACAGGAGTTTATCAAAGATTTTAAAGCCAAATACAATAAAGAACCCGATGCCTTTAACGCACTGGGCTACGACCTTGCCAAATTTGTTGCCGATGGTATTGCCCGCGCTGAAAAACTGGACGGGGTGTCTGTCAAGAATGCCCTGGCCGCGACCACCGACTTTGCCGGCGTAACCGGTTCCTTCAGTGTTGATGAAAACCACAACCCTGTAAAGCAAGCCGTTGTTATCGGTTTGGAAAACGGTGTTCAGGCAAGCAGTGAGAAAGTCGCCCAATAATGTTTGCAAAATAATTGGGAATCGTTTTATTATATAAGTGGGGATGTTTGCCCCACTTATATCCATTTATTTAAGAACCATGGATAGCTCTTAAGAAGAGATCGATATGGAAAGAAGGGAAAAATTTTGGAACAGCTTTTGCAGCAGATTATCAACGGCATATCGTTAGGCAGCATTTATGCGCTGATAGCTTTGGGGTATACCATGGTCTATGGTATTATTAAGCTCATCAATTTTGCTCATAGCGATGTCTATATGATAGGGGCATACATCGGTTATTTTTGTATGACATCACTTCGCTTGGGATTTGTATCGTCTTTGCTGATTGCCATGGTATTTTGCACTTTGCTTGGGGTGGCTATTGAAAAAATAGCTTACAAGCCCTTGCGCAATGCAACCAAAATAGCAGTGTTAATTACCGCCATAGGCGTTTCATTATTTTTGGAATATGGCACCATGTTTATTGTAGGGCCTACCGTGCGCTCCTATCCGGCCATGAGAGGAATCATGGTCAAAACTTTTAAACTGGCCAATATTACCATTACAATGCAGCAGGTTCTCATTGTGGGTATTACAGTTATCCTAATGATCCTTTTGCAGTTTATTGTGAAGAAAACCAGGATCGGCAAAGCCATGCGGGCGGTTTCCCTGGACCAGGATGCTGCCATGCTGATGGGCGTCAATGTCAATACTACCATTTCCTTTACCTTTGCATTGGGCTCTGCCTTAGCCGGCGCAGCCGGTATTCTGGTGGGGGTGTATTATAACTCGATTAACCCGCTGATGGGTACGCTTCCAGGACTGAAAGCATTTATTGCGGCCGTTTTCGGAGGCATTGGTATAATCCCCGGAGCCATGATAGGCGGGTATGTAATCGGCATTATCGAGGTTTTTGTTTCAGGATACGGAAACTCTATGTACCGGGATGCTGTAGTTTTTGCAATACTGATTCTGGTGCTTATCGTGAAGCCCACAGGATTGCTCGGCAAAAATGTCAGGGAGAAGGTGTAACAGAATTGAAAAAATTATTTGAAGTCCGCGGAATGAAGAAGCTCGTTTTACTTTTGCTCACCTTCGTGATCATTCAGCTACTGGTATCGTTTAACATCATTAATGCCTATCTTCAGGCCACTCTGGCCACGATTTGCATTAATATTATTCTGGCTGTCGGCCTTAATCTCATTACCGGTTTTACGGGCCAGTTTTCTCTGGGGCATGCGGGCTTTATGTCCATTGGAGCCTATGCCTGCGCTATCATCACCATGAGGGATGCCACCGTGAAGGGATTTATCATCGGTGTATTTGCGGGGGCCCTGGCGGCTGCGGTAATAGGCTGTCTGGTAGGCCTGCCCACTCTTCGTCTGAAGGGAGATTACCTGGCTATTGCCACGTTGGGAATGTCTGAAATCATCCGGGTTATTTTTTTGAATCTGGACATCACTAATGGCGCCGCAGGATTAAACGGTATCCCGCGCTTTGTCAACTGGTTTTGGCTGTTTATCTTCACAGCGGGCACCATTTTAATCATATCAAACTTTATCCGGTCCTCTCATGGGCGGGCTTGTATTTCTATCCGGGAGGATGAAATCGCCGGGGAGGCCATGGGTATAAATACTACCAAATATAAGGTCATTGCCTTTACCATCGGCGCATTTTTTGCGGGAATTGCAGGAGCCCTGTATGCTTCTTTTTTCTATTTCCTGAAGCCCGATACATTTGGCTTTTTAAAGTCCATCGATGTCTTGGTCATTGTGGTGTTAGGAGGCTTGGGCAGTATATCGGGCTCGGTTATCTCAGCCATTTTACTGGCTTTGGTTTCCACCATTCTCCAGTCGTTTTCTGAGATCCGCATGGTTTTGTATGCGCTCATTTTAGTCGTTATTATGATTTTCCGCCCCCAGGGGCTGATGGGCTCCAAAGAACTGTCGATGGCAATGTTCAGCAAACTGGGCGACAAATTAAAATCCAGGAAAGGAAGGGTTTAGTATGGCGATTTTGACTGTAAAAAAATTAACTAAATCCTTTGGCGGCTTAACGGCCGTTTCCAATGTGAATATGGAAATTCACCAGGGCGAGCTGGTGGGATTGATCGGGCCCAATGGCGCCGGGAAAACAACCCTGTTTAATCTTTTAACCGGCGTGTATGTGCCCACATCGGGTAAAATTACCTTGAATAAAGATGGCAAGGAAAAATCCATGCAGGGTTTAAAACCCTATACCATTTGCAAAGCCGGAGTGGCCAGAACCTTCCAAAACATTCGCCTGTTTAAGGAGCTGACCGTTTTGGACAATGTTCGCATTGCCATGCATCAGAATGTGAAATATGGGCTTGCGGCCAGCTTCTTCCACCTGCCCTCCTATGTCAGAGAAGAAAAGAAGCTTGTTCAAGAGAGCACCGATTTTTTGAAAATTTTTAAGCTGGAGGATAAAAAAGATGAGCTTGCTAAGAACCTTTCCTATGGTGAGCAGCGTCATCTTGAAATTGCCCGTGCCCTGGCAACCAACCCAAGCCTGCTGCTTTTAGACGAACCGGCTGCGGGTATGAACCCGGCGGAAACTGCCCAGCTGACAGAGCTGATCGAATGGATCCGTGGGGAATTCAATTTGACCATCCTTTTAATTGAGCACGATATGTCACTGGTCATGAAAATTTGCGAGCGGATTTATGTGCTGGATTACGGGACGGTTATTGCCAACGGAACTCCTGACGAGATTAAATCAAATAAACGGGTCATTGAGGCCTATTTGGGCGAGGAGGCCAGTCATGTTTGAGATTAAAAATATAAATGTTCATTTTGGTGTGATCCACGCCCTTAAAGGGATTTCCCTAACAGTCAACGATGGGGAAATTGTTACCCTCATTGGCGCCAACGGCGCCGGAAAGACCACTACTCTCCGCACGGCCTCAGGCCTTAAAAAGCCCACCAATGGGGAGATCCTGCTGGATGGGGCTGATATTACCTCCAAGTCGGCTCAGGAAAGAGTGCAAATGGGTATATCCCAGGTTCCCGAAGGACGCCGTGTCTTTTCGGCTATGTCGGTTCTGGAAAACCTCGAAATGGGCGCATACCTAAGAAGGGATAAAGAGAATATTAAAAATGACCTAAAGATGGTTTATGATAAATTCCCCATTCTATCAGAACGGAAAAAGCAGGCTGCCGGAACCCTGTCGGGCGGAGAGCAGCAGATGCTTGCCATTGGCAGGGCGCTCATGAGCCGACCCAAAATACTTTTTTTAGATGAGCCTTCGATGGGACTTGCCCCTATACTTGTTCAGGAAATCTTTGATATAATAAAAGATATAAACAAGGCTGGCACTACCATTCTTCTGGTGGAGCAAAACGCTAGTCTGGCACTGCAGATTGCACATCGTGCCTATGTTATGGAGACAGGGTCCATCGTTCTTTCAGGGACGGGTGCGGACCTGATGGAGAGTGATGAAATCAAAAAAGCTTATTTAGGAGGTTAGAATTATGTTTGTAAAAAGCAAAATGACTGCAAACCCATTTACTATCTCTCCTGATCAAACAATTCCAGAAGCAAATGAAATAATGGCCCAGCATGGAGTCAGACGGCTGCCGGTAATAAAAAACGGCAAGCTTGTAGGAATTGTTTCCAAAGAGGATATTGCTCAGGCTTCTCCTTCCAAGGCGACCAGCTTAAGTGTAGGTGAGATCAACTATCTCCTTGCAAAGACAAAAATAAGCAAAGTCATGACAAAAGATCCTATTAGCATACAATCCGGCGCTCTTCTTGAGGAAGCTGCGATCTTAATGCGCGATCACCATGTGAGTATCCTGCCTGTTGTTGATAATGGCAAGCTGGTTGGCATCATCACGGAAAGCAATATATTTGATTCCTTTATAGAGCTTTTGGGCTTTCGTGAGCCGGGAACCAGACTGACCATTGAAGCTGATGATGCGCCCGGGATCATGTCGAACCTTACCAGCATCATTGGAAATTACGGCGCCAATATCAGTCATGTAGCGGTATATCGCGGAGCCAACGGCAAAAGCGCTGTGGTCATCGGCATCAATTCCCTGAACACAGCCGAAATTGAGAAATCAATAGAAGGACAGGGGTTTAAAATATTATACAAGCTCCAGAATGATTGATGCGGCTCCCCATATACGCTTGGAAAATATTCTCTGTATTGAAAAGAACGAATCCCGGAAGCAAGAATGCTTCCGGGATTTTACTTGGGTAAGCCAGCAATCCTGCTCCGCTTACGCACTAAAACATCACTCTGCCGCTGAGATGGCGGCCGTCTTTATCTTTATGCCGGAGGAGCCGATTTGCCGCGCCCAGCCCTCGGGCATGGACTTATCGGTTATGATCATGCTGATATCATCAAGGGTAGTTGCGGCAGTAAAGCCCACCTTGTCAAATTTGGTATGGTCACAAAGAAAGATGGCTCTATTTGAACACTTTATCATGGTTTTCTTTATTTCAGCTTCCTCTTCATTGGAATCCATCATGCCCCTGCCAGGGGAGAAGCCTTTGCAGGAAAAAAAGACTTTATCGGCATAATAGTTGCTCAACGCATTTTCTGCCGCACGCCCCACATAGGAAAGACTATTATGCCGCAGGATCCCTCCGGTAGATATAATAGTTATATCCTTGCACTCGGATAGGGTAAATGCCACCTTTTCGGCATTGGTTATCACCGTGATGCCTTTTTTATCCTTGATATGCTTTGCGACGTATAAAGATGTAGTGCTTGCATCCAATATAATGGTATCCCCATCGGATACCTCTTCAGCAGCTTTTTTTCCGATTGCGTCCTTCCCTTCGATATTAATGCCCTCTCTTACTTCCAAAGAGGCCTCAACCTTCGTATCATCGGTCAGAACGGCTCCGCCATGGGTTCTGGTCAGCAGGCCCTGGTTTTCCAGGAGCTTGAGATCGCGCCGTATGGTTTCCTCGGTCACATGAAACAACGCTGCGGTTTCATTGACCAGGATGCTTTTCTTGTCATGTAATATGGAAATAATTTTGCTTCTTCTTTCGATGCCAAACACTGCGGTACCTCTCGTTTTCGTTGATAATCCAAGGATATCATAAATTTTAATGCTTAATATGTATCATATCATGAATTTTGCAGCCTTTCATAAAAAATTAGTAATTCTTCGATTCGCATAAAAAATATTTTTTATTTTCGCAACCCTGCTCCGCTTCTGCACTTTAACATAAGAACCCATTTCTAAGATTATTTCAGGTTTTCAAGCCCAATATGCTTAAATGCATTGATTCTGGACTCCAGGTCCGGGTATTCTGCCATTGAGGCTTTGGAAAACATCCCTTTATCCAGATGTTTTGTTGCCGCGAGCTCGTGCCCCACAAGCGCCCAGGCAGCATCAATAAGGTTTTTAAATTTCTCATTTCTTAAAGCATTGCAGATAAAGGGTTGACGGGGTGAATTAATATCCTCGCCGCTTATCTGAAAGAAATCATATTGCTCGCATAGTTTTCTCAGCCTGTCCAGCTGTTCCATTGTGTTCCGTGAGGGCATGTAGGTTACCGCTTTAAAGCCCAGGGCCTTGATGACTTTAAAAAGTGTCTCAATGTAATCGTCCTCAAATTTCTGAGCCTTTTTGTCCCCTGTTACTGAATCCCCCACATCCCCCAGATATGCGTAAGCCGATATAGCGCCGATGGCATCTGAAAATTGGATCACCTCGCTGACCTCCGGGCACTCTGTCGCAGCGTCAATATAAAAACTGCCCACGAGCTCGCTTTTTAATAATCCCAATAAATCATAGGCATAATAAGGATTTTGCAAATCCAGTAAAAAGGCTTCGGTCTTGGAATTGATGTTCAGCTTCAGCAGATTCTTCATAAAGTCAAGTAAGGGGCGCCCTTTACCGTAAGTTTGTATCATTTTTACCGAAAGAGCATAAAGTATATGCCTTTCGGTGATGCTCCCGCCATCGGCAAAGTTGGAGGCAGGCACAATATCCCTGTCAAAATCAAGATGGAGGACGGGGGGGAGAATATCATTAATTTTGGTGGTCATCAGCCGGTTTCGTTCGTTTCGCCAATTTGTACAGGGCTTACAGAATTCTTTCACCCTGTTAATTTGGGTATGGGGTATGCCATGCAGGGCCATATAGGCGACGGAATTCTGATCCGGATTATTGATTTTTTTGCCCGAAAGGAGCGTATGAGAGAAATCGACTCTCAATTCCACACCAATGGTGGTCGCAATGCCGGCGATTTTCCCTGCTTCAATAAATTCCTCCGCGCCGCTTATGGAATCATGATCCATGATTCCTGCCGTTGCCAGACCGGCCTGGAAGGCCATCCAGATGGCCTTGGCCGGAGAGTAGGGTGAAAAGGAATAGGTGGTATGAATATGGTTGTTCACATCACTTTTTTTGACCGGCTTATCAAGCTGCCCGTCCTTTATTTTATCCATCAGCCTTTTCAGGCTTTCCAGCCGGATAGAAACATCGGGATGATTAAGGTTTTCTATGAGCTCCTGAATTTGAATATCCATATGCTTCTCCTAAAATCTTAACATTCTATCTCATTTCCTGGCCGCCGGTCACATTAATAGCCTGACCGGTCATATAGCTTGCTTCATCGGAAGCCAGAAAGACCATAATATTGGCAATATCCTCGTATTCACAGCTTCTGCCCAAAGGCACCTGGCGAAGGTATTTCTGCCGGACCTCTTCCTCTGTTATTCCTTGATTTTTTGCATACTGTTTAAATAAGGAATTGGGCCCGTCGTTCCAAAGAGGAGAATTTAACAAATTGCCTGGGCAGATGGCATTGACCCGAATACCGTATTCTGCGAATTCCAGGGCCAAACTTTGGGTCAGCCCTATGCCGCCGAATTTTGCCGCGGCATAGGCTGAATTTTTGTAAGAGCCTTTTTTGCCGGATTTGCTGTTGATCTGGATGATGTTTCCTTTACGGCGGGGGATCATCACCTTTGCCGCCGCCTTGGCGCAATTAAAATAACCTATAAGATTGACCTCCATCATCTTCTTCCACTGGGCCGAAGGAAATTCCTGAACGGCTTTTGCAATAAGGATAGCGGCATTTGAAATAAGGAGATCCAATTTACCGTATTTTTTTACAGCCTCCTCCACCATGGCTTCTGTCTGGCCTTCGTCACATACGTCAACCTTGAAGGCTGCCGCATCGGAAAGGGATGAGGCAACTTTCTGTGCGTTATCAAAATTGATATCCGCCACCATAACCTTGCAGCCTTCCTTATCAAGCCGCCGGGCCAGCGCTTCTCCAAGCCCCTGGCCACCGCCGGTCACGATCGCAGCCTGTCCTTCCAGTCTTTTATTCATTTTTGACCCTCCCTTTTGATATGATATTCATATGTCTGTATATGTTGTTTTAAGTTATATTTATGTTATGATTATATATTATATGTTGATTTGTGTCTATAACATGTTGCGTTGTGTTGATTTAATTTTTTGGATCTGTTAGAATGGTACCCGGATAAAATTTTGCGGGTATCCTAAAATCTATTCCTATATACCATGTATGTACAAATTAAATATTTTTGATAAGATTATAAATAAAACGATTGCGTATATTGTGTAAAATCGTTATTACGTGTCGGCGGAGGACGAAAGATGAGTGCTCATAATCCATTGAAGCGTGTCAATATTCTGGGGAGTTTGACCATGTGCGGGGTAGGAATGCTGTATGCCGCTTATCAGACCATCTCAGACAGTATTTTCTCACATTACCAGCAGCCTTTTTCCATCATCGGGGTATATATTGCTCTGTTTTTCTCAGGAAACATCGTATCTCTCCTGGTTTCGGGTGAGATCAGTGACCGGCGTGGAAAAAAGTGTGTATCCTTATGGGGTTTTAAGCTGATTATTATATCTGCACTGCTGATTGCATATGCCCCGCATAAAATATTACTGTATATGGGGCTTTTTCTGTATGGCGGTTCCCATGGCATCATAGAAGGTACCGTGACCAGTGCTCTGGTCGATGAAAACCCGTCCTTTGAAACAGGCATATCCAATATCACCCAGGCTTTTTTCAGTCTGGGGGGAATCATATCACCGGTTATCTGTGTTATGTATTTAAATCATGGAGGAAGCTTTGCACATATATTTGTATTCTTCAGCATTATATTTTTCGTGCTGTGGCTTTTGCTTTACCATACAAAATTCGGGACCATTCCTCCAAAAAAAGAAATCAAAAAAAGCCCCAATTTGCTTTATATCCTCCGTGACAGGCATTATATGCTGATGGCCGTCATCATGGTGATTTATGTCGGCGTCGAAGCCGGATACTGCTTTTATGAGAAACAATATTTTATAGCTTCGGTAAACAGTGAACAATTGGGCGCTACAGGGCTGTCCGTCTTTTGGGCGGCAATGGTCATAAGCCGCCTCCTTTTGGGAATGAGGCCGGGCAATGAGACGTCAGTGCTTACCATTTTTTCTGCAGGCATGTTTGTCTCCCTTCTCTTATTGCTGATAGTACCTAATGCATATTTAAAATTAGTTTTTTCAGGTCTGTTCGGTTTTTTCTGCGGACCCATATGGCCCACCATATTTACACTTTGTACAAAACAGCAATCGCAATTCTCGGGGACGGCCTCCTCTTTTATTGTTCTATCAGGCTCCCTAGGCGGAATGCTGTTTGCGCCGGCTTTAGGGCTGATCAGCCGAGAACCGGAAAATATTCTGTGGATGATGCTGACGTTACCCGCTGCCATGATACTGTTAAGCTATTTAAATAAGCAGCTTAGACAGGGTGAAGAACAAGCCGCTTAAAAAAAAACAGGAAAAACTTACGAAATAGTACTTGTAAAATCGTTATTACTGGTTTATAATGATAGTACCAAATCTAAAAAGAATCCGTCTATATAGTCGATATTAGTGCGTAATTGTTATATATGTTATAGATGAAAATAGGGATAAGGACTAATATTTTTATTAATAATAACGTTATTACACAGTGAAAGGCATTAATGAGAATGGTCAAACTAAAAGATATCGCAAAAGAGCTTAATTTATCGGTTTCCACCATTTCACGGGTGGTCAACAACAAAGACCGGGTTGACCCGAAAACTCGTGAAAAAGTGTTGGAGATGCTTAAAAACTATGATTATAAGCCCAACGAAGTGGCGCGTTCTTTACGTTTGCGCGATGTAAAAACCATTGGGATTGTCATTCCCGACATTACCAACAGCTTTTATGCATCGGTAATAAAAGGCGCGCAGGCAGTATGCCGGACCAATGAGTATTCAATGATCGTATGCAATTCAGACGAAGACGGCGAACTGGAAGAGGGAGCTCTGGAACTGCTGCTGCAAAAGCAGGTATCCGGGCTGATTCTGTCCAGCGTCGGAAATTCTTTCAAACTTGTACAGCGCCTGCAGGGGAATGGCGTTCCAGCTGTTTATATTGATAATATGCCGCCGCCCATGCACACATGCGATTCCGTTTCCATTAACAATGTGGCGGCCGCTTATAAAATAACCAATGTACTGATTGAAAAAGGATATAAAAAAATAGGTATTATTACCGGACCCATTCACCAAAGTACAGGAAGCGAGCGCCTGTCCGGATTCAAACAGGCAATGGCAAATGCAGGGCTGGAATTGGCGGAGGAGTGGGTCGCCGAAGGCAATTTTAAAATTGATTCGGGCCTTTCCCATATGCGGCGCATTCTTAAGATGCCTGTCCGGCCAGAGGCCATGGTTATTGCAAACAACTATATGGCCTATGGCGCTATTACAGCCTTAAGGGAGGCAGGGCTTAAAATACCCAAGGATATGGCAGTGGTTGCTTTTGACGCGATAGACGAAACAGGACTCCTCGTTCCGCGCATCACTGCAATCAATCAGCCCTCCTATGAAATAGGCAGAATATCTGCTGAAATTATTATAAAAAAACTAACCGGCTCAACGAATAAAAAAGTTTATGAAAATATTATTTTAGAACCGGAGCTGTATTTGGGCAGTTCCATATAAAGATTATTTCTATCAGGGTTACGGGGTTTACATAGACCGGTACGCACTAATAAATTTGATATTAAATGATTTTTCCTCCACGTTTTATAAGATCTCAATTTTGCTTATGAAATTTTTTGATCTGGCAGCGTAACGTGGGCCTAATTCTTTATACTGTTTTTACGCATTCCCGGCACATGCCGAAACGTTGGCCTTGGTTCTCTTTAAAGGCATACAACCAGTGCTTTTCCGACATAAATACCAATTCCTATTGTTCACTATTTAAAGGCTTTTAAAAGAAAAGCTGCTTTTAAACCGATGCCGGCTTTTCTCATCAGAAATAAATTTTGACAGAACTTTAATGATATAGAAATGATTATTGAAAGGGAGCGAGTTTATGAAAGAATTCGGGAAAAAGATCTGGTTTTTTCCTGACGGCGATCGGCCGCCATTTGGAGAGAGCCCTTTAAAAGGCCATGAATCAGTTGTTATATTGAATCCTAATGGGACCTGCGCAAATGTCAAACTGACACTTTATTTTGAGGATAGGGATCCCGTCGGAGAAATAGCCGTATGTGTCGGTGCGGAGCGGGTTAAATGCGTACAAACTCATAACAGGGAAATTTTTGGAGAGCATGTTCTGCCCGTCGCTACCCAATATGCTATCAAGGTTGAAAGCGACACCCCCGTCATCGTTCAATACGGGCGCTTGGATTCGCGCCAGGATAATCTTGCCTACTATACCACCATGGGATTTGGCGAATGAAAAATTCATCTTGCGGAAAGAAGGTTTACCATGCGGAGGTTTGGCCAGTCTGCTGTCTTGAAGCCTGAAATGGTCGAAGAATACAAAAGGCTTCATGCAAATGTATGGGAGGATGTCCTTAAAGTCATTCATGAATGCAATATCTGCAACTATTCCATCTATCTGAAGGGCTGTGTTCTTTTTTCCTATTATGAATACAGCGGGGATAATTACGAAGCAGATATGAAAAAAATGTCGGACAGCCCTGTTACCCGGCAATGGTGGATGCATACAAAGCCCTGTTTTGCAGAACATCTACGTCAAATTTATTACGAAGACATGGAAGAAATTTTTTATAATCCATAATTTGAACTCGAAAGGGGAAACAAAAATGCATGGAGATATTTGCATACCAAAAGAAGAGTATCGGTTAAGAGCGGAGAAAGCTGCGGAGATTCTACGCCGTGAAGGCCTGGACGCCATGATTGTCAATTCTACGGATGGCGATTATGCAAATGCGCGCTATTTTTCTGCATTCTGGCCGCTGTTTGAAAGAAGCGGCGTCGTCATCGGCGCCAATGGAGATGCAGCCCTTTTGGCGGGCCCCGAAAGCCGCTATTTTGCCATGGACCGTTCTGTCATTGAAAAGATTTTCATTCTCAAAGAATACCGGGAGTCGGCTGATCCGAAATACCCCGAGCTTGTAGCGGACACTTACCAGGATGCTTTTCGTGCCATCGGCATAAAGGGCAAAAAGCTGCGGATCGGGGTTGCAAGCTATCTGGATACGACGGTTGTAATCATGGAAGGCATAAAAGCGGCCTTTCCGGAAGCAGAGATCGTTCGGGCGGACCATATCATGGTGGAGCTGCGCTCCATCAAATCCGCCGCTGAAATTGCCTGCCTTCGTGAGGGCTACCGCATAGCCGAGCTGGCCACCCGGGAAGTGATCAAAGAAATACGCCCCGGCATGACCGAGCTGCAAATGGTCGGCGTCGCCCAGCGAGTGATCTATGAAAACGGTGCAGAATACGAAGGACTGCCTATGTATGTATTTTCGGAGGCCTCCACCCGCCATGCTATCTCCAGGTCCTGTTACCGCCGGTTCCAGAAGGGGGACATCGTACAGTTAAATCTTTCGGCCAAGATTGATGGATATTCGGCCTCGATAGGCATGCCTATTGTTCTGGGGAAGATTGAAGGAAAGCGCCGCGATGTCGTTATGTTCTGCCTTGAGGCCCACAACTGGACTGAAAAACAGCTGAAAGCCGGTGTCAATGCGGCAGATGTGGCGAAAGAGTTCTATCAGTACTATCTGGATAATGGCTATGGCGAAAATTATGTGTATGGGCCATTGCATGGCACAGGCCTGTGCGAGGTGGAGGCGCCATGGGTGGAAACAAGCTCCGATTATGCCTTTAAGCCCGGCATGTGCTTCCAGATAGATTCCTTTATATCAACCAAGGATTTCGGGGTGCGCTGGGAAAAAGGCATAGCCATTACCGAAGGCGGCTGCGATATTCTAAGCGGGCCAATCGGCAAATTATACGAATTGGAGTTTTAGTGGGTGAATGCCATGAATAAAAAGATTTATGCTTTAATAGGGGTTGACATGGAAACGGATGTCGGCAGCTTTACACCGTTTTATGAAGGTGTCAGGCACGGCACGCCTAAACTTTTAGAGCTTTTTCATGATAAGTACATAAAAGCAACCTTTTATTTTACAGGAGAATGCGCCAGGGAGAATCCCGAGACCGCCAAAAAGGTTGTGGAAAGCGGCAATGAAGCAGGCTGCCATTCTTTATTCCATGAAACGATAGGCGACGAGCTTTTCCCCATCCCGGGCGTAAAGACCCTGCTTCCTCATGAGGTTTTTCCAAGACTTAAGCTCGCAACCGAATGGGTGGAAGCAGCGGCCGGCATACGCCCGGTCTCCTTCCGCTCTCCAAGGCTATGGGGCTCAACGGCTGTAGTGAATGCATTGGAGGAGCTTGGATACAAGTCCGATGCTTCCTATCCCATGTACTTTTACCGCAATCAATTCGCCCCCTACCATCCCAGCCGGGAAGACTGGGTTCAGACGGGGGATTCAAAAATTTTGGAGATCCCCAATTTTGCGGATATGACCATGGAGTCCCATGACCCCGGCCTGGAGCGGGATCGCGATCAGTGGCCGCTTTTCCGTACCAGGGGCGCTTCCTATCTGCTTGAAAGGGTCCGGTCCTTTCTGGATTTTTGTGATGAACGGAATATTCCCAAATGCTTATGCTTCTACATCCATCCGTGGGAATTTCACCCTATGCAGAAAAGATACCATTTTGGCGAGGCGGAAGTGATACCCGACGATTTCATTACCAGAAACTGCGGGGATAACGCGTTAGAGGAGCTCTCAAAACTCATCGACGGGCTGCTGAAAATGGGCGCGGTCTTTATGCGGGCTGACAAAATCGCTGAGATCTTTTGAAGGAAGGTAGACGGTTGATGTTTAAAGTGAAAGTGCAAAAATTGACGGGAGATGCCTTTGCACCCTATGGAGATGTTTTAGATACCGAAGGAAAGGCTCCCGGCGGTGAAAAGGGGCTCTATAACTGGTATGAGAAATTAGCCTGCGTAAAAGGTGCGGACTCGGTTTCTATCAATCTGCTTACCGCTATGGAACGTGAATTTATATGCCGGCGTTTTGAGATGCATCAGCGCACCACTGAAACGGTACTGCCGCTGACCGGCGGGCTTATTGTAGCGGTTCTTCCCAAGGGCGATGTGGCCTTTTGCAAGCTGGCTGCATTCTATGTTCCCATCGGCAAGGGTGTATCTTTTGCACCGGGAGTATGGCATTATGCGCCCTATCCTATTGGTGGGGACGCGATCTGCGCAGTGATCTTTCGTGACAATACGGGAAAGGATGACGTGATTTTTGCCGAACTGGATGAAGACGCTGGATTTACTCTGATTTAAGCGGACGGCAGTAATTCAACCCCTTCCCCGGAAGACCCTGCCTTTTGGGGCATAAAACCGCCCGGTTAGTTTTTTAATAGGAGAGGGTGACAATATTGGCTGACGAACTTATTAGAATGGACAACATCAGTAAAGAATTTCCCGGCGTCAAGGCTCTGGACAATGTCTCGTTCCAGCTCCGGGCTGGTGAGGTGCATGCTTTGGTGGGCGAAAACGGTGCGGGAAAATCCACACTAATGAAAGTGCTCACAGGCATTTACAGCAAAGACGAAGGCAAAATATTCTGTCATGGTGAAGAAGTCGAAATTGACAGTGTCAGGGCGTCGCAGAAATTGGGCATCATCATGATCCATCAGGAACTGAATTTAATGAGTCATCTGACCGTAGCGCAAAACATTTTTATCGGCAGAGAGGTCAGGGGCAAGGCCGGAATTTTTTTAAACGATGCAGAGATCAACAGAAAGTCCGCGGAAATTTTCAAAAGACTGAATGTGGACATTGACCCTGCAACAAAAGTCAGAAATCTTACGGTTGCAAAGCAGCAAATGGTTGAAATCGCAAAGGCGCTTTCTTACAATTCAGAGATATTGATCATGGATGAACCGACCGCATCGCTTACCACCAGAGAAATAGAAGATTTATTCCGGGTCATTCGAATGTTGAAAGACGAAGGAAAGGGGATTATCTACATTTCTCACAGGCTGGAGGAGCTGAAGCAGATTTCCGACCGGATCACCGTTATGCGGGATGGCACCTATATTGATACAATCGATACCAAAGATATAGAAATCGACCGTATTATCAGCATGATGGTAGGGCGTGAAATATTTGTTACAAAAACTGAAAGTAATCTCTCCCCGGATGCGCCGGTCGCTTTGGAAGTGAAGCACTTAAATTGCGGAAAAATGGTTCAAAATATCTCTTTTCAGGTGCACCAGGGTGAAATACTGGGGATCGCCGGTCTTATGGGGGCCGGACGCACCGAGACCGCCCGTGCCATATTCGGCGCGGACAAAACCCAAAGCGGGGAAATTTACGTTTATGGGCAGCAAGTTCACATTAAAAGTCCCAATGACGCCGTAAGGAATGGAATCGCCTATTTATCCGAGGACCGGAAACGTTACGGCGTATTGCTGGGATTAAACTTAGAGCATAATACCTCCCTCGCGGATATGAAGGATTTTACACAGGCCAAATTATTTATCAATTTCAGGAAGGCCCGGAAGAACACCGAGGTTATGATTCAACGCCTTAAAATCAAGGCGCCTTCCTCCAAACAGCTTGCCAAATTTCTTTCAGGCGGCAATCAGCAAAAACTTGTCTTAGCAAAATGGCTGACCAGGAACAGCGAGATCTTTATATTTGATGAGCCCACCCGCGGTATTGATGTGGGCGCGAAAAATGAAATCTATAAGCTGCTCAATGATCTTGCCGCGCAAGGAAAGGCCATCATTATGATATCGTCCGAACTGCCTGAGATTATACGTGTAAGCGATAGGGTGCTTGTGATGTGCGAAGGCCATATAAGCGGCGAAGTAAAAGGAAATGAAATCAATCAGAATACGATCATGCGCTATGCTACAAAACGTAAGGCATCGGTATGATGATCGGAGGGAGAATAATGAACGGCAAGATTTTAAAAAGCAAAGAGGCAACTCAAAAAATAATCATTCTGGTGACGGTGGTGGTGCTGTTTTCTTTTTTCAGTATTATGAAACCTACGTTTGCAAGCTATGACAATGTCATGACCATCGCATTGTCCACTTGTGTAAATGGTATTCTGGCCCTGGGCGTAACTTTCGTCATCACTTCCGGCGGCATTGACCTGTCCCTTGGAACCGTTATGACCTTTTCCAGTGTCATGAGCGGTATTGCCCTGACAAAATGGGGCTGGCCGCTCTGGCTGTCAATTCTTTTAGGGTTCTTTGTGGGCATTTTATGCGGCGGCGTCAACGGCTTTGCGGTGGCAAAAATGAAATTGCCGCCCTTCATCGCTACTATGGCTATGAGTATGATAACCAAAGGATTGTCATTGGTCATATCAGGAATTAAGCCGGTATATTTCAGCTCGGCAAAAAATTATCAGAATATTGCTTTGGGCTCATTTTTGGGCATCAACGGGTTTTACAACGCATTTGTCCTCTATTTGGCAGCGATCCTGATCGCCTATCTCATCTATTCCAAAACGCTCATCGGCAGGTATACCCTGTCCATCGGTTCAAATGAGGAAGCTTCCCGGCTTTCAGGCATCAGGGTGGATCAATGGAAAATACTTATTTATATTCTTTGCGGATTATTCAGCGCAGGGGCCGGCCTGATCATGTCTTCACGGTTAAACTCTGCACAGCCGCAGCTCGGCGCCGGCTATGAAACAGAAGCGATTGCGGCGGCGGTAATAGGCGGTACATCCATGTCTGGGGGCGAAGGGAGTATTATCGGCACAGTAATCGGAGCGTTTATCATCAGTATTCTCACCAATGGCTTGCGGGTTATGGCAGTACCCACCGAGTGGCAGTCTATTGTAATCGGCTCAGTATTGGCTCTTGCCGTTTACATAGACCAGTCCAGAAGACAGAAAAAAGGCCTGAATTGAATGTTAAAGCTATACCCCTCTAAAGGGTTTAGTGAATAATTAACAATCAGAAGGAGGAGAACCTATGAAAATGAAAAGAGTTCTGGTTACATTTTTATCCATTGCTTTGGTGATGTCGCTGGCGGCGTGTAATGGGGCACCTGCCGCACCGGCAGGGCAGGCGGGCGAACCTGCTGACAAAACGGCTCAGCCTGCCGCGACAGACAAGCCATACATACCGGTCATCGCATTGGGGTTCAGCCATCAGTTCTGGCAGGCTGTAAAATTAGGGGCCGACCAGGCGGCTGCAGATTACGGAGTAGAAATAACTTTTGAGGGGCCGGAAACCGAAACCATGGTAGACAAACAGGTAGATATGCTGAGGACGGCGCTGTCCAAGAATCCTGTTGCGGTTTGCATGGCTGCTATTGATAATGAATCGGTGGCTTCTGATTTAAAGGCCGCTAAGGAAAAAGGGGTCAAGGTTGTCGGCTTTGACGCGGGCGTAGGCGATGCGGCCGATTCGCATTGCTCCACCAGCAACTATGCAGCCGGGGCACTTGCCGCTGAAAATGCGGCCAGGCTTTTAAATGAAACAGGAGAAGTGGCTGTCGTGGGTCACTCCCAGACGACCGTTGATGCAGTTGCCCGTGTAGACGGCTTTGTTGAAACCATCAAGAAAAACTATCCCAATATTAAAATTGTAGACGTGCAATTCGGCGAGGGTGACCATCTTAAATCAGCAGATATCGCAAAGAGTATGCTGACTGCAAATCCTGAAATCAAACTGATCTATGCTTCAAATGAAGGCGCATGTGTGGGCGCCTATAACGGCATCAAAGAAATCAACAAGATCGGTAAGGTCATGCTGATTGGATTTGATTCATCGGCAGCCATGAAGGAAGCCATTAGAAACGGCGAAATTGCAGGCGCCATTACTCAGGATCCGGTAGGTATGGGCTATAAAGCCGTTGAGGCCGCCGTGAAACTTGTTAAGGGTGAAAAGGTGGACAAAGTCATTGATACCGGATGTTACTGGTATGATGCTTCAAATATGGATGATGAAAAGATAGCGCCGCTTCTTTACGACTGATGATGCTTTTTGTAAATGAGTTTATTGTTTAGTGGGATGCTCCCTTTGTGGTAGGCAGAAAGGACTGTTTATCATCAAAGGGAGCCTTTCCTTTTCCATCAAAGCCGGGGTATATAAAAAAATTGTTGATTTGTGTTTATATCATATTAAATAATGTTGTGTTATGTTGATATTGTCCCTTAATTATGTTAAAATGATGTTGATTAATAATATTGATAAATGTGGGGTGTACTAATATGGAAACAAAAGCAGTAAGGCTATATGGCAAAAATGACCTGCGCTTGGAAAAATTTGAACTTCCTGAGATGCAGGATGATGAGATACTTGCACATATCATATCGGACAGTATCTGCATGTCTTCATACAAAGCAGCAATTCAAGGCAATGACCACAAACGTGTTCCAAAAGACATTCATGCGAATCCTGTCATTATTGGCCATGAGTTCTGTGGTGAAATTGTGGCCGTAGGGCAAAAATGGAAAGATCAATTTAAACCGGGAAGTAAATTCTCCATACAGCCCGCATTAAATCAAAAGGATAATCCTTATGCGGCCCCCGGGTATTCTTTTCACTATATCGGCGGCGCCGCTACATATATTATAATTCCTAATATTGTTATGGAATTAGGCTGTCTGCTTCCGTATGACGGCGAAGCCTTCTTTCACGGGTCCCTTGCCGAGCCCATGTCTTGTATAACCGGAACTTTCCACGCCAATTATCATGTTGCTCAAGGGACCTATAACCATCATATGGGCATTAAAGAAGGGGGCAATATGGCCATTCTGGCCGGCGTAGGACCTATGGGGCTCGGAGCCATAGATTACGCCATCCATTGCGACAGGAAGCCCAGACTTCTGGTGGTGACGGATATCGATGAAGCAAGGCTAAAAAGAGCGGCTTCCATTTATTCTGCCGAAGAGGCACGGAAAAATGGCGTAGAGCTTATCTATGTAAATACTTCCGCGTCCGGCAAGGGAGAGGACTATCTGATGACCCTTTCGAAAGGAAAAGGCTATGATGATGTTTTGATTTTTGCGCCTGTAAAGCCTGTGGTTGAAATGGGCGACAGGCTCCTGGCTCATGACGGATGCCTGAATTTCTTTTCAGGGCCAAGCAACCAGGCGTTTACAGCAGAATTTAACTTCTATAATGTGCACTATAACGGAACCCATGTTGTGGGAACCAGCGGCGGAAATACTGACGATATGCGTGAGTCACTAGAACTGATGGCTAAAGGAAAGATCAACCCCTCCTCCATGATAACGCACATAGGCGGGCTGAACAGTGTTGTTGAGACGACGCTGAATCTTCCTAAAATACCGGGCGGGAAGAAGCTCATTTATACCAATATTGAGCTGGAGCTGACCGCTATTTCGGATTTTGCCCAAAAGGGCGAAAAAGATGCCCTGTTTGCAAAACTTGCAGACATCACAGAGAAAAATAACGGGCTCTGGTCCGTTGAGGCTGAAAAATTCCTTCTGGCCAATGCCAGAGCTATATAGAACGGATCTGTATGAGAAAAGCGGCAGAGTGATGTTTTAGTGCGTAAGCGGAGCAGGATTGCCGGCTTACCCAAGTAAAATCCAGGACGGATTTTCTCGAGGGCGCACAAAACATCACTCATGGCGCTAAATCACAAATCAAAGATTTGGAACGGGTACTCGAGAGCATTGAAACATGTCCATGCGGACATGTTATAACCAATCTGACTGTAAAATACAAATAAACAATCCAGGGTAAATGAGAGTAGAGAGATGAATATGAAGTTTGAAATGATGCACCCGGCAGACCAGCTGGTCATGATTATGGAAAGAATCTACGGATATGGTATGACAACGACTTCGGGAGGGAATTTGTCTATAAAGGATGATAACGGAGATATTTGGATTACTCCGGCCGGAGTGGACAAAGGCTCTCTTACGGGCAAGGATATTGTCTGCGTTAAGCCTGACGGAAGCATGGTTGGTAAGTACAAACCATCCAGCGAGCTTCCCTTTCATCAATCAATATATGCTCAAAGGCCGGATGTGAAGGCTGTGCTGCACGCTCATCCTCCGGCTCTCGTTTCCTTCAGCATTGTGAGAAAGATGCCGGATACCAGGCTGATTCCCAATGTCAATTTAATCTGCGGGAAAATAGCTATGGCAGAATACGGACTTCCGGGCAGTGATGAACTGGGGGAAAAGATTACAGCCGTATTAAAACGCGGAATAAATACCGTAATTCTGGAAAACCATGGAGTAGTGGTAGTGGGTGATAATTTATTCAAGGCTTTTATGGCATTTGAAACACTGGATTTCTGTGCCAGGCTTGAAATTGAAGCACGGAGGATAGGCAAGCCTATTTCCCTGACCCCACACTATATCGAAATTGCAAAAAATAAACAGCATGTAGACTTGGAGGAATTTGTACCAACCAGCTACAGCAGCAAGGAAAGAGCGGCTCGTAAAGAAATGTGCGAACTGATACACCGGTCCTACGATCAAAAGTTGTTTACCAGTACTCAGGGTACCTTTTCCACAAGGCTGGATGATAAATCATTTATTATTACACCCTATATGAAAGACAGGAAATACCTGGAAGTGAGTGAAATTGTACGTATAGAAAATGGGAAAAAAGAAGCGGGAAAAATGCCCAGCCGTTCAGTTTTATTACACCAGTATATTTACCAAAAACACCCCCATATTCATTCTGTTATCATTGCTCACCCTCACAATATTATGGTGTTTGCCGTAACGGATGAAACCTTCGACTCCCGTACCATTCCTGAAAGCTATATTCTATTAAGAAATATTCCAAAACTGCCCTTTGGTTCAAGCTTCATGCAGCCCGCTATGGTAGCGGATCTTTTTATTCAAAAATGTCCCATTGTCCTTGTGGAGAATGACTGCATTATTGTAACTGGCAGTTCGCTGCTAAATGCTTTTGACCGGCTGGAAGTGGCTGAATTCAGTGCGAAAGCTTTAATCGCTTCCAAGAGCTTAGGTGAGGTGATTTCTATCAATGACAGGCAGGTTGCTGAAATTGAGAAAGCCTTCCATTTAGCGCATTAGCTGTATAAAAACACTGCTTTTTTCTTAAGTAAAGTACAATGACTGAAAGGGAGATGAGCATGATTCATTTATTGGCTTTTGATTATGGCGCCAGCAGCGGCAGGGCGATTCTGGGAAAGTTTGATGGAGAAAAGCTCGCATTACAGGAAATACACCGATTCCCCAACGAACCTGTGATGATAGGAGATCATCTCTATTGGGATATCCTGCGCCTATACCATGAAATGAAGCAAGGCATTCTAAAATGTTCGTTAAGCGCAAGCAAAGATATTGCATCCATTGGCATTGACACATGGGGAGTGGATTTCGGGCTATTGGATTCGTCGGGAAAGCTTTTGGGGAATCCATACCACTACAGGGATATCAACACGGACGGAATGATCGAAGAAGCCTGTAAGATAGTACCCAGACGAGAAATATACGAGCAGACGGGAACGCAGTTTCAAGTGTTTAATAGCCTGTATCAGCTGCTTTCAATGAAAATAAACCAATCACCCCTCCTGGAAAAAGCTTCGACCATGCTGCACACGCCCGATTTGCTGCGGTATTTTCTGACCGGTGAAAAAAGCTCCGAATATACCATAGCGAGTACATCCCAGATGCTCGATGCCGAAAGCGGCAATTGGGCCCATTCCCTGCTGGAAAAGATGGGCATTCCCCGGCATATTCTGCCGGATATCGTTAATGCTGGAACCATGGCGGGCAGACTGACTTCCCGCGTGTCTTCAGAGCTTGGCGTAGGAAGCATTCCGGTGGTGGCGGTGGCCGAACATGATACAGCCAGTGCCGTGGTTTCCGTTCCTGCGTCAAAAGGAAAATATGCTTACTTAAGCAGTGGTACCTGGTCTCTTTTAGGGGTGGAGTCCGGCCGGCCTGTCATCAATGAAGATACCTATCATTTAAACTATACCAACGAAGGCGGCTTTAACAGAACCATAAGACTTTTGAAGAATATCATGGGCCTGTGGATTTATCAGGAGTGCAAGCGGACCTGGGATAAATCAGGCCGGCCCGCCAGTTTTGACGAGCTGGAAAACGGTGCGTTGAAAGCCGAGCCTTTCATGGCCTTTATTGACCCTGACGACCTCAGCTTTTTACGTCCCGGCGGCATGCCGGAAAAAGTCCGGGAATTCTGCCGTAAAACCGGGCAGAAGATTCCGGATTCCAAGCCCCAGATGGTCCGTTGTATTATGGAAAGCCTCGCTTTAAAATACAGAATGGCCTTAGAAGGGCTTGAACAAATAACCGGCTATTCCATACCTGTCCTCCACATCGTGGGAGGGGGCTGCAAAAATACGCTGCTTTCACAATTTACGGCAAATGCACTGGGAAGACCTGTCATTACGGGTCCCATAGAGGCTACCTCGTCGGGCAATCTCATTTCACAGCTGATCGCATTAGGAGAGGTGAAGAGCCTGGCTGAAGGAAGAGCCCTGATCAAAAATTCTTTTCCTACCGTGGGATATACTCCATTTGAGGCTGCCAGCTGGGATATGGCTTATGAAAGATTCCTGAAAATTGCGTCAAATAATTAAAGGAGGCTTTGATATGGTAAAGTACGGTTCTGAGAAACAAGTCGATGCGGGATATGCTTATGCAAAAGAAGCATATAAGGCTTACGGCGTTGATACCGATGCTGTTTTGGAAGATATGAAAAAAAGGCAGGTTTCGCTGCATTGCTGGCAGGGAGATGATATAAACGGATTCGAAGTAGATGCCGGCGGCGCCGCCGGAGGGATATTGGCCACAGGCAACTATCCCGGAGCGGCGAGAAACGGCGATGAATTGAGGGTGGATTATGAGAAGGCCTTCAGCCTCATTCCGGGCAAGCACCGCATCAATCTGCATGCCATTTACGCTGAAACCGGCGGAGAAGCTGTTGAAAGAGACCAGATTAAACTGGAACATTTCCACAAATGGATAGATTGGGCTAAGAAGCTTGGGGTAGGAATAGATTTTAATCCCAGCTGCTTCGGCCATCCGATGGCAGCTTCCGGCTTTACTCTGGGAAGCAAGGATGAAAAAGTAAGACGGTTCTGGATTCGCCATGTCCAGGCTTGCCGTGAAATAGCCGCAGGCATAGGCAAGGAATTGGGAACTCCCTGCGTAATGAATATCTGGGTTCCGGACGGAATGAAGGATATTCCGGCGGACCGGCTCGGCTACCGTACCAAGATGAAAGAATCCCTGGACGAAATTTTTGCCGTAAAACACGACAGGAAGTATCTGATCGATGCCATTGAAAGCAAGCTGTTCGGAATCGGAGTCGAGTCCTATACCGTTGGCTCCCATGAATTTGTCATGGCATACGGACTTAAAAATAATGTGACCATCTGCTACGACCTGGGGCATTTCCATCTGACCGAAAGCATTGCTGACAAATTGTCTTCCACACTTCTTTTTGCTGACGATATCCTGCTTCATGTCAGCAGGCCCGTACGCTGGGACAGCGACCATGTCGTCATCCTCAATGACGATCTATTGGCTTGCGCCCAGGAAGTCAAGAGGTGCAAAGCCTTTGATAAAGTGTATTATGCGCTGGATTTCTTTGATGCAAGCATCAACAGGATCAGTGCCTGGGTAATTGGTACCAGGTCGGCCCTGAAATCCATTCTGTTTGCCCTGCTGGAGCCTACACAATTCCTTATTGAGGCTGAAAACAAAGGCAATTACGGAGAAAGACTCGGGCTCATGGAGGAGTTTAAAACCCTTCCTTTCGGGGCGGTCTGGGATAAATTCTGCCTGGATATGAATGTGCCGGTGGGTTCTGACTGGCTGAAAGAGGTCCGGCAATATGAAGAAGAGGTGCTATTGAATAGATAAATAAGGGGACTTGAAGCGATGGTTAATGAGATATTAAAAGACTTGGAATACATATCAAAATCTGTTGGCATCCCCGTGGATTATACCCAGGGCGGCGGGGGGAACACCTCCGCCAAGCTGGATGATAATCTGATGGCTGTAAAAGCGTCGGGCTATAAGCTGAAACAGATAACGCCGCAAGAAGGCTATGTTGTGGTAAACTATCAGAACATCAAGGCCTTTTATGAGGCTGTTGATTTGAGCCAGGACAGGGATTTTGAAAAGGAAAGTGTGGAATTTGTCAAAAAAAATATCGTGGAGACAGAAGGGCTTAAAACCTTAAGGCCCTCCGTGGAAGCGGGCTTTCATTCCATACTAAAAAAATATGTAATACATACTCACTCGGTATATGCCAATATGGTTTGCTGCACTCAAAACGGCCGGGAAACCATGGAAAAAATATTTGCCGGCAAGGAATATGGAGTTGTCTGGATCCCTTATATAAACCCTGGTTTTTGTCTGACTCTAAGGATTCAGGATGAGATCCGAAAATTCGCGGCGGAAAAGGGCAAATATCCGGAAGTCATTTTTATGGAAAATCACGGCCTTGTTGTTACAACCGATGACAGCCGTGAGTGTGTGGCGCTGCACCAGGAGGTCAATGACGGCATAAAAGCCTATTTGGGGATTCGGGAGAAATTTCCTGATATCGTACTTTCCCAGCTGGATGACGGTACCTTTATCAGCAAAACGGCGCTCCTGTCGGATTACTTCAAAAACCATAAAATGTACACCGGCTTTTTTGATGAAATCGTTCTTTACCCCGATCAATTGGTGTATTTAAACGGAAATGCCGCCGTTGACACCATGGACAAGAAATTGAACATCAATTCTGCAACGGGCCAAATCACTTATAAAACCAATTTCTCCGAAGCCCAGACCATGGAGGAGACCCTGCTGGCCTATATCTATGTAATAAACGGCATCAAAAGCAGTGGGCTTCCTCTAAAGACCATGTCCGAAAAAGAGATTGATTTTATAAAGAACTGGGAAAGCGAAGCTTACAGAAAGAGTCTTGTAAAGGGGCTGGGCCGGTAAAAAAGAATCATTTTGTGATAAGGGGCTATACGCCTTCAATATTTGGCGTATAGTCTTTTTTTAAATTTTTTGATGAAATCTAGGGCGAAATATTTTTCATATTATGAATTGAAAATTTTTCAAAAATATCGACATAAACATAAAAGAACAAGTATGGTATAATACTACTTGATATTTGCGCTCTTTTATGTTTTTTACTGTTTATTCTTTAATATAAGGTGGATTTGGGATGTTTGCAATTGAGAGACTGAGCAAAATAAAAGAGATTTTATATAAACAGAAACGGGTCGATGTTGTTGAATTGAGCGAGCTTTTTTCAGTGACGGAGGTTACCATCCGCAGGGACTTGGATAAGCTGGAGCAGGAAGGCTTTCTAATCAAGACCTATGGCGGGGCGGTTATTAATGAGGATAGCTTCAAAAATCCTTTGGCCCAGGATTATGAAGACAGCATGATAGAGGAAAAGAGAATGATCGGGAAAATCGCTGCCCAGATGATTGAGAGCGGTGAAGCAGTTTTTTTAGGATCGGGGACCACCTGTCTTGAAATAGCACGGAATATAAAAAATAAAAAAATAACCGTGGTGACCAATGATCTTCTCATTGGTTATGAGCTGAGGGAAAGCATTGGCATAAAAGTGATTGTCACAGGAGGGGACCTTATACAGTCGACGACCACTCTGGTTGGCGGCTTTGCGCTCCAGGCCCTGAAAGGAATTTTTATCAACAAGGCTTTTATTGGTGTGAAGGGTGTAAATTTTACTTCGGGATATACCGTGGAGACCTATGAAGAGGTCATGGTCATACAGCAAATCAGGAATATATCCAATGAGATTGTTATCGTAGGGGATCACAGCAAGTTTGATTCGACTGCCTTTGCACGTCTGGGAGATCTGCAAATGGCTAAAAAGGTGATTACAAACAAGCAGGTACCAAACGAATATAAAAAATATTTCTTTGAGCATCAGATCAAACTTTACACCACATTTGAATTTGAATAAGTCTGCCATTCAAAAAAAGGCACATTCCTTAGCAAAGAGAGGTAGGAAAATTGGCCAGCTTTTTGGAAATGAGAAAAATCACAAAATCATTCAGCGGTAATGTGGTATTAAACAACGTAGATTTTTGCGTTGACAAAGGTCAGGTCCATGCTCTTGTGGGTGAAAACGGCGCCGGCAAGTCAACCTTGATGAAAATTCTTTCGGGACTGTATCCGCCGGATTCGGGAGAGATTTTCATAGATGGCAAAAAAGTGAGTATTGCCGGTCCAAAACAGGCTCAGGAATTGGGCATCGCAATGATATACCAGGATATATGCCTGTTCCCCGATCTGAATATCGGTGAGAATATATTTATTCGGAGGGAACCGATACAAAAAACAGCCGGTATTAATCATATAGACTGGGATAAGGTATACAGCCAGACGAAAGAATATCTGGATTATTTCAGTTTAAAAATAACCCCTCATACTCAGGTGAATACGCTTAGTATCGCTCAGCAAAAATTTGTAGAAATTATAAAAGCGCTGTCTCAAAAAGCCGGCATTCTTATTATGGATGAGCCCACTGCAGCGCTGACAGAGTTCGAAGTCGAATTGCTGTTCAATGTTATAAAGGATACAAAAAAACTGGGAGTGGCCATTATTTATATTTCGCACAGGCTTGATGAGATTAAGCGGATCGCCGATACCGTTACCATCATCAGAGACGGTGAAGTCATTGATTCATATGACGCAAGAGGTGTAAGCATCAATACAATTCTAAAGGCCATGGTCGGGAAGGAAATTGAAGACCGGTACCCGAAGCTTAAAATAAAAATGGGCAAAGAGATATTACGGGTTCAGAGCCTCGGTTATTCAGGGCTTCTGAAGGATATTAATTTCTCGGTGCGAAAAGGTGAAATTTTGGGTATTACAGGACTCAGCGGATCGGGAAGAACCATGCTGGCCAAAGTGCTGTTTGGCATAGAAGGCCCCTATGACGGGCAGATCTATCTGAACGGAAAAATATATAAACAAATGACCCCGTACATATCAAAATACAACGGATTATGCTATGTACCCGGAATAGGTAATGATGAGGGCATCATCTCCAATGCCACAGTGGAGGAAAATATCACTCTGGCAAACCTAAGGCGTATTTCCAGGCTGGGATTTATAAACAGAAAGCTGGAGGCAGAAGAAGCTCAGGATTTGATTGACCGGCTGGAAATCAATGAAGACAGAAAAGAGATGGCAGGTAATTTAAGCGGTGGGAGACAGAAAAAAGTCATATTTGGCAAATGGCTGTTTACCAATGCAAAGGTAATTATTATAGACGAGCCTACAGCCGGCATCGATATAGGGTCAAAGGTAGACATATACAATATCATCAATGAGCTGGCCTTATCGGGGGTAGCGGTCATTATAAATTCATCGGATTTTTCAGAAGTAATGGGTATGTGTGACAGAATTGCGGTCATGTTTAACGGTGAGATACGGAAAATCTTTAACCAGCAGGAGGCTTCTCAAGCCAAAATCCTGTTTTATGCTTCAGGAGGGGAAGACAAGGAGGCTGATGAGTAACTATGAACAGACTTTTGTCCCATAAGCTCTTTGCCCGGGTTTGGCCCCAAAAATGATATTCCAAAATTCTGCAGCCTCATCTGCACCAGGAAAAGCGATGAGGTTTTTCTGCGCTTTTATTTAATTTATTTTTTATCTCAGAAGGATTTTCAAAAAGAACATCGAATATATATAAATGAACACAAAAGAACATAAATGAAAACAATTAAAACACCGCATGGATTTTAAATTGATTATTTGAGATTGATTTTATAAAAAAAGGCGGGAGTGAATTTAAGTCTGATTATATTCTTGAGGTCCGGTCTGTAAGCAAAACATTCCCCGGCGTAAAAGCCCTGGACGATGTCAATTTTAATTTAAAGCCCGGGGAGATTCACGCATTGATGGGTGAGAACGGAGCCGGAAAATCCACATTTATTAAAATTATTACGGGAGTTCACCCGCAGGATTCGGGCGAGCTGTTTTTCAATGGGCAGAAAGTTGAACTGAAGGGGCCCAGGGATGCACAGAAACTAGGAATTTCCGCAATATACCAAAATGTTACCTGCTACCCCGATTTAAGCGTCGGTGAAAATATATTCATCGGCCATGAAAAGGTTCAAAAGGGTACCAAAAGAATTTTATGGGGCGAAATGCATGCTGCGGCCAATGAATTGCTTCAGGAGCTGGGTGCAAATTTTGATTCCAGAACCATTATGGGAACCCTCAGCGTTGCCCAGCAGCAAATCGTTGAAATTGCAAAAGCGCTATCGACCAATGCAAAAATCATCATTATGGACGAACCTACAGCCGCACTGACCAAGAGGGAAACCGAGGAATTGTACAGGATCACTGAACAGCTTCGTGACAGCGGCGTATCCATCATTTTCATTTCTCACAAACTGGAGGATATTTATAAGCTTGCCAGCAGAGTCACCGTATTGAGAGACTC
>ENA-UOOR01001267-UOOR01001267.1-fermentation-metagenome-genome-assembly--contig:-NODE-1267-length-30734-cov-111.828189_pt1 | contig 30734 bp, 23 predicted proteins | sample MGYA00245780_ERZ724029 | MGnify/ENA primary metagenome ERZ724029 (study PRJEB28704, sample SAMN03018315) | fermentation metagenome | biome: anthropogenic terrestrial biome; feature: soil... | reverse complement strand
GGTGGATACACGCTTCTGTGCATACAAAAGCCTACAACCATACAATCGGAACCCAAAAAACCGCCAGGAAAGAGGTTAAAACCGCTGAAACAGCGTTCCATATTTACGCAGTGGAATGGACCGCAGACTATATCAAAGGATTCGTGGATGGCGTGGAGTATTTCCGGTTCAACAACGATGGTGCCGGAAACAAGGAGACCTGGCCTTTCAATGTGCCCTTCTACCTGAAGCTGAACCTGGCATGGGGCGGCAATTGGGGTGGCGCACAGGGTGTAGATGAGTCGAAGCTGCCTGCTACCTACGAGATCGATTACGTACGGGTGTATCAAAAGAAGTAGAACCAAGAGACAAAACATAAAAACAAGAGCTTAGCGGATTGCTGAATGCTTAAAAAAACATAAAATGAACACGAACAAAATTTTCTTTTTTTCCTTTTTTATTCTGTTACTAACTGCCTGTAACGGCGGTACCGGAAAAACCGGGATGACCCTGGATACCGGCGTGGAAAAAAAGATCGACAGTATCCTGTCACAAATGACGCTGGAAGAAAAAGTGGGGCAGATGGCTCAGTTCACCATCGATTTGATCGGAAAAGGAGGAAATGCCTATTTCAGTAACGAACCTTTTGAGGTGGATCCGGCCATGCTCGATACCGTGATTGGGAAATACAAGGTGGGCTCCATCCTCAACACCAGTAACAACCGGGCGCGTACTACCGAAGTATGGGAAAATACCATCAGAACCATACAACAAAGGGCATTGCAGGAGACGGGTATTCCGGTAATCTATGGCATAGATGCCATCCACGGTACTACATACACGGCAGGAGGAGTTCTCTTCCCGCAGGCCATCGGTATGGCGGCTACATTTAATACAGGACTGATGAAAGAAGGATCGCGCATCACTGCTTATGAAACACGGGCAAGCAACATACCCTGGACCTTCGCGCCAACGATGGACTTGGGAAGGGATGCACGCTGGTCCCGGCAGTGGGAGAGCTATGGCGAAGATGCCTACCTCAACGCACAGATGGCGGTGGCCTCTACCCTTGGCTTTCAGGGAGAGGATCGCAACAACGTAGGTAGCCAGCATGTTGCGGCCTGTTTGAAGCACTACATGGGTTACGGCGTACCGGTGTCTGGCAAGGACCGTACTCCGGCGGTAATCCCGGAGAATGATTTGCGGGAAAAGTATTTCGAGCCTTTTCGTGCGTCCATTGAGGCAGGTGCTCTTTCGGTGATGGTCAACTCGGGAATGATCAACGGAGTCTCTACTCATGCCGACTACCGGCTGCTTACGCAATGGCTGAAAGAGGATCTCGATTTCGATGGAGTTATAGTGACTGACTGGGCGGACGTGCAGAACCTGCTGAGCCGTGACCGTGTGGCCGCTGATTACAAAGAAGCCGTCAAAAAGGCGATCAATGCCGGTATCGATATGGTGATGGAACCCTACAACCTCGCTTTCTGTCCCACCCTGATACAACTGGTTCAGGAAGATCAGGTTCCCATGAAACGGATTGATGACGCAGTACGCCGGGTCTTGCGCTTGAAATACCGGCTGGGACTTTTTGACCGTCCCTACTGGCCGCGGGAAGAATATCCCGATTTTGGGAACAGCGGGAACGAGGAGGCGGCAAAAGCAGCAGCGGATGAGTCGATTACCTTGCTGAAAAATGATAACAATATCCTACCCTTGCCTCCTGCTGCACGAATCCTTGTTGCAGGCCCCAATGCTCACTCCATGCGTACGCTCAACGGCGGATGGAGCTATTCCTGGCAAGGAGAAAAAGTAGAGGAGTTTGCTCAGGACTACAACACCATCTACGAAGCGTTGCAGCAGAAATTTGGAGCATCCAACGTGAGATATGAACCCGGTGTTACCTATAAAATGGACGGACAGTACTTCGAGGAGAATGCACCCGAAATAGCAAAGGCTGTCACAGCAGCGGGAGGGGCGGACTATATCGTGCTTTGCCTGGGCGAAAACTCTTACTGCGAAACGCCCGGGAACCTGGATGAGCTTACTCTCTCTGAAAATCAAACAGAATTGGCATTGGCGTTACAAAAAACAGGTAAGCCCCTGATTCTGGTGCTGAATGAAGGACGTCCACGACTGATCCGCAAAATTGAACCGGGTGCCATGGCGGTTGTGCAAACCTATCTGCCTGGAAATTTTGGAGGAGATGCGCTGGCGGATATCCTGAGCGGCGATGTGAACCCGAGTGGAAAACTGCCTTACACCTATCCGAAATACGAACAGGGCCTGATTACCTACGACCATAAACCCAGTCAGAATATTGACGGAAAGATGGAAGGTGCCTACGATTACGGGGCGCAGACATCGGTACAGTATCCGTTTGGCTATGGACTGAGCTATACTTCTTTCGATTATACCAATCTCCGTGTGAGTAACACACTTTTTACGGCGGAAGATGCGTTCTCCGTATCAGTAGATGTTACCAACAGCGGAGCCCGGGAAGGAAAAGAGGCCGTGTTGCTCTTTAGCAGTGATCTGGTAGCATCCCTCTCTCCCGATGTACGCCGCTTGAGAGCGTTTGAGAAAATCTCGCTGAAGCCGGGAGAGACCCGGACAGTCACTTTCGAAATGAAAGGCAATGAGCTGGCCTTTGTCAACGAACAGGGGCATTGGGTACTGGAAGAAGGTGAGTTTATGCTGCAGGCTGGAAACCAGACCGCCGGTATTCGTTGTACGGCGACAAAAATCTGGGAAACGCCCAACAAATAAGATGAACTATTTCGTTAAGCTAAATGAGAAAAACTAAATTTGTTCGGACTTTGCCATAGCGAGAAAATGCCTAATAAATAGAAATATAAAATTCAAAACAGTTTCTTGGTGAATAACTGGCGACAGAATTGATGTAACGGGAGCACTTTTGATAGAGGTGCTCCCGTTTACTTGTTATTGCTCCCGGATAGGTTCTACGGCAGGGCCTATCCTTTATTTTTTCTTTTTCTCGGCTTTTTGTCTTCCTTAAAATGAATCATGCGTGATTCTATTCCATAAGCCGCGATATAGTTCTGGATTAGCTCCAGAAACTTCGCGCCGAAGCGTTCTGTTTTAACTTTTCCGAAACCGTGGATCCTCAGTAACTCCTTTTCCGTCTCCGGTAGGTAATCCGCCATTTGTACCAATGTTTTTACTGAAGCCACAATATAGACCGGCAGATTTTCCTCTTTGCTGATGCGGTTACGGAGCTGTACCAGCTCGCTTAGTAGTTCGGGGTGGATTGATTTCAACTGTATCCCCGTGCTGTCACGGCTGTAGGAAGTGAGGGAGAAAGGAGGTTGCCTGAACTGGCGTCGCGCATTGTAATACGACTCTATGCAGAAGTTATCTGAAGTCGCAGAGATTAGGTGCGCCTTCAGGGCTGCCGCTACAAATAGGGAAACGATGTCCTCGTCGTATTCCTGCGCATTTGCCTTGCTATCCGTGGTTGCGGCCGATTCCTGCAATGTCCGCAGCAATGTTTCTATTTTTTCGGTGAAATAGGATGAGGATGCTCGGAGGCGTTCTGCAAAAAAAACCTTGTTGACGGGTGTTTGCCCGGTAATATGTTGTAACTGTATCCTGAATTTGCCGGCTACCTGCTCCAATTCCGTCAACTGATTACAGACCTCACTTACGAAAGGAACGGTTCCCTCGCTGAAAGAAGATTCGTTTTCCTGAGTATTGGAGTACCAGGAACGTGCTGCCTGGAGAAGCGGGTCGAAGTCATACAGTTGCAGTAGCAGGTTGATGCTGAACTGCTTCTTTGCCAACTGCAACTCTCCGGCAACCTGGTTTTCTTCTGGTTTAGAGGAGGAGAACCGGACAACCTGTTCGTCTACCCCTATGCTGTAACGGTTAATCGGACTTTTCAATACCAGGCTGTCGAGCGACCGGCAACGGCTCAGTGCCACATACACCTGTCCCGGTGAAAAGGCTTTCCCCGCGTCGATGATGGCCTTATCGAAAGTAAGTCCCTGGCTTTTGTGGATGGTGATGGCCCAGGCGAGCCGCAGGGGAATTTGTTTGTATGTGCCGATTATTTCCTCTTCCACCGTATTGGTCTCCGAATGGGTGGTGTATCGGATATTCTCCCAGAGTACAGGAGAAACGGTGATTTCTTCCGTGTCGTCCGGACACTGTACGGTGACACCCTCTTCCAGGATGTGTGTGACCGTGCCAATTTTACCGTTGAAATAACGTCGCGGTACTTCCGTATCGTTTTTCACGAACATTACCTTGGCGCCTTCCTTCAGGATGAGAACCCGGTCCACGGGAAAAGCATTGTCGGGGAATTCCCCTTTCACCACCGCATGGAACGAATGAGCGGTTGTGTTAATTTTTTCCAGCTCGGCACTATTGATCGCATCGGCGCTGAAATTATGCGTGGTGAGCGTGATGTAATTTTCTTCAGGCGTCGGGTTAAAGTGCGGGTCGTAACGGCTTTGCAAGAGCTCGAGCCCTTCAGTTGAAAGTGAGTCGTTCCTCACCTGGTTCAACACATCGATAAAAAGGTTGTCGGACTGCCGGAAGATCTTGTCGAACTCCACATAGACCGGTGGGTGTTCCTGGATGACGCGACTGTGAAAAAAATAAATTCCCCGGTAGTAGTCCGACAGGATCCGCCACTCATCGGCCTTGGCCACGGGCGACAGTTGGTATACATCCCCGATAAAAACTACTTGCACACCGCCGAAGGGTTCAGAACGCCTGTGGCGCACACTGCGAAGCACCGTGTCGATGGCATCCAGCACATCAGCTCGCACCATGCTGACTTCATCGATCACCAGCACTTCCAGTTCACGAATCACACGACGCCGGGAGCTGTTCATTTTCATACGGGCAATCAACGCTTCACATCCGGCAGGTGTTGGCGTAAAAGGGGTAAACGGCAACTGAAAAAAAGAATGGATGGTTGCCCCACCCGCATTAATGGCCGCTACACCCGTTGGTGCTACCACGGCTACCTGTTTCGTGGTTTCCGTACGAAACCGGTGCAGAAAAGTCGTTTTTCCCGTGCCGGCCTTTCCGGTGATAAATATATTCCTGCCGGTATAGGTGACAAATTCCTTCGCACATTCATATGGAGAGAGGTAGGACATTTTTTCCATTACCTGTAAAAACAGGGATATTTGTTATTGAACCGGTACCCGATACCCAACATCAGGTAATTCGGCGTTTGGAAGTTCTGAAGATTATAGCCGATATGGATAAACGAATTTCTGGTAACTTCCACTTTAAGCGCCAACATCTGGTATAGTCCGGCCAGGTCGCCACCTCCGTGGACGATATTCGAACCGATACCCACACCCACCGTAAAGTAAGGCATCACATACTCCGCCCGTGCAGAAATACCTAAAGCCAATTGTTTGTTAACCGGTGGATTATGAAACGTGTATCCGGGATTTTTACCACCGGGCTCAACAATATAGTCTTCGGTATACACGTTTGCACTGCTGTCGTAAATACCGTCCAGCGATAAACCGGCACGCAGCTTGTAACCAAAGTTATACATGGGGTTGATATTGAAGCCGCCTACCGGATATTCGTGCGGTGAGGCTATTCCTTTGCCTTCAAGATAAACACCTTTTCGCCGCCACGAACCGAACAAAACAATATCGTAACTCACATGGCGGGGAAAATCTGCCACTGCTCCCCGGTATGGGGACTGCCGGGACATTATACTAGGATTAAGCGTGTACATCAGCCCCAGCTTGACTCCTGCCGTATTTAATCCTGCATTGGGAAACTGTGTGTTCCCGTTGGAAAAGTGTGCGATGCTGATACCCCCAATCAGGTTGAAGTATTGTGAAAGTGTTTGGTTGAGATAAAATCCGGTGTTCATATATGCGTTTATTTTCGAGCCGATGACGCGGCTATCCGGATTTGTTTTGGGATGGTAAGGTTTCCATCCGCCCGATAACCCGAAGTTCCACTCGTAATGAAGCGACAACTTGGAGGTCATTTGTGCTAAACGAGCACCTTGAAACAAATACACGGCAAGGGGGGCTCCCAATTGCTGAGGCTCGCCAAACGTAAAATATGCAACTCCAATCCCTTGGTGCGGTATACCGTAAATGCTCCCTGCAGGGGAGCCGGGCTTAAATTGAAAGGAGTACTTCAGGTGGGTGGAAAACGAATTCCGAATGGGTTTGGAGCGGGCATTCTCGCCTTTCAGAAAATTATGGGTAGGAATAATGTATCCCGGCCGGGCTTCGAATTCCAATCTGTTCCGGAACCTATCCGGTTGGAGCACAGAATCTGAACGTGTTTGAGCGGACGAGGGTTTCGTGGCGAAAAACAGGAAAACAGTAGCAAAAATTAATAATTTGTATGTGATTTGTTTGTTCATAAAAATCTAATCCCCGATTCCCAACTCCGCAATCCGATTACATCCTTTCCGGCACTTCAATCCCAAACAATACCATTCCCTTTTTGATGGTTATGGCTACGTTCTTCGAAAGCAGCAGGCGGAACGCACGCAGGGCTTCGTCCTTTTCACGCAGCATGGGGAAATCGTGATAGAACTGGTTGAATTCTTTGGCCAGATCGTACACGTAATTTCCGATTAGCGAGACGTTGTATTCGTCTCCGGCCTGTTTGACGATATCCGGAAATTCAGCCAGCAACTGCACCAACCCTTCTTCTTTTTCAGAAAGAACAATGTCTGCCTGCATTGATTCAGGAACAGGAATCCCTTGTTCCTCGGCTTTGCGCAAAACTGATTTGATGCGGGCGTGGGTGTATTGGATAAACGGACCGGTATTCCCGTTAAAATCAATGGATTCTTTCGGATTGAAGGTCATGTTTTTTTTCGGATCTACTTTCAGAATGAAATATTTCAGGGCCCCCATTCCAATCATGGTTACAACACGATCGGCTTCCTCTGGTGTTACACCGTCCAGCTTTCCCAGTTCTTCCGAAGTTTCGCGGGCGGTCTGAATCATCTCGGCCATCAAATCATCGGCATCCACTACGGTCCCTTCACGCGATTTCATCTTGCCTTCGGGCAGTTCCACCATCCCGTAAGAGAAATGGACCAATCCTTTTCCGAATTCAAAACCCAGCTTATCGAGCAGTATGGAGAGCACCTGGAAATGGTAGTTTTGTTCATTTCCAACCACGTAAATCATGGTGTCTATGGGATAGTCATCGAACCGGAGCTTCGCTGTGCCGATATCTTGCGTCATGTACACTGAAGTTCCGTCGGAGCGAAGAAGGATTTTTTCATCAAGCCCTTCATGGGTTAAATCGGCCCATACCGACCCGTCTTCACGCTGGTAGAAAATACCCTCTTTCAATCCTCGCAGCACCTCGTCTTTTCCAGCCAGGTAGGTTTGCGACTCATAATAGATCTTGTCGAACGAGACCCCCAGCTTTTCGTACGTCTCATCGAAACCGGCATACACCCATCCGTTCATCATTTTCCATAAATTCACAGTTTGGGCATCGTTTGCTTCCCATTGGCGAAGCATCTCGCGCGCTTCCTCCATCAAAACCGATTGGGCTTCGGCTTGCTCCTTTGATAGTCCGGCAGCCTGCAGGTCGGCTAGTTCGGCTTTGTATTTTTTATCGAAAAGCACATAATACTTGCCGATGAGGTGGTCGCCTTTCTTGCCCGATGATGCGGGTGTTTCCCCATCTCCCCATTTCTGCCAGGCCAGCATCGATTTGCAGATATGGATACCCCGGTCGTTCACGATATTGGTTTTTACCACCCGTTTACCGTTGGCTTTCAGTATTTCACAGAGCGAATGTCCCAGGAGATTGTTACGGATGTGTCCCAGATGAAGCGGTTTGTTGGTGTTGGGCGACGAATATTCCACCATAAACAAGGGTGCGTCATTAGCAACAGGTGTGAAGCCGAATTCGGGATTTTTATCGATGTTCTCGAGCAGATCAAGCCATACTTTCGAGGCAATCGTCAGGTTTAGAAAACCTTTTATCACGTTAAACTCCGAAACAACGGGTGATTTATCGGCCAGGTACATACCGATTTCCTGTGCCGTTTGTTCGGGATTCTTCTTCGAAATCTTTAACAAAGGAAAGGTTACGAGGGTGAAATGTCCTTTAAATTCTTTCTTTGTTTTCTGAAGTGTGATTTGCGATGCATTTACATCTACGCTGTACAATTCTTTTATTGCGCTTATAATTGCAGTCTGAAGTATATTCTCGATGTTCATAATGTGAATTTGCTGATTGAGTGTGCAAAGATACAAACAATCTACGAAAGAAACTTCCTCTCCGAAGCCCTATCCACCAGATATACCAGCGATTTATACGTTACACCGCTGTTTATCGACAAGCCGATTTCGCAGGTGCGACTGTTGGAATACCCTTCGGTAGCATCGCCGATACCGTGCTTAAGGGATGCGAGCGCCGAACGGTTCAACTCGGGATAGAAAAAGCCGCGATCGCCTGCCCATCCGCAACACGAAACGTTTTCGGGGACGATGACTTTGTCGGCACAAAGGGCAGCGACAGTATATAGTTTTTCTTCGAGGTGCATTTTCATTGAACTGCATGTGGTGTGAATGGCGATGGATACAGGTTGCTTTTCGAAGGTCAGTTTGTCTAACAGAAAATCATGAATAAACTCTACCTGGTCGTACAGTCTCAGGCGGGAGTCGAGCGTTTCACGCATGTGCAGCAGACAGGGACTCATGTCGCACACGATGGGTAGTTCGCCGTTCCGGCTCGCTTTGAGCAATGCACCGTTCAACTCCGACTCTTTCTGCCGCGCTTGCTTCCGAAACCCTTTACTGCTGAATGCCATTCCGCAGCACAACTTATCCTTTCCTTCCGGGATTATAACGGTATAACCTCCTTTTCGCAACAGCGAAAGCATTTTCGAAGGGATATCCTCTTTTTCTGCGTAGCCGAAAGAAGGGCCGCTCATGGAGCGCGTGATGCACGATGGGAAATAAACCACTACGGGCGCATCGGCACTGTGGCCCGGAAAAATGTTACGAACAATTTTCCGGCTCCCCGACGGCGTATATCTTGTCCATAAGGGAAAGAGGCCGTCGCCCATTTTGTATACCCCTTTCGTTATATCTTCCATTGGGTTGTAACCTATAATTTTTGCGATGAAATGGGGGATTTTTAACAAACCACGTATCAGTGATGTGGCCGATGCCATATTATTAGCCATACTGCTTGCAACTCTGTTCGCGAATTTTCCGTTTTCTTTCCAGCGAAGTTCTTTCACCAGCGACCCCGTATCGATGTTTACAGGGCAGGCAATGGCGCAAAGTCCGTCGGTAGCGCAAGTTTCGTTAAACTCATATGCCATCTCTCCTGCCCATCTTTCGCGCAACTTTTTATCAAAACGACTATCGGCTAATTCCGTTAACCGACGATACGCTACAATACGCTGACGTGGTGTAAAGGTTAACTCTTTTGACGGACAAGTTACTTCGCAAAACCCGCATTCGATGCATTTGTCAATCAATGGATTGGCATCGGGGATGTTTTTTAGGTTCTTGATGAAAACGTCTTTATCGTCGTTGATAATTACTCCCGGATTCAATATGTGATTTGGGTCGAAAGCCGATTTTATGCGTTTCATTAACCCATAAATCTCCGTGCCCCATTCCTTTTCCACGAAGGGAGCCATGTTTCGCCCCGTTCCGTGCTCGGCTTTCAGGCTGCCGTTATGTTTCACAGCCACCAGATTGGCCAGTTCATGCATAAAACGGGCGTACTTGTCAACACCGTCCGGTGAATTTATGTCTGGAAAAACGGTAAAATGAACGTTCCCATCCAGCAAGTGTCCCCACATTACGGCATCGGCATAACCGGTCCGCACCAACAGTTCACGCACGTCGGTCAGCGCGTCGCCTAAAATTTCACCGCTAAAGGCAATGTCTTCAATAATGCTTGCCGTGTGTGGTGGGCGTGATGCCGCTGCCGAAGTAAACAACCCATTACGTACGTTCCAGTAAAGGTTATACAGATGAATGTCGGTTGTAAACCGTATGGGATAAAGTGTTTGAATGTGCGCCAGTTTTGCTTCAATGTCACGCATCTGGACAAGCAGCGTTTCTTCGTCGTCGGCAGAGGTGTCTATAAGCAATGCCGCGGCCCCTTCCGGAAGTGACTTCAGTTCGGCAGGCATCCCTTCCTGATTTTCCACAGCACGTAAAGCGTTCCTGTCCATCAATTCGGCGGCGCTTACCGAACACGAACGCAACGGTAGAATGGTTTCGCACACATCGCGCAAGTTATGGAAATAGAGCATGGCTGTAGCTTTGAGAGGCGCATCATGTACGGTTTCGAACGTGGCTTGCGATACAAACCCCAGTGTACCTTCTGAGCCGATCATCAGGTGTTGCAGAATATCTACAGGGTCGGAGAAATCGATTAACGAATTTACGCCGTATCCGCATGTGTTTTTGAGTTGGAACTTCTGTTGTATCCGGTTTTTAACCCCTTCGTTACCAGAAGCCTCGTTGTGCAAGCGTTCAATCTGAGCAATAAATTCGGGATGAGATGCGATAAACGACTGACAACTGGTTGTATCGGCGGTATCGAGCAATGAGCCGTCGGCAAAAATTATCCGCATCGATTTTACGGTATGGTAACTGTTGTGCTTAATGCCGTAACTCGAACCGCTGGCGTTGTTGGCAATAATGCCTCCAATTTTCGCCGAGTTGATGGATGCCGGTTTGGGGCCTAATTTGCGACGGTAGCGCTGCAACATACGGTTGGCTGCCGTTCCGGTAAGACCCGCGCCGAAAGTAGCCGTTTTCCCGTTGTCCGTTATGACTGAAAACTCAAATCCCTGCCCGATTTCCATCAGGATAGAATCGGAAACGGTTTGTCCGCTCAGACTTGTTCCCGCGGCTTTGAAAGTTACGGGGACGTTTTCTTTGCTGCAAAACTGCAGTAATCGGATAACTTCGTCTTCCGTGTTGACTTTTACCACTGCCTTGGGAACAAGCCGATACAGTCCGGCATCGGTGCCTTTGACGAGGCGCGAGAGTTCGTCGGTGAAAACCTGTTCTTTGGGAAAAAGTTTTGTTAAGCGAGAATGTAGTTGTTTATTTTCCATAAAATCCACTCACTGTTTCATCCAATTGTTCATAAAACGTTTCAAGTTCAGATGCTTGCGGCAGCATGCTTCTCCACGAGGTCAATTTCTCGTCCGTCCATGCAAAAATATATTTTTCCAATTGTTCGATACGTTGAATATAGCCGTTGTTTTGGGAGTTGACGAGCACGGGCACTTTTAAATAGTGATACCCGTCGGAACGACCGATGGGGTAAGCCTCTTTCTTCCACAGGGAGGCGAAGTAATTGAGAGGGCTGTTTTTAATGGATTCTTCGTATTGTACCAGTTGTAGAAGATTTTTTCCGCCGCGTACCCAGAGTGGAATTGCTATACATGTTCCGGGAAATCCCACTTGCGCCCAGATGGTTGACATATCGGGCGATTCGCCTTTCTTTATGCTTTGTACAATTATGGATGATGAGGAACTATGGCGGGTAAGGAGATCGTCGGATGCGATAAAGACGGTTTCTGGTGTGGAGGTTTCGTATTTTTCCCGATAATCCAACCCGAAAACCGGATGATAGAAACACCGCGTAAATTCTTGAACAATGGTTTGATAATTCAACCGATTCATCCGTTTCGCTTCTGCGAAAATTTTCTCTGCCGTTTGTCTGCGTATAAAACCGTATCCTGAATCAGGAGTGCCGGTTTCGGAATAATTGGTGCGGATCACGTAACCTTCGGAAGCGGCATTGGCATCAAATTTTGTCCAGGTGTAATTGTTCACCTCGTAAAAGACCGCTCCGCCCCTGGCATCTATAACGCCGAAGTGTGCCGCCAATCCTCGCGGCTTTGGGTATTCATTGAGCAGTTTTTCGAAATCCTGCAGCGATGCACATGTTTGCAAAGCGAGTTTCATGAAAATACCTTCCCTGTCTTTCAAGGAGGTGGTATCGTTTTCGTTCACGTTATACGATGCACTGTTCATAATGGCAAATCCAGCACTATTGGATCCGCCCCACACGTTTTCACCTTTCATATCCCCGGAGTTTACCAGACCGATATAACTGTATTCTCCGTCATTGAAATAGCGGAAACAGTTTTCCAGGTCATCCGTATCACGCAGTTTCCATATCATGCTTCGCCCATCAGGCGTGGCTTTCCCGGAAATAACAGCCGTTGTGCAGGGAATGGATTTTTCGGAGAGGGTGAGAAATATCCATAAAAGAAGGATGGCCAACTTTCTCATTCGCTTATTTTTTAGTAAAGATAGCGGATAAAAACAGATCGTCGAAAAAAATGGATACAAAAAAGCCGTCTTTAAAGACGGCTTTTACTTTATTTTTTCTTAAATCGTTGGTTGTGTGCTTTTTATATCAGCGAAACGAATAATTCTTTTCCGTCTTCCACCAACGCTACTTTTCCTTCTCTGGCTAACCAGCCAAGAGCAGCATAAAGATCTTTATCCGTCAATTTTGAAGACTTCTTCAGATCTTTTACGTTTTGTGTTCCGGCCTCGTCCAGCAATGTCCAGACTTTACCGGCATTGGTCCCAATTTTTTCTATCATTTTTTTAATTTTAAATAAGTAAATTACATTTCGCATGTATTTATAACGAATACGTTCAGTGCGAAAGTCCACTAGATAACCTAAATCCGATACAAAAGTAGTGAATTTATGTTTAATGTCTTTTATTGATAGTATAAAAATACTTAATTAAGTGGTTGATTAGTACGTTTTTCTACAGGCAGCCCTCCCTGAAGCCCTGTATTAATAAAGGGTTGAAATATCTTGTAGGATTTGGGCAACCTGTTCCAAAAGGGAATGCCGTCCATCGTTATGAATGATAAAATCGGCCAGTCCTGCTTTTTCTTCGTCATTCATTTGACTGTTGGCGCGTGCCGTTATTTGTTCTTTGGAGAGACGGTCCCTTTTTGCCGCTCTTTCAATGCGTGTTTCCAAAGGAGCCATTACGACTATGGTCTTATCCAGCAACGATTGGAATCCTGCTTCGTACAAAACGGCTGCATCAATGGCAATAACAGCATGGTGTTTTCGTTGATCCACCCATTTTTCGAAATATTTTGCCAGCTCGGGATGTATAATAGCGTTTGTTATACGAAGATTTTCTGCATTATTGAAAATAAGGTTTGCCAGTTTTTTGCGGTCGAGCTTGTTACCCTGGTAAAGGTCCGGGCCGAAGTTGTTGATCAGTTTTTCACGGATTACGGGAGAGGTGTCGTTCAGCTTTTTGGCTTCCCGGTCGGCATCAAAAACAGGGATATCGTGAAGTCGGAACACATCGCAGACAACCGATTTTCCACTTCCGATCCCACCAGTAACTCCTAGCTTTATCATCTTATCTGCTTTCTAAAAGGAACTCTACCGACGAGGGCGATAGCTTGACGTTACGTATGGGCGAAGGGCTTGCCGATAATTCCAGGTCTACGCGTCCATCCTCGTTTTTGAAGAATTTTTTGTAATCCAGTTCAACCTCAAAATCCTCTGGGGCAATTTTCTTGTATTCTTCCAGAGTTACCGAGAACGATACTTCTGTTTGCGATGGGAAAAACTTCACGTCGATATTATCAGGAACATTTCTTGCCGTGACGGGAACTTCAAATTTTCTTTCCGTATACTCCAAAACGGGGATATAAAGTTCTACCTCGTCGGGTATGAACTTGACTCCGCTCACAGGCATAATTTTTACTTTCAGTTGCGAGGTAGCTTTCAGGTTGTTGAACAGGGTATACTCGGTTACAGCTGACGAAATTTCAGCTAACTGGCTTTGAGAACCGTAAGCTATTACGGTTCCGGGCAGAAATGTAGCGCTGTCTGCCACCAGATTACTGCGGCTGGTAGCGATAACCCCGTCGAAAACTACCTTCAGTTCTTTCTTTTGAAGCTTAGAGGTAACCAGCGATATGTTTATGGGGTAGTAGGCTTTGAGGTTTGTGCTCTGGGATAATTTTTTCCGGATGAGTTGCATTAGTTCAGTCCCCTGCAGGTTATTGATCCGTTCCTCTTTGTACTTGGCGATATTAATTTCAATAGAATCCTTCAAGGTAAAGGTGTATCGGAATATTTCCGAACCTTTGTCGGCAACTCGTATTTCAATATCGTCAGGCAATACAGCATCAAAAACCACATCGTCAGGGATATTTGTGTACTTCAGCGGTATTTTATAGGTAGCCTCAATGTCGCGTTGGAAAAACAACATCAACCAAAAAATAAAAGCCAGTATGAAGAATCCGAAAAAAAGTAGAATGTTCTTCCAGTTTAATCTGGAAAAGAACGATCGTATCTTCGCAATCCATCTATCCTTGGTTGATGCCAAATCCATAATTAAACAAACGGTTTCTTAAGGTGTAGTCACATCGGATGAAGAGGCAAAAACCGATGTTTTTTCGAATTTTAGTCTAACACCATCGGCCACCTCTACCAAAAACCAGGTTTCGCCAATTTCTTTTATGCGTCCGTGAATACCGCCGGCAGTCACCACCTTGTCGCCCACCTTCATGGCTTCGCGGGCCTTTTGCACGTCTTTTTGTTTTTTCTGTTGCGGGCGGATCATGAAGAAATAAAATACGGCAATAATAGCCACCATCATCAATAGCGATGTTCCCATTCCTCCGCCTGCGCCTGTAGCTGCTTGTAATAAAATATCCATACGAATAACGTTTTAGAGTGTTTGAAATTAATGTTTAAAAATAATATTATTTTTTCGAAGATCGGCAACAATTGCGTCTAAAATTCCGTTGACAAAGGTGCCGCTCTTGGGAGTGCTGTAAGATTTTGCAATTTCGATATATTCGTTGAGCGATACGCTGGTGGGGATCGTTTCAAAGGTATGGATCTCTGCCAATGCAATTTGCATGATAATCATATCCATAAATGCAATACGGTCGAAATCCCACTTCTCACTGTGGGTTTCAATCAGTTGACGGTACTTCTGTTCATTAAGGATGGTATCGTGAAGCAACTTCAGTGCAAACTGACGGTCTTCGTCGTCTTTAAACATTGGCAGAAGGCGTTGATTCTCCCCATTTTCCTCCGAAAATTGCCGGATGGATTTCATTACGAAAGTCTGTACAATTTCAATATCATCGTTCCAGAAAATACTTTCATCTTCCAGAATTTCTTCCAGTTTTTCGTTGTCGAGGATAAACTGCTTAAAGATTTTTCGCCAAAACTCCCTGTCGTCGTTGTAATCCGTTTTTGTTTCGTTGGCATATTCAGCATAAATATCGGATGCGATGATTTCGTCGAGCAGGTTCTTTACAAACGCATCATGTTCTCTCCAAGACATGGGGCGCTCATTTAGGTACTTGTTGAACTGATGGTTTTGCGAAAGTTGCCCTATAAACTTGTTTTCGATCAACCGGGTGTTGGGATTTAAATCCTCATCCGTAGGAAGATACTTGTTCCGCTTGGCTTCTACGCGGGCGTCGTAAGCTTTTGTCAGCTCAACCATTAACAAAAGGAGGTAGTAATAAAGATCGTAGGATTTTTGTAATCCGAACAGAAGTTCTTTTTCGGCTGTACGTAAATCTTTATTCGTATTCTGATACCAGGCGTAAACAATCTGTACTATCCGGGTACGAATTAAAATTCGATTAATCATTTTTTAAATGAGCATTTTAAGAATGCAAAATTAGCCATTTTTTTGGATATACAAGTAAAATGGTTTTGAAAACTATTTGATTGAAGACAAAACAACTTATATACAAATAGATATAAACACCCGGGTAGAGATATTGTTTTTTCTGAAATCATGTTTCAAACATTCTCTAAAATTCATTATCTTTGCCGTTTATAGTATTTTGAGAAAATTAAACGGTCAATTATACATATACGCGAAAATTATAAAGAGTATGTCATTAGAAATCAGACAAGTAAAAGACAAAGATACGCTGAGACAGTTTGTTCAGTTCAGTATCGATATATACGAAGGAAACGAATTTTTTGTTCCGCCGCTCGTTTATGATGAAATTGCCACGTTGAGCCGGGATAAAAATCCGGCCTTTGAGCATTGCGATGCTGCTTATTTCTTGGCTTACCGGGAAGAAAAAATAGTTGGCAGGATTGCAGTAATGATCAATCATAAAGCGAATAATGTCTGGAGCGAAAAGAACGCCCGTTTTGGTTTTGTCGATTTCATTGATGACCCGGAAGTGGCAGATGTGCTTTTCTATGAAGCTGAAAACTGGGCTCGTTTTCGCGGTATGGAAAAGATGCACGGACCTATGGGATTTACCGATTTCGATTACGAGGGTCTGCTGGTAGATGGCTTTGATCAGATTGGTACTATGCAAACCATTTATAACTACCCCTACTATGTAGATCATATAGAAAGATTGGGCTACAAAAAGGATCAGGACTGGTATGAGTTTCTGATCAAGATACCCAAGGAAATTCCCGAACGGTTTGTGCGTGTTGCTGAAATCGTAAAAAAACGTTTTCGACTAAATGTTGTCAAGCTTGAAAGTAAAAAGGATGTCTGGCCTTATGCGCATGAGATATTTGAGTTGTTGAACCGTTCCTATAAAGATTTATACGGTTTCGTTCCGTTGTCCAAAGCGCAGATAGACTATTACGTAAACATGTATATTCCTATGTTGCGTTTGAACTTCTTGTCGCTCGTGCTGCGTGAAGAAGACAATCGGCTTGTGGGAGTGGGAATCGGATTACCCAGTCTGGCAAAAGCACTGCAGAAATCGGGCGGAAAGTTCCTCCCTACCGGGTGGTATCATTTATACAGGGCTTTGAAAGGGAACGACAATAAAGTTCTTGACCTGCTGCTGATCGGCGTTGATCCTGAGTATCAGGGCAAAGGTGTGAATGCCCTTATCTTTAGTCAGTTTATCCCCGAAGCTATTCGGCTGGGATTTGAATATGCGGAAAGCAACCCCGAGTTGGCAGTAAACAATAAAGTGCAATCCATGTGGGATGATCTGGAGGCGAGACATCATAAAACGCGCCGTGCTTTTATAAAAGATTTATAATTATCGGAAGAAGGAACAAATTTTGACTTTAAGAAGTGCAGAAAGGTTTTAAAACAGGCCCTGCACCTGAAAAATTATAGGAGAAAGAGAACAAGTGACTGAGTTAGAAAGAGAACAAGCAATACTGAATTATAGCGAAGAGAACATTGTAACCCTGGAGTGGCGTGAACATATCCGCCGACGTCCCGGGATGTATATTGGGAAATTGGGAGACGGTTCTTCGTCAGACGACGGTATATATGTCCTGCTGAAAGAAGTAATGGATAATTCCATCGACGAATACCGGATGGGTTTTGGGAAGAACATAGACATCTGTATTGATTCCGGGAATGTAAGTGTGCGTGATTATGGACGGGGTGTGCCGTTGGGAAAGGTGTTGGATGTCTCCTCGCGGATGAACACCGGAGCCAAGTACGACTCCAAGGCGTTTAAAAAATCCGTGGGATTAAACGGTGTTGGGATCAAAGCGGTAAACGCCTTGTCTTCGAGGTTCCTGATCGAAAGTTATAGGGAAGGTGAATCAAAGAGTGTTGAATATGAGCGCGGACATGTAGTAAACGATAGCCCGCAGCAATCTTCTTCGCAAAGCAACGGAACCGTTATCGAGTTTACTCCCGACACCGAAATTTTTGGGGATTATGCTTATCGTGACGAACATATCGAGCCTCTGCTTAAAAATTATGTTTTCCTGAATACGGGGCTGACCATTACGTTTAACGGAAAGAAGTTTTATTCAAAAAACGGGCTCGAAGACCTGCTCAACGACAACCTGACAACTGAGATTCTTTATCCCATCATCCATCTTCACGGTGATGACATTGAAGTGGCGATTACTCATTCCAACCAGTATGGCGAAGAATACTACTCTTTCGTCAACGGCCAGCATACCACACAAGGCGGGACGCATCTTTCCGCTTTTCGTGAGGCAACTGCCCGGGTTATCAAAGAATATTTCACCAAAAATTTCGAATATTCCGATATCCGGAACGGGATGGTGGCTGCCATCAGCGTGAAGATCGAAGAGCCGGTTTTTGAGTCGCAGACAAAAACAAAACTCGGATCAAAGGACATGACCCCCGATGGAGTTTCGATCAATAAATACGTAAGCGACTTCCTGAAGAAGGAGCTGGATAACTACCTGCACAAACACCTGGAGACGGCCGATATCCTTCAGAAGAAGATTCTCGATTCTGAAAAAGAACGAAAAGCCATTGCCGGGGTAACAAAATTAGCCCGGGAACGGGCGAAAAAAGCAAACTTGCACAACCGGAAACTGCGGGACTGCCGCATCCATTATAACGATTCAAAAGGGAATAATCTCGATGATTCCTGTATCTTCATCACGGAAGGTGACTCAGCCAGCGGTTCCATCACCAAAAGTAGAGACCCTAATTTGCAAGCTGTTTTCAGCCTTCGGGGCAAGCCGTTAAACTCTTTTGGGTTGACAAAAAAAATTGTTTATGAAAATGAGGAGTTTAACTTATTGCAAGCTGCCCTTAATATCGAGGACGGGATGGATGGATTGCGCTACAACAAGGTTATCATTGCTACCGATGCCGATACTGACGGTATGCACATTCGCCTGTTGTTGCTCACGTTTTTCCTGCAATTTTTCCCCGATCTGGTAAAAAAAGGACACGTTTATATCCTTCAAACTCCCCTTTTTCGCGTTCGTAACAAAAAGAAAACCTTGTATTGCTATACGGAGGAGGAACGGCTTGCCGCCATCGAAGAGCTCGGTCCTAATCCGGAGATTACCCGGTTCAAGGGTCTTGGTGAAATTTCTCCCGACGAGTTCAAGAATTTTATCGGAAAAGATATGCGGCTTGACAGGGTATCCATGCGAAAAGAAGATCTTATCAAAGAGCTTCTTGAGTTCTATATGGGTAAAAATACTCCCGACCGGCAGACTTTTATCATAGAAAACCTGGTTGTTGAAGAGGAGTCGTAGCTTGTGGAATAATTGTAAATATGATAAATAACCCCGGAAAATGGACAATTTAGAATCAATACCCTCTCCCCGTCTATCTGTCACCCCGTCGAGAAGTAGCCGGATTGCATTATTCCCGGGCACTTTTGATCCGTTCACTATCGGGCACGAGTCGCTGGTACGGCGCGGATTGGAGTTGGTAGACGAAATTGTAATTTCCATTGGTGTGAACGAAGCAAAAAAGGCTTACTTCGAGTTAGAAAAGCGGATGGAGATGATTAGAAGCTTATACAAGGATGAACCCCGGGTGAAAGTTGGGAGCTACGATTCTCTCACTATCGAGTTTGCCCGGAAAATGGATGCAAAGTTCATATTACGGGGAATACGCTCGGTTAATGATTTCGAGTACGAGAAAACCATAGCCGATATGAACCGGATGATTTCGGGAATAGAAACATTTGTATTATTTACCGAGCCTGAACTTACGCACATCAGTTCCTCCCACGTACGTGAATTATTGCGTTACGGACACGATGTGAGCGCTTTTGTTCCGAAAGGGATGATACTTGGATAACAATTGAATAACAATGTCTAAAACAACTTTTTTTCTTGCAACACTTTTACTGGTATCCTCCTTGTCGTTTGGCCAATCTCGTTTATCCCCTGATGGAGTAAAGCTGGAGAGGACGCTCCAGATGATAAACGGTTTATACGTCGATGACGTTGAAACCTCTCATCTGACAGAAGCGGCTATCCGTGCCATGTTGCTTGAGCTCGACCCACACTCCACTTACCTCAACAAGGATGAGGTGAAAGCGATGAACGAACCGTTACAAGGCAATTTTGACGGTATTGGAATCTCGTTCAATATGCTTACCGATACACTTTACGTAATGGAAGTCATTTCAGGCGGACCTTCACAAAAGGTGGGTCTCCTGCCCGGCGATAAAATTATTTACGTAAATGATTCGCTTATTGCCGGTATAAAAAAGGATAACCAGGATGTTATAAAGATGCTCCGAGGTCCCAAAGGCACAACCGTGAACGTGAGGGTTTTGCGTCGTGGAACTCCGCAGTTGCTGGACTTCAGAATCGTTCGCGACAAGATCCCCATTTACAGTATCGATGCCAAATACATGGTGGATCATCATACCGGATACATCCGTTTAAGCCGCTTTGGGGTCAGTTCATCCGAAGAATTTCTGGCAGCAGAGAAAGAACTGAAAGCAAAAGGAATGAAAAACCTTATTCTCGACCTGACCGGAAACGGAGGAGGTATTTTGCAAACGGCATCGGATATTGTGGATGAATTCCTGGGTGCCGGGAAATTGGTGGTATATACCGAAGGGAAGAACCAGCCTCGGTATGATTTACGCACAACGTCGGCAGGAAGCTTTGAACAGGGGAGCCTGGTTGTTCTCGTGGATGAAGGTTCGGCGTCGGCAAGTGAAATAGTGGCCGGGGCCGTTCAGGATTGGGATCGGGGTGTGGTGGTTGGCCGCCGGACTTTCGGAAAGGGGTTGGTGCAACGTCAACTTCCGCTTCCCGACGGAACGATGATCCGGTTGACCGTTGCCCGGTATTACACACCTACGGGCAGAAGCATCCAGAAGCCTTACGAAGAAGGCAATATCGACGCATACAACCGTGATTTCTTCAACCGGGTACAACACGGTGAAATGTGGCACGCCGACAGTATCCGTTTCCCCGATTCGTTAAGGTTCAAGACGCTTGTCAACAAGCGCACTGTTTACGGTGGAGGTGGGATCATGCCCGACTATTTTGTACCTGTGGACACGAACTCGGTAACGGATTTACACCGTAACCTTATTGGCCGGGGAATAGTCAACAAACTCGCTATTGCCGAAGTGGACAAAAACCGGGCAAAATTGTTAAAATCATATTCCCACGTCGAAAAATTCAAGTCGGATTACCGGATTCCCGAATCCATGATAACCCGGATGAAGGAAATGGCAAAAGGAGAAAAAATGGAATGGGACGATGAGCAATTCCGGAAGTCGGAACAATTTTTGAAAATACAGCTCAAGGCACTGATGGCTAGGGATCTGTTTGATTCATCCGCCTATTTTGTTATCATCAATGACGAAAATGATCTTTTCAGGGAAGGCTTGCGTATCATCAGCAATCCCGGGGTTTATGACGAACTCTTAAACGGATCGTTCTCTGTAGCCCGAAAGTAACCGGCGACGGGAACAGTTGTATAATTTTCATAAAATAGATACTTTTGTTTTCCTAACGTTTAATTATAAAATCAGAAAAAATGAAATCAAGATTTTTTTTATTGTGCACAACACTGCTTATGACAATGGTATTTGCCTCTTGTGAACCTTCCGCGAAACACAATGTATTGACGGAAGCTGAAAAAGCCGAAGGCTGGCAGCTCCTTTTCGATGGAGAAACCCTGAACGGTTGGCGCGATTACAACGGTGATTCATTAACCGCTCCGTGGTTTGCCGAAGACGGTATGATTCAGGCAAAAGGCGAGGGCGCTGATGAACACGGTTATATTGTAACGGATAAATTGTATGAAAACTTTGAATTGGTGTGGGACTGGAAAGTCGCCGACGGTGGAAACAGTGGGGTGCTGTACCACGTGGTTGAAAATCCCAAATTTACAGTACCGTACGTTACGGGACCGGAATATCAGTTGATTGATAATCTTGGATTTCCCGACCCGCTGGAAGAATGGCAGAAAACGGCTGCTGATTATGCCATGTATGTTCCCGATACGGCGAAACTTATTATTAAACCCGCAGGAGAATGGAACACATCGAAAATCGTCTTCGATAACGGACATGTTGAGCATTGGCTGAACGGTGAAAAGGTGATCGAATTCGAAGCATGGACAGAAGATTGGTTTGCACGCAAAAACAGCGGAAAATGGGAAAATGCACCCGAATACGGCCTGGCTCGTAAAGGTGTTATCTGTTTGCAAGACCACGGATCGGCAGCCTGGTTCCGCAACGTGAAAATCAAAGAACTTCCCCGTAAAACCCAGGAAGTAAATCTTTTCAACGGTGTTGACCTGACTGGATGGGAGGCTTACGGAACCGAAAAATGGTATGTTCAGGACGGATTGTTGGTTTGTGAAAGCGGGCCTGATAAACAATATGGCTATCTGGCTACTCGTGAGTATTACGACAATTTCGACCTTTCGGTAGAATTTAAACAGGAAGCCGATGGAAACTCGGGAGTTTTCATTCGTTCATTTATCGAACCGGGGGCTATTGTGAATGGCTGGCAAGTTGAAGTTGCTCCCAAAGGAAATGATACAGGAGGCATTTATGAGTCTTACGGAAGGGGTTGGCTCGTACAGATCCCTGACGAAAAAGAGGAGATCCTGAAAGTGGGCGATTGGAACACCTTGCGTATTGTTATTAATGGTGATAACGTGAAAACTTATCTCAACGGTGAGGAAATGGTGGATCTGACCGACGAGAAAATCGGAAAGGCTCAGGGCCGTATTGCCTTGCAAATCCACGATGGCGGTGGTATCAAAGTGCTTTGGAGAAATTTGAAGTTGCAGACGCTGTAATCCGACCTGTAATCCGGCCTTACGTCTTGTTACGCTGGAAATAAACAAAACCCACTGAGCCCTTTTCGCTTAGTGGGTTTTGTAATATGAATACAGGGGATTATTGAAAATTTCCGAAAATAGTTTCCGAAGTCAGCATCAAATCAACATATTGCGCCCTTTTATAAACCAGTGAATGTTCGTTTTTGTCTAAATTGACATTGGCCAGTTTGCCCCTGAACCCATCGAGGCTGTTGTAGCCTTTCTGTTGCATCCACTCCGCTATGCTTTTATTTATGGCTGCGATCCTTTCTACGCCGTGTTTATATACCGAGCTGACAACCTGCACTGTTGTTGCACCCGACAGGATCAGCTTCACCACATCTTCTCCGGTGAAAACTCCCCGGCTACTGCAAATATCAGCTTTAATATTGCCGTACAACATTCCAGTATACCTCAGCGTTTTTTTGTAATCGCCTTTTTGGGTAAGGTTAAAAACCTTTTTATGCTTTTCCTTCTGAATATCAATATCGGGTTGGAAAAATGCATTAAAAAGGACTAAGGAACCTACCTTTGCTTCGTCCAACCTTTTCGCGAAATGAAGGATGTTCGTATAATCCGAACTCAACTTCACGCTTACGGGAACGGACACGGCTTTCTTTACCTCTTCAACGATAGCTATTTGATTGTTTTCAACACTTTCACTGCTGCTACTAAAATCGACGGGGGTCTGGTAAAGGTTTACTTCAATCCCGTCAATCCCGGTTTGTTCTAACATCCTGGCATAGCTTATCCACGATTCTCTATTCACAGCATTAAGGCTGGCAAACACAGGTACGGATAAACTTTCCTTCGCTTTACGAAGTCTTGACAAGTGATAATCGATATCGGAAAAATTTACATCGGGATGAATACTGGTCATTTCTGCGTGAATGTGTGCGTACTGGCTTAACCTTTCATCCAATTGCAGGTTTTCCAACTGTACCTGCTCTTCAAACAAGGTTTTATAAACCACAGCTCCAATGCCTTGCTGTTCAGCCTTTTTTAGCTGGTCGAGGTGTGACGACATATTGCTGGCGCCCAATATAACCGGATTGTCCAGTTTTATTCCCATAAAGGTAGTTTCAAGATTTTTCATAGATTCTTTAAATTTTATGTTGTGATTTTAGGCCAGGCATCCACTACTGGTCAAGGGACTCCGGTCACCTCTTAACCTTTAATGTCCGGCTCCTGTCCGCATATGAATATATAACATTTTTTCGCTCGAATAGTTTTGCCCTTACAATATTACGGTTTAATTTGCTTTTTACCGTTACCTGAGAGGGAAAATGAGCGGCTAGCTACAATTAAAATCGGGGTGGATAGTTGTATTTCTGTGCAATATAACTATATTTGCCAAAGAGTCTGTTTTCAGTCAAACTCAATCAGTTTTATATATGATTTGCACTTCTCTTCAGCTCCACCGGACAACAATATGAATAATAAAACATAAACGGATGAAGGTTGTAACAGGATTGGTTTTATTGATCTGTTGTAGTTCTGTTTACGGACAGAAAAACAGTATCATTTCGAAAAATGCGAAAATTGAAAAAGTGGGGACCGGTTATTCTTTTACCGAGGGTCCGGCCGTTTCGGGAGAGGGTAGGGTCTATTTTACTGATCAGCCGAACGATCGCATTTATGTCTGGGATGAAGGAAAAGGCATTTCTCTGTGGGCTGAAGAGACCGGTAGATCCAACGGATTGTATGTTGATGCTGACGGTCAATTGGTCTCCTGTGCTGATTTACACAACCAGATCGTGCGTTTCGGGAAAGATAAAAAAATGCAGGTTGTATATGAAAAGTACGACGGAAAACAGTTGAACGGTCCCAACGACTTATGGATTACCCCCAAAGGGGGCATCTATTTCACCGATCCTTATTATCATCGGAACTATTGGAGAGAAGGGCATGCTGAAGTTCAGGATGTGCGGGGAGTCTATTACCTAAGCCCCGATGGAGAGGTCATCCGGGTTATCGCCGATTATAAACAACCCAACGGATTAGTCGGTACGCCCGACGGAAAAACGTTGTATGTTGCCGATATCAATGACGGGAAGATATGGAAGTACGACATCCAGCCGGATGGAACCCTGGCCAACAAGACTTTTTTTGCACCCCATGGATCCGACGGAATGACCATGGACAACAAAGGAAATGTATACCTGACCATGGGAAAAGTTTGGGTATACTCCCCCAAAGGTGAACTTATCCAGGAAATAGAAGTTCCCGAAAGCCCTTCAAATGTTTGTTTTGGCGGAAAAAAAAGAAACATCCTGTTTATCACCGCCCGGACTTCGGTATATACCTTGAAAATGAGTGTGAAAGGGGTTGATCTTAACTCTTTACCATAAAAATAAAATTATAAATAAGATAATTTATGAATACAGTTTTAGTTGGTTTCGGGTTCATGGGAATGACCCACACGTTGAATATTTTGAAAAATCCGCGTATTCATTTGAAAGCCATTGTTGATAAAGTTCCCGGGAACATCTTCACAAAGCTTACAGAACAGTCGGGTAATTTCGCCACCGGTAATGTCGATGCAAAAGATCTTTCGGGCGTGAACATTTATTCTGATTTTGCAGAATGTCTGAAAGTGGAGAAGCCCGATGCCTGTGTTATTGCAGTTCATACAGCATTGCATTATGAGATGGCTGAAATGGCGCTTCAGTCAGGAGCAAATGTCTTTCTTGAAAAACCTTTTTGCATTGATGCAGGGGAGGGGGAAAGGCTGATTAACCTTGCCCGTTCCAAAAACAAGGTGTTGATGGTTGGTCATGTAGTACGTTTTATGCCGGCTTACGAAACATTGAAAAAATGGATAGATTCGGGTGAATACGGTCGCCTGGAGTTCTTAGCGTTGTCGCGTTTCTCGGGTGTGCCTATCTGGGGGCAATGGAAAGAGAGACAAAAAGAGTTTGGATCGTCGGGTGGTGCTTTGTTCGATTTGGTTATTCACGATATCGATTTTGCTCAATGGGTTTGCGGTGTTCCCGATCAGATAGAGGCCCGGTGCTTGCCGGGAAAATTAAGCACCCATGACTACGTGAGCGCATTGTGGAAGTATAATGATTCGGATGTCGTTGTCAAAATTGACGGAGGCAATACGTTTCATGCCAGTTATCCGTTTCATGCGGGGTTTAGTGCCCGGTTCGAGAATGCCAGTGTTTTCTTTTCCTCGCAAGACCCGCACAACATACAAGTAGCTACGGACACTGAAACTATGCTGTTTTCAGGAGGTGATTCAAACGATGGTTTTTCGAACGAACTTTATTATTTCGCCGAATGTGTTTTACAAGGTGCTCAACCTGTCAAGTGTACTCCAGAATCGGCGTTGGATTCCATTCGGATTTGCCATAGGCATACTCTTTAAACGGCCTGAAACCAGAAATCTTCCATACCGGTAAATATGTCAACACTCTTTTTAACTTTTATCGTCGTCTCCGCAGTAGCAATACTGTTATTCCTGGTTTTAAAACTCAAGGTCAGTGCGTTTATCGCTTTGTTGCTCACATCCATATACGTAGGCGTCCTTACCGGAATGCCTCTCAGCAGTATCACCAAGTCCATTCAGGAAGGAATGGCGGGAACGCTCGGTTTTGTGGCTACCGTTGTAGGATTGGGGGCCATTTTCGGGCAAATGCTGGAAAGTTCCGGAGGAGCGGAATCATTAGCACACCACCTGGTGAAAAAGTTTGGCAAGGAACGGGCTCCCTGGGCAATGGTAACAACGGGCTTCTTGGTGGCTATCCCTATTTTTCTGGATGTGGCCTTTATTATTCTGGTTCCCATCGTGTATGCACTGTCCCGGGATACCAAACTCTCGTTATTGTATTACGCCATCCCGCTTCTGGCAGGATTAGCGGTAACGCATAGCTTTATTCCCCCAACGCCCGGGCCGATTGCGGTGGCAGATATCATCAGTGTGCCGTTGGGCTGGGTAATTTTTATGGGATTTATTCTGGGTATCCCTACTGCGATAATTGCGGGGCCAATCTTCGGGAAGTATATTTCTAAAAAGATTTACCTGGAATCGCCGTATTCATCCGGCGATGTTTCACCGGAATTCGATCCGGAAAACTACCCGTCGTTCCGGTCGATCGCGGTGATTATCTCTATTCCGTTGCTGTTGATTCTACTGAACACGATCACAGCGGTGGCGGTTTCTAAAGGCGTTGTCACTAAATCCGTTTTTACAGACATTGTTGAGTTTATTGGGCACCCTTTTTCAGCATTGATTATTGCCACATTGATTGCCACGTACTTTTTATGTATCCGAAGGGGCATGGACAAGCAAAAGGTACTTCAATTAAGCACCAAGGCACTTGGCCCTGCCGGAATCATCATTCTGATAACCGGTGCCGGCGGTGTTCTGAAACAGGTATTGATCGATAGTGGTATTGGCCAGATGATGGCGGAGTCCATGGCAAATTCTGCACTGCCGCCTATTCTACTGGCATGGATTCTTTCGGCGTTGGTGCGGGTGACGCAAGGGTCTGCCACTGTAGCCATGATCACTGCTGCCAGCATTATTGCCCCAATTATCGCTGAGTTTGGCTTGAATGATCCGCAACGGGCGTTGGTTGTGATCTCCATAGCATCGGGAGCTACGTTGCTGTCGCATGTCAACGACAGTGGATTCTGGTTAGTAGGAAAATACCTGGGAATGAACGAGAAGCAAACACTCCAAAGCTGGACAGTAATGGAGACCATTATCGCTTTTTGCGGATTGGGATTTACGTTGTTGGCGAGTTTGTTTTTTTGATTTATTTTTTGGCACTCTTCTTGCTGTTATTTTTGTGTATGAAAGATAAGGTGATTGTGAAAAAGCGACTATCTTTGTATACGTAACTCATTAAAACAGCGAATGAAAGAAAATAACAAGTTATTACAAAGCATCATTGAAGGGATACAAGAGAAAAAAGGGAAGAACATCACTCAAATTCAATTGAAAGGAATTCCGGGAGCAATTTGCGACTATTTTGTCATTTGTGAGGGAAATACCCCTACTCAGGTTTCTGCATTGGCAGAATCGGTAGAAGAGGTGGTGAAAAGAAATACCTGGGAAAGCCCTATCAGAGTCCAGGGAAAACAACGTGCCGAATGGATAGGTATGGATTACGGTACAATAATCGTACATATTTTTGTGCCCGAATTACGGCACTATTACAACCTCGATCATCTGTGGGAAGACGCTTCATTGGAGCAAGTTCCGGCATTGGATTAAAACTTATTTTCATCTGAAGTGTTACATATATTCATCAAAAATTTCATAGGAGACGTTAATGGAAAATAACAACCAAAATCAACAAGATAACAATAAACCAAAAAAGCCGGTCCGTCCCGGAGGATTGGGAAACACAAATCCCAATCAACCCTTTAATGTTTACTGGATATACGCCATTTTGTCGATGGGGCTTATCGGAATGTTATTTTTCGGACAAAACAAAACCATAAAAAAGGTAGATTGGTCGGATTTTCAGGAATACGTAAACGATAACCGTATTGAAAGCATCGTTGTCTACAGCAATAAAGACATTGCCGAAGCCAAAGTGCGTTCCGAGTCCGTTAATTATGTTTTTGGAGAAGAGGCTGGCCGGTTTGGCGCCAACCCGTTTATACAGGTAAATATCCCCTCTACCCAGGGAACTTCGGAGTTCCTTGATACCGTTAAAAAAGAAAAGGCATACGACATAAAAGTCCGTTTCGATACTACGTCAGAGATTTGGGGCATGTTGCTAACCTTTGCGCCTTTTCTGCTGATCATTGTTTTTTGGATATGGATGATGAGACGCATGCAAGGCGGTCCCGGAGGCGGTGGCGGTGGTATCTTCAGTGTGGGAAAATCCAAAGCACAGCTTTTCGATAAGGATGCTGGGCCCAAGGTTACTTTTAAAGATGTGGCAGGGCTTTCTGAAGCCAAGGAGGAGGTTCAGGAAATTGTTGAGTTCCTCAAGCATCCGGGTAATTACACCAACCTGGGGGGGAAAATTCCTAAAGGCGCCTTGCTGGTAGGCCCTCCGGGAACAGGGAAGACACTTCTGGCAAAAGCGGTTGCCGGCGAAGCCAACGTGCCGTTCTTTTCCATATCCGGTTCCGATTTTGTGGAAATGTTTGTTGGGGTAGGGGCATCCCGTGTTCGCGACCTGTTTCGTCAGGCTAAGGAAAAATCGCCGTGTATTGTGTTTATTGATGAGATAGATGCTGTTGGGCGTGCCCGTGGAAAGAACGTCAACTTTGGATCGAACGATGAGCGTGAAAATACGCTGAACCAACTTCTTACGGAGATGGACGGCTTTGGTTCAAACAGCGGAGTGATCATTCTCGCAGCTACCAACCGGGTGGATATTTTGGATAAAGCCTTACTTCGGGCCGGCCGTTTCGACCGGCAGATTTACGTGGAGTTGCCGGATTTGAACGATAGAAAAGAGATTTTCAAGGTTCACCTGCGCCCCATTAAAATTGACGAATCGGTGGATGTGGAGTTTCTGGCGCGCCAAACACCCGGATTCTCCGGTGCAGATATTGCCAATGTTTGTAACGAAGCCGCTCTTATAGCTGCCCGAAACAAAAAGAAATTTGTTGAAAGGGAAGACTTTATCAGTGCTGTTGACCGGATTATTGGCGGTCTGGAGAAGAAAAACAAAATCATCACGCAGGATGAAAAAAAATCAATTGCTATCCACGAAGCCGGACACGCTACATTAAGCTGGTTCCTGGAGCATGCCAATCCGTTGGTTAAAGTCACTATTGTGCCGCGCGGAAAAGCGTTGGGTGCAGCGTGGTATCTCCCGGAAGAGCGGCAGATTACCACCAAGGATCAAATGCTAGATGAGATCTGCGCTCTGCTTGGCGGAAGGGCTGCAGAAGAGATTTTTATCGGCAAGATATCATCGGGCGCTATGAATGACCTGGAACGTGTGACCAAACAGGCATACGGCATGATAACATATTTGGGTATGAGCGACAAGATGCCGAACCTGAGCTATTACGATTCGTCAGGACAGGACTATACTTTTCAGAAGCCCTTTAGCGAAAATACAGCGGAACTGATCGATGCCGAAGTCAAAGTCATGATCGCTGAACAATATGAAAGAGCCAAGGAAATGCTGCTCAAACATGCCGATGGACACCATCAACTGGCTCAGATCTTGCTTGAAAAGGAAATCATTTACGCGGAGAACCTGGAGCAGATTTTCGGAAAACGTCCCTGGATTTCCCGTTCGCAGGAAATATTGCAGAGCGAAGACAAGTCTAAGAACGTTAACGACGATCTTTCACTGCCGCCCATTCCTACAGCGTAAGTTTTATTGGAGCAGTGATCTTATTTCTCAGTCCGGGTTTCGGTGCCCGGACTGTTTTTTTATTGTTTTTTCATCCTGATTATTAAGTTTCATTCTAAATAGCGTGAACATTTTTACGGCTGTTTCGTTAATAGGATACGAACAATCAAATTTTCAATTATGAAAGCAATGAAGTATTCCGTGTTAGCAATAATTTTTGCAGCGTCAGTGGCCACGTGCAACAATTCAAAAGCAACCAACAACGAAAATAATAATTTTAAAAATAAAGAAACTATGAAATTTGAAAAAGTAGCATTACCCTATGCAACCGATGCCTTAGAGCCGGTAATCAGTAAAACAACCGTTGAACTCCATTATGGCAAACACCATCAGGCTTATGTGGACAACCTTAACAAGTTGATTGTGGGAACAAAATTTGAAGATGCAGATTTGGAAACCATCGTAAAGAAGAGCGACGGAGCAATTTTTAACAATGCGGGGCAAACCCTTAACCACAACATTTACTTTACATCGTTCAAACCGAATGGTGGCGGCGAACCCAAAGGGAAGTTAGCTGAAGCCATCAACTCACAGTTTGGATCGTTCGATAAATTTAAAGAGGAGTTCAACGCTGCCGGAGCTACGGTTTTCGGATCAGGATGGGTTTGGTTAGCGAAAGATGCCGGTGGCAAGCTGTCAATCGAAAAGGAAGCTAATGCCGGAAATCCGTTGACAAAAGGTCTAACACCGATTTTGGGTTTCGACGTCTGGGAACATTCTTACTACCTCGATTATCAGAATCGAAGAGCCGATCACTTGAAAGAGCTCTGGAAGATTATCGATTGGGATGTAGTGAGCAACCGCTATTGATAAGCTGTTGGTATACAGAATATAGTATGAGTGCCATATCCGAAAAGGATATGGCGCTTTTTTG
>ENA-UOOR01001266-UOOR01001266.1-fermentation-metagenome-genome-assembly--contig:-NODE-1266-length-30744-cov-4.010395_pt1 | contig 30744 bp, 31 predicted proteins | sample MGYA00245780_ERZ724029 | MGnify/ENA primary metagenome ERZ724029 (study PRJEB28704, sample SAMN03018315) | fermentation metagenome | biome: anthropogenic terrestrial biome; feature: soil; material... | reverse complement strand
AAAAGTAAATACTATGGAGAGATGTCCGAGTTGGCTTATGGTGGCAGTCTCGAAATGTATTGGGCTAAGTGGAAGTTGTATAGTTGAAAACCTTGATTTTATGCGGTTTCTACTGCCCTTGGAGTTCGAATAGAAGTGAATTTTTGAGTTGTTCTATCCGAGTTCTATCCGGGGCATCAATAATTAAATAATTTGGAGAAGTACCCAAGTGGTTGAAGGGTCCGCACTCGAAATGCGGTAGGCCGGGTTTTCCCCCGGCGCAAGGGTTCAAATCCCTTCTTCTCCGCCATATCATGGAGCTGTTAATTCTAAAGATTAGCAGCTTCTACCTTTTTAAGCGGCAAAGATTTCTCTATAATCTTCGCTGTTTTTTTCTTTGATTGGTATTCCAGATGGCCATAGATGTTAACCGTCGTCCGAATGTCGCTATGACCAACCCAATCTCTGATACGTTCCATAGGTACTTCATTTGCCATCATCAAACCTACGCAGGAATGTCTCAGGTCGTGGAATCTAATAGGGGGCAATCCGGCTTTCTTTAGCAGATCACGATGTCTGTTGGTTATATAATCCGGGTCGATGATTTCCCCTAATGGATGAACGCAAATGTATCCAAGCCATTCATTGCTGTATGAGTTACCGCAAAGCTCCCTTAGTTCCTTGTTTTCAGTTATTTTAGCTTTTATTCTTTCTTCCACATAAGGAATCAAGGGATAAGTACGATTGCTTAAATCAGTTTTGAGTTTATCTGAAGGGATATATATCTTCTTGTTATCAATAGTTACTTTCGTTACAGTGTGGCTGGCCCTGAAAAACTTGTGCTTAAAATCAAATTGAGATTCTCTGACGCCAAGACATTCACTGCGCCGCATACCATAAAATCCGCCAAGTAATATTGGAATTTCAATAATATCACCTACAATAAATTCAATATAGTATTGCATCTGTTCGGCATTCAGTGTGGCTGCATTATATTTTTCGATTTTGTGTAGGGTAATTGCACTGTTTGGGTTTACACTAATCATTTTTTTACTGATAGCATAATTCAATGCCTGGTTGATAACTGTGTAATCTTTCGCAACTGTAGATTTTTTCTTGCCGTTTTTAAGCCGGTAAGCGTAATGCCCTTTGAGCAGGTCAGGTGTAACTTCTTTGACAGTGCACCCATAAGCCTTGAATGTCGGATACAAGTTATGCTCTATGTTCTCTGCATATCCAGCCCAGGTATTTAGCTTAATTGTCTTATCAAAATTAAAGTCTTCACCTACAACGATATTATCCGGATGTCTGAATTCAAGCCACTCTTTTAATAAATCTGCGAACAAGGGATTTGATGAATTGTTATCATCAGGATTGTCCTTAGTAACATTGTTTTCAGGTGTTTCATGGGTGAAAATCTTATCGGCTACACCGTTTTTTAAGTCAAGCGAATACTGGATTCTGGTGGATAAGCACTTGTTTTCAGCTTCTTCTTTATTTTCATCAATTGCAGGAAGCCCTGTTGAAACCCAAAGTGGTTTACGCTTTCCGTTCTTATCTTTCCGATTGAGAACGATGTAATAAAATCCTTTCTTTGATGTTATAAAGCCTCCTATCAATTCATCCTCAGTTAATCTAACCATTTCTAACATTTTGGTGAGTTCCATATAGTTCCTCCTTTCAAATTATTCACTCACCTGCCGTTGACATGATGAGTGTAACACAATAAAAAAGGTTCGTAAAATGTACAAAAATCATTTCTGTTCGTTGACCGCACCTATCCTTAGATAACTTAATAAAAAAGGTTTGGGGATTCTATATGCTCGCCCAACCTTTAGGCACTCAATTTTATTTTCCTGTATCAAACAGTATCCTGTTTTAAGGCTAATGCCAAGAATTTCACACATTTGCTTTATGTCAAGCACATCGGGGTATCTCCTTAACATGATTCGGTAGGCTTTTTCTTGTGATAATTTTTCATTAGCCATAGTAAATCCTCCTTTCTGTTCTTAATTCCACACTGTTTAGCAGCACTTGTTAATATAACACCAATCTTTTTCTTATCTTTTTTGCCTGCTATTTTTTAGATTCGCAGTATCAGGGGGTACGTCTTTGGCTGGATGCACATATACTTGCATAGATAGACGCTCCCCTAATCTGCAGTTCTGTTTTGGGTTTATCTTGATTTATGAGTTTTATCCGGCAGGCAGTGGTTGACCGCCCTCATAGGAATCACACCTCCCCGTCAGCGACCGGGGCGCACTCTGGGACCTAACCTCGACTGTACGCAAGTATCATTATCCCTCCGTATGTGTTATCGCCTTAAATGTAACCACATTTATTTATTGCATGGGTATTTATCGCTTACACCTTACCTTAATCTAATCCGTAAACGGGATCGATCCATCAGCTGCAATCCAGCATATGCCGGACAGGTGATCTTGGCGTACCTGCAATCTGGCTTTCCTTTACAGGACATACGGGGAAAGTACCGGACAAAACATCTATTCAATTATCAAAGAACGCTTGAGGGGGTAGTATATGTCCCTCTATTAATCAGCAGATTTTTTGGGCAAAAGTAAACCCCCTTAGAGAAATTTTTTTAAATATTTTTCTATACTTTTTAAACCTTGCTCAATGGAATGTGCTACAGCAGGTTTACTCACACCTTCAATTCTGGCTATTTCTGCTTTATTCATTCCGAGAAAGAAATAAGCATAGATACGTTTTGCCTGTTTTTCCGGTAAACTATTAAAAGCAGCATACAATTCCTTCTTACTTAGTTTTCGCTCATAGATTTCTTCCGGTGATAATACAAGCAATACAACATCTTTTTCAATGTTGTCGCCAGCATCAAGGGAATAATATGCATTGTAGATACGCCTGCGTTCAAAGTCTGCATGCTCTTTTCGGTTAAATTGCCAAAAGCTCTGCTATTTCATCCGGAACATCAATGAAAAAGTCAGATTGGTAGAAAGGATAGTAATCTCTTAAATTGATTATCTTCATACTTGAAACCTCCGCTTTGATTTTTTTATGTGAAAAAACCAAAACAGAGGGAGGAGAACGGCATCCAGGTGGATATTTTATAAGTTGAAGAAAATGGGGCTTGTCCAATTGAAAAGGTTGTAGAAATAAGGAAGGTAGTTTTAAAGTTATTGGTCGAAAATACAAGTATTTTGGCAATAAGAAAACCGCAACTTGTTTATTACAAATTGCGGTTTTCAAGGTTATTTGACATATATTAAATTGCGGGATAATTGGAGGTCGCAATTTATCCCATAAGAATAGAGGATATATATTCCCTATTAAGCTTGCTATTTTGGCGATTTTAACATGGATTTATTTCTCATCTGTAAGCACCTCACTCACTTAAAAAACGAAAATAAAAACAATGATCAAGATAATGTTCATATCATTGTTATATGTTGTCGAAAACAGTCAGCTTATTTGTTGCCCCCAGTCCTCATAGTGAACCTTCAGCACTAAGTGATGAGAGTTATGCTTAACAGAAAAAACCTGCCGCTAAAATTGGCAGGTGTAGACATGTCTTCATCTGCGGCAACCAGGCTATCATAGTACCGGTAAGTACCTTAGACCCTATGGCTTTGCGTCCCTGCCTTTAGACAGGTTTGCCCTTAGCGCTGATAATATATTTTACAATTTTATAAAATAACTCACAATCGTTTTCAATTAGTGAATTTTGGCTTATTCAGTACACATTATTTTAGACGAAATAAATGTAAAAAGGTTCCAATTTGCATTTTATTCACCTTTTGCATCCAATTTAAAGATGTGACGATTAACCCGTAATATAAATCGATAAAGATATATAATAATACTAATCTGACATATTATATATAACCCAATAATTACTTTACACCATGTGATCCTGAAGGAGGTACGACTGAAGGATCTCACGGTAAATTGAATATATAGTATTTAAGATATTACTCACTTCTTCACTTATAAAATCACCGCTCATTCAAAATTATATTTCCAAAGGCATTTAGTTTCTGAGAAGGCTCATACTTTGTGCGATAACATTTACCATTTAAAAACAAGAATGAACCATAAGCACCAATAGTATGTGTTTCACCGTTTTTTAAGGTAATCGTCGCCTTTACTAATTGACCTTCAGACTCTCTTCCCGAATTATCTTCCCGGTAAATAATGATTTCGTTTAATATATCCGTTAATTCGGCAATATCTTCTTTGTCGGTTAGGCTTATAGTTGTTTCAGGTGGAACAACAAATAATTCGGCAGACACGACTTCATTGGCAAATAGCTTGGCAAAAGGCTTTGTTCCGAATGTATTTAACAATACAAATGTCAAAAGCCCGAGAACTAATACACAGGTAGCAATAATCAATTTATTCTTCATCTTTAAATCCTCCCTACTACTTATGGACGATAAACTTTCTCATTATTCCATAAAGAGAAGTCCTTATATTGATTAGATAATACGGTTCATTTGGGCAGATAGGTGATATATTTATGATTAATTATCATTAACCTTAAAATCTTTTATCGCCATTAATTCATCAGGAGAAAAATTCCTCTTGTAATTAATCATAGGCAGCATTTTTACGGTTATAGTGTATTTTCCCGGCACAACTTTATTGCTGTCATTGTCTTTACAATCCCAAGTGTATGAAAATGAGAGCTTTTCACCCTTCTTTAATTTATGATGGGAAATTGCCGGCATATGTATTTCAGTACCATAGAATCTGCTAAAGATCTCGTCGCCTTCACGATTGGCGATGATGATATCAAATTCGCGTCCCCAATCGAAATCAAGCTTCAGGTCTTCCTGCGAGATATTGCAAAGATAAGCGGTAAGCAAGACTTCATCCCCTTGTTGCTTGATATCCAGTTCAGTGCTGAATAACCCTGTTTTTATCTTTTTAGATTCCTCTTTACTTTTTCTTGCCTCTTCCAATAACTCAGGGTTGGGTTTCATTGTCCCCGACGGTTCAATACTTAACGTATTGCCATCCTGTTCGATATAAGAATCAAATTTAACTACAACCCCTTTTCCTTGAGTCTCTCCAGTCTCAGTATTCTTTTCAGATGGACTCGAAGGCCAAAGTGGGCTGCCTTTCAAAATATCCTCCACTTCCTCAAAGCCCGTTTGGAAGGCATAGTTGTAGCGGGCCGGCAGTGCAAAGATGTATGTGGAATTGCTGCCCAGTTTACTCGGGCCAATTGGTGCCGCGCTGACAGAAAAATCTCCCTTCTGCAGGGCGTTCCACTGCTCAAGCGTGAAAACCATAATGGGGATGTCCTGGCGCGGATTGTTCTGAGTCCAATACGGGTGCCGTATTAAAAGCTGCGGGCCTGTTTCAACAGTCTCTCCATTGTTTGTTCCTTCCCATTTCTCTTCAATTATCGAATACCCTTTCCAGGTTTCCGGCAGGTAGAAGCAAAAGCCATACCGGATATTTTCATAAACAACAGAGCCATGCTGTGCGTACTCGCCGACTGTTACATTGCTGATAAGCCAGCGGTCGTTTACCTTCTGCACCACAATCATGACCGGGCGCTTCGCGGCGGCCCCGCCGTTTGTAAGCTCCACGCTGGTAACCTCGATAACCGCTCCGTAAACTGTGTATTGGTTCTTATCGCTCATTTCCGTCCTTAATATATCAATACGGTCAGGCCATGGGCTGGAAACCACACGGCCAGGTGCACTTTGCGGATCAGCTTGCCATTTTTGCAGCAGCTCAGTCGTCACATAGCTGTTGTAATTTTCTCCAATGCTTGAAGCCGCTACATCTTTAGGGGCCGAAAGGGAGACCATCTGGAGCGTTTTTCCGAAGGCTTCCACCAGTGCCCGGACATCCTGTTCGTCCCGTTTTAGATCGTCATTTTTAGTGTTTAAAGGCTCGATGTTGAATCGGATAACGGTTAAGATATCTGTATCCTGCGGCCCACCTTCTTGTAGACACAATACAGAGATTATAAGCTCGACTCCATTTATGGTCTTTTTATAAAACCGTTTCATGCCAAGGGCATCCGTAAGCTCCCAGCCGTTATTAAGCAGCATATTACCGTAATCCTGAATGATCTCGTCGGGAGCTCTGCCGGTTAAATAAATGATATTCCCATAGGTTTTTGCACCCTGCGGAACCGGAATCTCGTTGTAAAACAATTTATTTATTTCCTGCGATGAACCGCTGTTGTTATATAGATCCATCATGATTCCGAGATTTTCAATGTTTAATTTAAGCGAAAGGGCTGCGGGTTCGCAGTGCAGCCCAATCGTCATAGGCTCTGCACTCGGACTGGTGGAGCTTGCAATAAGAGAAAACTCCAGAGCGTCCTCAATAGGAAATCTGACAATATACAGGCCAGAACCGATCTCCTTGTAATAGAATGAATCCCGAACGTCCGGATAACTGAGACTTCCGTTCGCAAACTCTTTGATTGCTTCCCAAGTAAGGCGCGGCCTGTCGTTGATTGTGTCCGTCTGCATTGGCGAAGCACTGGCTGGTATCATTCGGGACGTACTGTCTGCTGAGAAAGCGCCCATTAATACAACCGTACAGCTTAAAACCGCTATTAAAACGACAGAAAAAGCTATGATCTTTTTGGGTGTCTTTAAACTGCCCATAATAGCACTCATCCCTTCTATGAAATTAATAGTTTTCATTTATTAGATGTAGAAACTGCATCGTTGGTTTCTATATAAATCATAATTTTGCCGGAAACATTGTCCACATACAGCCGTTCAATCAGCGTGTCAAGCTCCGCTATCCGCTGGCGATGAAAACAAAGTGCAACAATCTTATTTCCCATGGCAATGTAACACAAAAACCAAATCGGCAACCAATACCGAAATCCAATGTATTATAGTAAATAGTGTTATTTTTTCTACAGTACCAACATGCTCGCTAAGTATATAAAAAAGGAGAAACGCAACTGCACATATGGTAATAAACCCCGCTGTCATAAAACAGTTCGCTAAAATTTTTGCTTGATACTCATCATAAGGGCGACGCCGTTTTATTAATAGAGCAATAATCAACAATGTTAGGATAATAATCGCGATGCCAATATATTTCCTGCATATAGAAAGGCCGCCCAATCGCCCCAAAATGGTTTTATCTTTTGAGTATCTGATGTGTAGTACAAAATGCTTTGAAATTCCATATGTCCGGCGGTAACAAATAATATCAAAGAATAAAAGGCAATAATAAGCTGATGAAGATACCGTTGGTAGCAGGGTAATGTAATAGTTTAATCATTTTCTATTATCCTCCTACATAATTAGACGATGTAATTTACAACTTGTTCCATTATCTCATAGTGTTTTTGTCTTGTGTGTGCCGTAATGGATTATATGAACTTTCCTCTTCAAATACTCATTTTAGCAGACTCTATATAAATGCCTATTTACTATGGATTGAAGCACAGTTGAAATTAATAGCAGGGCAGAAACGAAGTAGCTTACTGTATTCATGTACTGGTTTCCAAATAGCAGAAGTGGCATTACTGAGAGTATGACAGCTATAATATTACAAACGAAAGCCGCATTCCTCAGCTTTAGTACATCTGACTTCTTGAACAAATTGATTACGCACAGTAAGAATGCCACAACGGTCAGCATACCGGTTGGTAGGGGAAAAAAGTTTGCGTTGCCAAATGGTGTCAAGCTAAAGTAAGAGAAAGTAGCGGTAATTCTCTCATTTGGCCCGGGGGCAATAATTAAAATAACACCATAGGGAAGAATTTCTAAAACAATTGCCGCAATCTGACAGATAATTGCAGATGCATAAATTGTTTTGTTTGTTATTTTCATGTTCAGGTTTAACCTTTTTAGAATCATATGTGTAATAGTAATCCCAATCAGAATTAGTCCATAAAAACTATAATTCCTGCTTGCCATAAAAATAGGTGTCAACAGTAGAATTATTCCAACAGTCAGCAATGCACCATTTATCATCCTGGTGAGTATTTGTGCAGAGTATTTCAACGAATCCAAAATGATTTGATCTGTCTTTTCTTTCATGTTCGTCTCCTCGATATGTTCGCCTGACAGAAGTTCGCCAACAGAAACTCCGAGTATATTACTCAAATTTTTGAGCAGTGAAGTATCTGGAAAACCTTTGCCTGTTTCCCAGCGAGACACAGCCTTATCTGTAACCATTAGCTTTTCTGCAAGCTCTTTTTGCGTATAACCTTTTTGCTTACGCAATTCAGCAATAAACAAACCAGTCTTATTTGAATCCATTTGCAGCCCTCCTTCCAGGCAAAACTATAACAAAGGCAGGTTGAGAAATCACCCTATGTATCGTGGAGTTGACCATAGATTATATAAACAATCCATACAATCACATATTTCTACACTACAGATTCCTCATTTTACTGGATATTCATGCTTTTGGGGTTGCCTGCAATAATCTTTTAAATCAGGTAATACTGCTCCAAATTATTTACAATTTTTTCTTGCTTCAATCAATGTTAATTCATGATTTAGGTCACTTGACTCACCATCACTATGAATAAATAAATCTATCTCCCAAAAACACACTGGACAGATGTAGGCAAGGACATTGCCATTATTAGGGACTGTTATAAATTCACAGCATGGGCACGACAAATTTCCAATTATATCAAATTTAATGTAAGGTTTGCCTTTTGTTGTTTTTCCAATATTTACTTCCGGCAAATACTTATATTTGTTGTTCATATGTTCACCACCTATTATGAACACTTGAGGTATAGCACTCCAAAGTCCCATTTCCGACAGGGGAAACGGCGGTTTTGATTTCCTTTGATTTCAAAACCGCCGCTTAGCACTGGGTATCTTACTATGCGTATGATATTAACCGCCTAAGCGGAACAGCATAGACTACAATGTGCTTCTTCATTTTCTTAACATTTACCAACATGGTTAATCTCCTCGTATTTCCGTATCCGTTAGGTAAATATAAATCTCAGGTGTGTTTTAAGCTTTTACTCTTCCGCTATCTCAATGGTTCCCTTAATATTATTAAGTGATTGAAACTGAGGATAACCAACCCACAAATAATACGTGCCTGATAACGAATTTTTAAATATAAAAGGATGATTGGCAATAATTACAGAGTTACCAGCAGATACCGAATGCCCAAGGTATTGATTGTTGTCAAGCGGGTCAGCCGTTTTGCTAAAGCCGACATTTAAAATGCCGTCCCTTTCTGCTGCAATGTTATATTTAACTATATCGCCTTTTTCAAGTGTATATTGTCCCAGACACACAAACTCATCGTTCTCTAAAGATTTTACATCAACGCCAATGACTTGCTTGGTTTCAGTAGGCCCTATGGAGTCTTCATTTTCCAGTGCTATTTCACCTCTTTCGACTTTTGCAAGTATATCCTTCCATTCTTCCGGCCTGAATTTGTCCTCATCTGACATTTTAACAGCAATAAGCGTAGAAGATGCAGATTCCTTTTGATTTGGAGTCATTACTTCAGCTTTTACAGTTTCATGTTCTTTATAGAGCTCTTTTATTTTGGTAGCTATCTTAACAGTTCCTTTAATGTTGCTCAGAGTTCCAGTGTTATAATCCTTCGTCAACTCTATTCCATTAATCTTACCGTCAAAATTCCCAATCCATAAATAATACTCACCTGCTAATGACTCACTGACTATAAAAGAATTGAGGTCCCTAATAGAGTTACCTGCAACCCCCAAATGTCCCAGATATCCTTTATTATCATTGGGATTATTAGTTTTACGAAATTCTGCATTCAAGTGTCCTTTTCCTACCGACGTTATATCATATTGGATTATATCTCCTTCTTCAAGTGAATATGGCCCTCCTATACACACAAACTCACCAGCATCTAAGGATTCAACATCTATGCCAACTACTTCCTTGGTTTCAGTAGGTCCAATGATTGGTTTTTCTTCTTTCTTGTCAGCAGTAACATTAACAAAATTGCCGTTGTTTGCTGAATCAGCAGCAAACACAATACCTGTGCCAATTGTTGCTATAAGTACAACACAAAGTATAGTAATTCCGGCCTTCTTTTTGGTCGTATCCATAATTGAAAAAATACGAGTTTTCATACTTCTTTTCCCTCCATAAAAATTAGTTGATAATGCTGTTCGGAGCTTTGCTCCAGTTCTAACAACTCCAATGATGGTCTCGCCATACTGCTTACGCTGCTCAAAATTTGTTCCATGTAAAACAAGCTCATCACAAGAAATTTCACATTGTTCGCCAATAGCTTTTGCCATGATATGTACTATCGGATTGAACCAGTGGATAGCGGTTGTGAGTAAAACTAATACCTTATACCATAAGTCATTCCTCTTTAGATGAATTAACTCATGTCTTAAAATAAATGTCAACTCATCGGAAGATGCTTTGACAGCAGGCAGGAATATGACAGGTCGGAAAAAGCCAACCATCATGGGTCCTGTGATACCGGAGCAGGTCTTTAATCCTACATGCGTCCCAATTTTCATTTCTGTTCTCAAAGTGTTCATAATATTTAATGTCTGTAAACTGGTTATGTCTTCACTCCAGCGGTTTACTAATTTCACAAACCGCCAATGCCGTATAAAATGGTATATTATCGTCCCAACAGCACCGATCACCCATATACTTACTATTATCCACCATAAGGGTATAGATGAAGTCCTGCTTGCTTCATTTGCAACAGCTATCATTGGCTCATCAACGGTCATATATTTAACAGGTATTACTTGTATAGTCTGCATACTTGGAATTTCAACAGGAAGCGAAACCACATCAAATTGTGGCCTAAAAGGAAATATCCAACCTATTACAATTACCAGCCAGACATAATATAGCCATTTTGAACTATACCGCTTAGATAAGAGGGGCGTGGTAGACATATAGATTAAGGATATTACAGCCATAGCAACAGAGCATTCCAGTAAGGTTCTTATAAATGCCTCCATACTAATCCCTCTTTTCTTTTAGCCACTTCATTAATTCGTCGAGGTCGCTGTCTTTTAGTTTCTTACCGTCATATAGCGTGGCAACCAAGCTTGTAAATGAATTATCATGAAACCTTTCCATAAAGTCGCCGGTTTCAAACTTTAGGTAGTCCTCTTTGGTGACGAGTGGGAAGTAAGTGCGTTCTTTACCGTTTTTTTCTGTCCTGACAAAACCTCGTTCCACCAGCCGAAGCATCAAAGAAATAATAGTAGGTGCTTTCCACTCCTTTTCCTTGCCCAACTGTTCCATGATCATATTGGTGGTAATAGGTGGTTCATTTGACCATACCACTTTCATAACCTCAAACTCTGTATCGGGCAGTTTTTTCATTTTGTTCATAGAACCAACTCCTTTTAGACAATTGTCTTTAATGGTATTTTACAGCTGTCTAAAATAAATGTCAACATGTTTTTTACAATTGTCTAAAATATTTATTACCAATGTATTTAATCTGCATTCCATAAAATGCTTGTCATGCAGTATTTACTTAATAGTATAGTGGTTTACTCTGCCCGAAACTAAGAAGATGATATCCAGGGCTGGTAGATCAATTGAACAAGTACTATTTGAGGAAGGTAAATTACAGTGTATAAGACACCATGTAACAAAAAGCATCGGTAAAACCACAGCATGAAGTAGTTAGCCTTATATTAAATTGATGGAATAAGATTTTGCATATCACAATATTCCATTATTTGGTCATAGGCCTTTAGGTAAATAATAATTAATAAAATGATAAATTATATTTGCGATTGCAAATTTTTTTTGTATTTAATCTAATTTTATGCTATATTTTATACATGGACTATAAACCTATACGAGGTGATATCATGGCCGTTAGTTATAAAAAACTCTGGAAATTGTTAATCGATAAAGATATGAAAAAGAAAGATCTGCGTGAAGCTGCTGGTATTAGTACGGCCTCTATGGCGAAACTTGGTAAAAATGAAAATGTCAATACCGACATTCTTGTTAAAGTATGCAAGGCCCTCAGCTGTGATATCTCAGATATTATGGAGATTGTGAATGACCAGTAAAGTTGAATCACGGAGTATACAGTGTTTTATTCAGAATGAAGGCAATGGAGGATAAAAGATGGCTGCAATTAATGATTTAATAAAGCAAATTGAAGATAAAGCTCTTAGAGATAGATTAGCTCAAGAAGTGGAGCGAATTAGCAGCAACAAGAAATTCGGTCTCGTATTTGAAGAGCATATTCCCGAATGCACACCTATATACAGTGTAAGCATTAAAAAAGGACATTTTGTTTCCCGGAAAGGTAAAACAATAAAGGACATATATTTTGTTGCAGACATAAAAGATGGCCTTGCTACTTGCATCAATAAAGCGAATGGGGAAAAGATAGATATTTCCGTTGAAGAATTGGTTGTTATAGCCCAATTTGGTGAACCAATTTTTCCAACACTAATCCCAATGGACAAAGTAAAAAATGCAGAAAACGATTCGCTTTGGCACACGTTAATTGAGGCGGATAATTATCATGCGCTTCAATTATTGGAATACCTCTATCCTAAGCAAGTAGATTGTATTTATATTGACCCACCTTATAATACAGGGGCTCGTGACTGGAAGTATAATAATGACTACGTAGATAGCAGCGACAATTGGAGGCACAGCAAATGGCTTTCTATGATGAAACGGCGTTTAATTATTGCTGGAAGATTATTAAAGCCAAAAACAGGCGTTCTTATTGTTACAATTGACGAGCATGAAGTACATCATCTAAGGGTCTTGTTAGAACAGTTGTTCCCACAATTCTATATTCAAATGGTAACTGTGGTTACGAATCCCAAAGGTGTTACACAAGGCCGCTTTTCAAGGGTTGAAGAGTATATAATTTATTGTTTTGGGCCAGATGCTTTTGTTGCAGATAGTGATGACAATTTACTTAACCCTCCTGACCCAATGAGAAAGCCAAGATGGAAAGGACTGTTACGCTCAGGCACGAATGCACGGAGAGTTGACCGAAAAAATATGTTTTATCCAGTACTGATTGATGAAAAGCGGAATGCAGTTATAGGTGCAGGGGAATCCTTACCTTATGATCAAATTCCAGTACTTGGTGAGAAGATTGATGGTTATGCAGCTGCTTGGCCAATACGTACAGATGGCTCATTCGGAAATTGGGGAGTTGGATATGAGACGTTGCGCCAATTAATTAAAAAGGGATATGTTTCATGTGGGAAATATGATGAAAATAGAAAAACGTATAGCTTGTCTTATGTAAGCCAACCTAATCAAAGGTTAATTGAAACTGGTGGAATTAAAATAGTTGGACGTGATCCAGTAACTAATGTGGTAGAAATTGAGTATGCAAGTAATAATAATCGTGCAGTTAAAACGGTATGGCATAGAACGAGTCATGATGCTGGAGTTTACGGTTCAGATCTTGTATCTAACATTATTGGACAGTCAAGAGCTTTCTCTTTTCCGAAATCTCTATATGCTGAAAAAGATGCTATAGCGGCTATAGTAAGAAACAACCCCAATGCCTTAATTGTTGATTTTTTTGCTGGCAGTGGGACAACCCTTCATGCCGTAAATTTACTTAATGAGGAAGATGGCGGTAAGCGCAGGTGTATACTTGTTACGAACAACGAGGTTTCGGAAGATGAAGCTAAAGAGCTTAGTGGGCAGGGACTATTCCCTGGGGATAAACTACGGGAGCAAAAAGGCATTTGTCAGTCTGTTACGTGGCCACGAACCAAATATTCAATCGTGGGAAAACGTGATGATGGTACTATTATTGAAGGTGAGTACTTAACAAACAAAAAGTGTGAAAAAGAAATTGCACGATCTTTTTATCAAATTAGTTTTACTTCAATTGATGAGTTAAACTCAACAAAAAACAAGAAGCGACTGGTTTCACTGCTTGGAAAGGATAAATTGCCGCAATCTTTAGTCAAAGCTGATTCAAAATACATAGTTCCAGATAAACACCCTGCTTCTATCCTTTTTGACGATTCGGCTTGTGAGGAATGGCTGTCTGCATTAGAGGAACAGGATCACATTTCTGAGTTTTATATTGTGACGCGGAATAATGCACTATTCAATGGAATAAAAGAAGGAATACAACAATTGCTTGGAAACATTATCGTGCTTGAAGATGTTAAAAAGCCGATGAGCGAAGGATTTAAAGCAAATGTTGAGTATTTTAAGCTTGGTTTCTTGGATAAAAATAGTGTGGTGCTCGGTCAGCAATTTCGTGAGATTTTGCCAATGCTTTGGTTGAAAGCTGGTGCCGTGGGGGAACGTCCGGAGTTGGAGGAAGATGCGGAATTACCAGCAATATTAATCCCTACCTCAAGCAACTTTGCTGTCCTTATAGATGAAACACATTTTGCGGAATTTGTTAAGCAGATTTCTATAAGAGAAAGTATATCTCATATTTTTATCGTTACAAATTCAGAGGAAGCATTTAGAGAAATGGCCTCACAATTTGACGTGGAAAATATTACTCAGCTTTACAGAGATTATATCGATAATTTCGTTATTAACGGCAGGAGGATTTAAATATGCGTGACACACTTTTCCATTTCCAGGAGGACGCTCTGGAAGAATTAAAGTCAAAAATAGCCAAAGCGCACTTATTGATGGATGACGGCGATCCTCAAGTGATTTCTTTTTCTGCGCCGACCGGTTCAGGTAAGACAATCGTCATGACTTCCCTTTTTGAAGATATTTTCTTTGGCTCCGCAGACTTCGAATGCCAGCCTGACGCTGTAATCATATGGCTGTCAGATATGCCTGAATTGAATGAACAAACGCGACTTAAAATCGAGAGCAAATCGGATAAAATCAGAGTGAGGCAGCTCATCACAATTGATTCGAATTACGATGCGAAATACTTTGAAGGCGGAAACATCTATTTCCTGAATACGCAAAAGCTCGGCAGCGATAAATTGCTGACACAAAAGTCTGATGCCCGTCAATATACTATCTGGGAGACGCTTACTAATACGGCAAAAGCCAGTCCCAAGAGCTTCTACGTAGTTATTGATGAAGCTCATAGGGGGATGTACTCAAGCCCTCGCGCTGAAAACGCGGCACAGTCTATCATGCAAAAGTTTTTATTAGGCAGTGCAGAAGACGGGCTTTGCCAAATGCCGCTGGTTATCGGCGTCACTGCCACACCGCAGCGTTTTCAAAAACTTTTGGCAGATACATCCTCAACAGTACATAAAGTTATCGTTAAACCTGAAGATGTACGCGAATCTGGGCTGCTTAAAGACAGGGTCATCATCCATTATCCAGATATTGCGATAAATGCGGATATGACCATGTTTAAAGGAGCAGTAGAAAATTGGATGCAAAAGAAAGAGCATTGGGAAAATTACTGCGAGCAGGAGAATGAAAAGCTGGTTAAACCCATTTTAGTAGTTCAAGTTGAGGATGGAAATGACAATATATACACCAGAACCGATATGCAAGCTTGCATAGAAATGCTTGAAGAAACGCTGGGAAGAAAACTGATTGATGGTGAAGTTGCTCATACCTTTAACGACCAGAACACAATAAATCTTTGCGGAATTAATATTCTGCGCGTAGAGGCCTCCCGAATAGAAGAAAACGAAAAAATCAATGTCGTTTTCTTTAAGATGAACCTGTCAACAGGATGGGATTGCCCTCGTGCTGAAGTAATGATGTCTTTTCGGAGTGCCCAGGATTATACATATATTGCCCAGCTTTTAGGCAGGATGGTAAGGACGCCGCTGGCAAGAAGGATACAATCAGATGCGGAGCTAAACAATGTTAGCCTGTTTCTGCCTTATTATGATGAGAATACAGTGTTGTCAGTCATTGAAGCCCTAAACAAAAGCGAAGATCTTGTCCCATCTGAAACAGGTACTTCAAAGGAACTTATTTCTTTAAAACGGAATCCTGATTTTGCTGATGTTTTTTCTGCGATGAGTAACCTTATTACATACAAGATAGAGGCTGCAAGAAGGCAGCAGCCCTTAAAACGCCTGTCAGCATTGTCTCGTGCTCTTACTCAGGATGCAATCGCCATTGATGCACAGCGCAACGTTCAAAATGCTATTGTTCAAAAAATGGATGAAGAAATCGCACAAATCAAATCAACTGGAGTATTTACCGAAAAGGCAAATACAATAACCGGATTTGACATGAACACCTTGGCCTTTGACTTTGATGAAAATGCCTATATTAGAGAATCAGCGAACAAGTATATTGTTACGGAGTTTGATATCAACAATTTGTTTAATCGTTCCGGAAAGATTCTTGGTGATGGACTTCATATGGCTTATTGGATAAAACATAGTACCAAAGACCATATAGAGGTTAAAGTTGAGGTTATCGTACTGGTGAATGATACCGAAGCTATGAAAAGGCTCAATGAATTTGCCGAAAATGAATTTGACAGACTATACGAAGCAAATAAAAGGGCTATCTCTCAACTTAAGGAATCCCGCAGAAGTATATATGAAAAGCTTCTGTTCTCATCCGATAAACCTGTTGCTGTTCCATGGCAGCTTCCCAACATCGTTGATTTTTCAACATCGGCTGATGCAGCCGTATATGAAAAGCACCTGTTTATTGAGAACAACGGCCGGTTTAAAACAACCTTAAACACTTGGGAAAGTGAAGTTTTATCTGAAGAATTAACTCGAGGCGCTGTTGCCTGGCTCAGAAATCTTGATCGGAAATTATGGTCCCTTGAAGTTCCTTACGAAAAGGCCGGTGTTGTTGCTCCTATGTACCCTGATCTAATCGTAGTCAGAAAGGACGAACATGGATATGTTTTTGATATTCTTGAGCCGCATGACTCCAGCCGAAGTGATAACTGCGAAAAAGCAAAAGGGCTTGCAAAATTCGCAGAAAATCACTGGGCATCATTCGGAAGGATACAGCTTATAAGAAAAATTAAGGGACCTGACGGAATAGATCATTATTATAGGCTTGATATGTCTAAAGCTTCTACAAGAAATAAGGTACGTGCCATAACCAACAACCATGCTTTAGATGAATTGTTCAAGACCGATGCTGTTTTACAATAATTTATCGGATGGGAGATGATAGCTTGATTGATCAACGAGCTGTTTATGCTGTGAAGTTCCCACATGATGAGGATTTTCAGAATTTAATTATGGATGTACATATTCACAAAGGCAATCTGCGCTTCTTATCGCCTCCAGACAGGGGTCATGAAATTACAGGCAAACTTGGTGTGGAGATGAAAGACAGTTTTACTTGGATTTCTGACCATACCTTTGCCGGGGAGTGGCAGTTCAAAATATGTACTATTGAAGACTTCCGAGATAGTTATTATAAGTTCGTTTGTGATGGTGCAGCGATAGTAAAAGCTATGCAAACGACTGCCGAGCTACATGAGTGGTATCGGAAGAGCTTTCTGTAAAGGAGGTTGACATGGGACAAGGTATTAGTTTGCGTTGCACGAAATGTGAGTATAGTAAATCTTTTCATTTAGGTATTGGCATGATGTACAGTCCATCTGCTGTATTTGATAGATCCTATTTTGATGATGAAAAACCGCTTCTTGATTCGCTTGTAAAGAGCAAGAGGATTAAGGAACAGGCTTTTTCATTACTTAAAGAGCAATTTGCAACTCCTACTGATGACTATGGACATGAAATATATTATTGTCCTCACTGTAATGAGCTTTATGAACGTTTTCATTTTTGCATTATTTACGATGGTGGCTCCTATGAACCAGAGTATAAATGTACCAAATGCAAGCATTTATTACATAGGGCTAAAGTAATCATAGAAGATGGAGAAATTCAATTATTTTACACAAACAACAAGATCATTGACTGGCAGTGCCCTCAATGCGGCAATAGCAAACTTAAACAAGGTACGGCGACTGGAGTTTTGATGTGGGATTAAAGGAGGCAAAATTATGAGCCGGGTAACATCAATCACAATAAAAAACTACTCCTGTGGGATGTGCAGCGCTGAGGAAGTTACCTGCCATGTAACTACTGTTTATCGGGCAGGAAAGATTAAGCATTGCTTATTTAATGGACTATCTGTGGCTGCAGTTAAGGAGTGCGAATACAGTATAGATAAACAACAATGTGAAGCATTCTTTATATTTCTGTCTGAAGAAGTAAAGATCGATGAATGGTTGAATGATTACAGTGTTCCTGTCTGTGACGGTTGGTCTTGGGATGTGCAAATTCGTCATTCTGACCATTCAATAAAAAAAGTTAGTGGGACCGTTGAGCCACCACCGCATGGTATAGAAATAGAACGATCAATTCGAAAGCTGGTACGTTTCAAGAAGAAGCCGTGGTTGTTTAGTTAATAAGTACTTTATCGTCAAAGTAGTATGGATGTGAGGAGGATTTTTACATATGAGCAGTATTTTAGGCAGCTTCCCTACCGAAAAAGTTAAGCTTCTAAAAAAGAACGGTGAAATTCACGAAAATATTGAGGCACTTGTCGAAAGCAAAAAGATATTCATTGATGATGCTGCAGTACCTGTTGAAGAAGAGGACATTATTGAAAGAACTCTACCCACTGGCAACAAGGAACAATTTATAGTAATTGATAGAGGCTTTCACAAAGGAATGTTTGATATTCCTGATCATTACCAGATTAAAGTGGAAAAAGTGTCTGCATATCGTAAACCAGTGCCGCGAAGTATTACACAGACGTATAACATTCATAATGAAAGCGGGAAGATTAACATACATTCAATTGACAACTCAGTCAATTATACTCTGTCAGAAAACGATGAGCAACTTTTTGAGACGCTGAAACATCTGGCAGCTTCGCTTAAAAATAGAGATGAGATCGTATCTACAATTGAAGAGATGCGTACAGCAGCAGGTAAGCCAACATTCAGTCAGAAATATAACACCTTCATACAATCTATCGCCAACCATATGACAATTTTTGCTCCGTTTATTCCGACGTTAACTTCGTTTTTAGTAAAATAGAGAGATATAGTCGAGGAAGAAATATGGAAAAGAAAACAGTGAAGAACGAATGTAAATATCCTGCAATTGAAACAAAGAAAAAGTCGGGCAATGAGCAATTCTTGAACGCGGATGATAATGCCTATACACTTAGAGATTTTTGGTCTTGGGCATACTCTGATCTTGTTGGAAATACCGAAAGAGGTAAATTGGCGGAATACATAGTCGCCATGGCTCTCAACATTACCCAGGGTGTTAGTGTTTCATGGAATAAGTATGATTTGCTTTCCAAGGAAGGTATTCGCATAGAAGTTAAAACTTCCGCCTATCTCCAGTCTTGGAATCAACAAAGTTTATCAAAAATCAGTTTTGGCATTCAACCAACCTACGGATGGAACAGTATCACAAATGAATATGATACAGAAAAAAAGCGACAATCCGACGTATATGTGTTTTGTGTATTAAATCATAAAGATCAAGCAACCCTTAACCCGCTTGACATATCTCAATGGGAATTCTACGTTTTGTCAACAGCTACATTAAATAATGTGGCACCGACGAAAAAAACGATATCGCTTAAAAGCCTTTTGGATATGGGAGCCAAGAAATGTGAATATGCTATGCTATATAAAACTATCAAGAATGAAGGAGCACATTGATGGATATTAACTTTGCGCTGGAGCAGCTTTTAAGTGAGAAAAGAATATATGTTTCCGAAGCGGATTTTCAATTTGCTTTTGCTTGGAAAATCAAAGAATTATATCCGGATGCTACAGTTCGATTAGAATACATCCCTTGGCTATTTGATATGAATATGCATATCGATATTGTGGTTTTTAATCAAGAGAGAATGATACCGATTGAACTAAAATACAAAACGAAGCTTACTAATATTACCATCAACGGGGAGCATCTATATTTAAAAAATCACTCCGCACAAGATGTTGGACGCTATGATTTTCTAAGTGATATACAGCGCCTGGAAAGATTGATTGACAGCAATCTATATCCCGTAGAAGATGCATATGCAATTATGATGACAAATGATGCCGGCTATTGGAATAAATCAAGAAAATCCGGAACCGTTGACCCTCCTGTAGATGATGAGTTTCGTATCCATGAAGGCGCACTTCTTACAGGAAACCGATGTTGGAAAGAAAATGCAAGTGCCGGGACAAAGAAAAATCGTGAAAATCCAATTTCCTTAAAAGGGGCTTATAAAGTAAATTGGATGCCTTATAAACCAGCAGATGAGTGCCTTTTCAAGTATGCAATTATTAAGATCGAAATTTAGTTGAAATGTTTTACTTACTAAGATTTTTTAAGTTTTTTATGTGCACTCCCATTTCATAATTTTGTATGTTGTCATATTTTGATGTATACCTGGCTCCGGACACTTCCGGCAATAAATTTCGGTAGTTACCCCAATTTAAAATATGAACTTTACGGGCAGCCGTGTCAGGTACTGAATTCAAGTTTTGTGTATTTCTTGCTGGTGAATGGGCATAAATAAGCAATTTTTCTGCTAACTCAATTTCTAAAGACCATCTATTGGCTCCTGGTGTCTTGCTGCCAGCAAGCCTACCTATATACACTTTTACACTTTTTGAATCACAATTATATATCCATTCTTCTTGAGCAATCCTTTGGCAAAATGTTTGCCTGTCGGCTTTGCCGATATATAATAGTACATCAGCGCCATAAATGGGATGTGATCCATATATTTGATATATTCCAAAGTCAATGTCTATATTATTAAGTTCTGATAATTGATCCAATTTAAAAGGTCCATCCCATTCAATATGTATAATTAATTCATTATCCAAAAACCTATCACCCCTTACTTTTGTCTAAGTTCGGTATATCAATACATAATGATTCAGCTATTCCGTAAACTTTCATTTCAATAGTTAGGCAGTGCCCATTTTTTTTAATGCAATATATTTTATCAATCCATTCACCGTAATAATCAACAATGTGTTCAGCTAAACTATTTGCTTGACGAGCGAACTCTTCACTACTATTAACTGTAAACAAAGAATGCTCTGTACCATAATTTGTACCTTCGTATATTTTATATTTGTTTTTTGGAGTATTAACAAATTTGATAACAGCTTGTTTAAAGGCCTCTACACCTTCAACCGTTCCATTTATATTAAAATTATGGAAGTCCATTTTATAATCCTTGGGATAATTTTTAATTGGTTGAACTGTTGTTTTATTACTTTTTATTGGAACTGATGGCCTCCAAATAAATTTGCCTTTCAACCTTTTCATTTGTTCCGTTATGTATCCCGTAATGGCTTTTCTATCTATAAATAGCGTAATGGTAGTTGTTGTAAAAATTATCAGGATTACCCCTATTATTATGGCTTTATTATCTGATTTATTTGACAAATAAAACGATACCGCTGGCTGTAATGATAACAGAATCACAACCAAGGTAATAACAAATAAACAGATTAGTATTTTTAATATTTGCTTTACTTTTTTCATTAATATTATCACCTCAAAAACTAAACAACTCCTGTTAAATAAGTCTTGATCGGTATTTATTATGCCGATACCATTTCGTCTAACCTGTGTCTAACAATAATAGCATTTATAAATAATTCTCTACATCGAAATATTTTACAGTTTCTTCAATGATAACAGGTATAAAAAACTCATCTCTTGTTTCATATTCTTCACATATAACTGATACCTTAATTTCATAGTTCCCTGATTTTTTTGGAATGATTATAAAATCTTCATCATCAAAGACTATTTCATTTGTATGAAGCAAATCGTCAATGCCTATCTCTATTATGTTTTCTTTATCCAATACTGATAACGACTGACGAATGCTAAGGTTACCTACACTGCCTGCTATAGCACTAAAATCAAATGCACTTCTAAATGGTTCATTTATAAGAAATGCATTCGCCATTTTGCTAATATTCGCTGCAGCTTTTAATTCAGGATGTAGTTTTAGCATTTCTTTCTGTCGTCTCTCTTTAGCCAAATCATAAGGATGCTTAGGTAATCCTTCCGGCTTTGGAATTTCATCCAAGTTAAAATTTAAATCTTCATTTTTCATAATTACAAGACTATCAGGAAGCTCAATGACTATGTCGATATCGTTAGCTTTTCCAGTTCCATCATTAATTACAGTGATGGTAGGTTTTCTCTGATTATCTTTTATATACTTAATTGAACTAATCGCATCATTATACTTATTCAATTCATGAATCCTGCTTAATTGAGTATTATATTCATTTATTTCATCAGCTTGTACATATTTAGATACTTCTTCAGGTAAATCTTCAAATTTAAATGGCCTATATAATTTATAATCATTTCTTCTTGTTAGCTCAAGTTTCAAGTCATTGCCATCATTTATTCTGACATCTATTTTTGGACTTCGGGACTTCATCATGCTTTCAAGACGTTTTACTTCATTCCTTAGGTCATGATTTTCTTTACTAAGTCTGAGAAGTTCATCTGACATTGCAGCAATATCAATCTTGTCTGCTCTTATCCATCCTATCCCTTTCTTAGAATTGATGGCCTTAAATAAAGATAATAGTACTTTGCTTTCTAATTCTGAAATATCCTCCCAGAAATCAACTATCCTCCCGGTACTGGCTTCCTCTCTGAAGGCTTTAAGTTTTGGAATTGAGTCAGTGTTTTCTTCCCTTTCGTCAGGTTTTGTTGCTACATCATCTTTTCTGATAAAGACGTGTATTGGAATTCCTTTTTCTTTAGCATACCTGTATTCTTTTTCAGTGTAACTGATACCTTCGTCAGTTAAGCTACCATATCGATGCCCAATTATGAGTACGTAATAATCCGATACATCAATGGTTTTCTTTATTACTTCCCATTGTTCGTCATCCCCTGCATTAAACATTTCCATACCTATAGGAATATGATACGAACTTAGAATTGCCTTTGTAATTCTTTCACGTGCCTCTTTCAAGTCAGTATAAGTTGAACTAATGAATATTTGATATTTTATATCCATACAATCCCCCATTTAATCGCATTTTCAAAAAACAGAAGAGCTATATTTATTACGAAACTGAATGCCATGTGCATAGATTCTTACTCTGATCTTCTTCCTTTAAAACCGCTTTTTAGTTTTTTGGGTTTTTCTACATTATCTGGTATAGCCCATGAATTACCGAACTTAACCACTCCATCTACACGCCCTTGCTTGCAGAGAATTTGCACATATCTTTCGGTAACTCCCCATTTCTCGGCAATATGCGATACTGTAACAAATTTGCTCATACTAACCCCCCGAGGAAGAATTATACAAATAGAATTGTATTCGTTTAAACGAAATCTGTCAAGATATAAGTCATAGCTTCAACGTAGCTTCATAGCTGAAGTGTGGAAAATGTAAAGGAACATTGACAAAAAAGCCGAAACGTTTTATAATAAGTGTAAAGTTACCTTGTCATAAAAGAGGTGGTTAGATGGAAAATAAGGTTGAAGAACTTAGAAAGCGAATAGGACTTAATCAAGAAGATTTGGCGAAGGCTCTTAAAGTTTCAAGACAAACAATTAGCTCAATAGAAACAGGAAAGTACAATCCCTCATTAGAATTAGCCTTTGCAATTTCATATTATTTCAAGAAACCTATTGAGGAAATTTTTATTTATGGAAGGGGAGAGGAAAATGAAAAAAAGTAATTTCCATGTAGGGTTGGTATACTTATTTATTGGGATTGTTTGTTTAGTTAGCGCATTATATTTCAATTCTAAACTGGAGAGCTTATTATTTGGGTTTGCAGGAGCGGGGATTTGTAGTGGAGCAGTTATCTTATGGAAGTATTATTACTGGTCAAGGCCGGAAAATAGAGAAAGATATCAAGAAAAAATTGAAAATGAGAACATTGAATTGCATGACGAAAGGAAAACTATATTAAGAGATAAATCAGGGCGATATGCTTATATAATTGGGATGTTATTCATATCTGCGTCTATAGTTATCTTTTCTATAATGGGTAGTCTTAATATAATAGAAAATTCTAAGTTCATAATATTATATTTAGCTGGGTTTTTAGTATTTCAATACATTATCGGGATTATAATTTTTAACCATCTGAATAAGAAATACTGAATAGATACATTCCTTATAAAAAGTTCAGTAGTGATTAAAGCAGTATCTAAATGGCATGTTGAAAAGTGCCTGCAATGTAGCTAAGGCAACAACGCAAATCAAGAATTCAAGCATTTACATTCTATATTGTTGTGTTGTTGCCTTAATCATGTTTTACAGTTGCATTAATTCCTGAAAAATCTGTTCCTCCATCAAAGCACGGGCAAAGGCGAGATTATATCGCTACGCCTTTAATCCTATCGGATATAAGAAAGCGCCTGACCCTGATTATTGACGAAGAAACTCTTAATTTTAACGTGAGAGTGTATCTTGAAACCTGTTGCGCTTTTCCCCCACAGATATTGAGCCTAATGCAATCTTTTCATAATCTGCCGTACTTTTGCTCTGGTAGGGGACTATCCCTTTTTCTGCCATAGATGAATAGCCAGTGCCTGCTATAATAATGTGGTCTAAAATTTTTATCTGGAGAGGATGGAAAATATCAACCATTCTCTGTGTCAATGCTCTATCCTCCGGAGAAAAATTTTTCGAGCCACCGGGATGATTATGGGCTAAAATCATTGCATTACAATCACAGGCAAGAGCATATTTTAATATTTCTCTTGGATAAACCGCTGTCTGGCCAATACTTCCTTCTGACATAGTTTTTGTCTCGATTATGTTATTGCCACTATCTAAAAAAGCAACCATAAATCTTTCTTTATCCTTCATGCCACCCAAAAGAGCTAAAAAATATTGGCCTGATATGGTTGATGAGTTAAGTGTGATCTTCTCATTACTTTCATAGATTTTCAAAATGTTATATGAGGCGATAAACTCGTTAAGCAATCCTATCTTTTCAAGCTGTTTCTCATTTGGCTCCATAATGTGAGGATGCTCTAAGATGTTGAAGGGGTTGTTTCCTTTTACATATTGCTGAATCTTTTTATAGGGAAGCCCGGTTAAAGTTGTAAGTCCTTTTAAAAACTTCTCGGTATGCATGATATCTTGTTTCATGTTATGCTCGCCTCCCTTTACCATCAAATATCTCAATAATGGATTTTATACTTTTCAACTTCTCATATGTCTCCAGGGGTAGATCTACTAATTCAAGGTGAAGAAAAAAGTCTTTAATCCCCATGCTTTGAAAACATTTATGAATTTTTTCTTTTGTATCCGAATTCAAGTCAATCAATTCAGTCAATAAATCCACACATTTTACATATTCTATTTCCTTTAATTTTTTTAAATCCATCTGTTTTTCCACCTTTCATAAAATTTAACCTTTTAAAAGATTTTCATAATATTGCAGTTACAATCTTACGTCGATATGTTGTGGAAATGGCTGCTGCTTCTAATAACCCCAAATTAGAAATTAGGCTTCATTCATACCAAGCAGGGTGTACATCATTGAGCGAAATTCTCCGGACAACATTTCTTGCATAACGCTAATTTGATCATCGGTAAAGCCATATTCACCGGCTTGTTGCTCGGCAGTTTTACTGGTAATGGTAATATGAAGAATGTATTCATAGGTGGTTGTGGTTTCCTGGCTGGTCGTACCATCCCCGTTATCTACCGTTTCTGTTTCCGTATGCTCGATGGTCTCTATATAATAATCAATCAGATTCATATCCCAAAATACAGACTTAATCAAGCCAATTCGGGTAGTGTCAATGGTGGCAACATCCATGCCGTTTTCTTTATCCATTGAAGTTTTAACAGCAAACACGGCTATAACGTCCACCCAATTATTTACCCGGATATTATCTGAACTACCGGAATAGTGGATCTCTACGCTATCTACATAGTCATGCGCCTCCTTAATGTCCTCAATATTGCTGTCAAATTCGGCATTAATCTCCTGTACTACACTGGATATAGGCGATACATCTGTGTCTTTATTCTCATCAGAAAAGAAGATGCCAAAAGGAGATGCTACCAAGGCGGCTACAGCAATGATAACTAAGAATAAGGAAAGGACAGCACCTCCTGTACCTACAAGGGCAATTAGGCCCTTAACCAACGCAGCAGTAGCTTTGACAGCCAGCTTAACCATACGGATGGTAAATATGGTGGCAGCTTTTGCGGCTTGTGCCGAACGATGTGCCGCCTTTATGGTTTGTGTAGTTTTGGCAGCAGCTTTAGCAGCCACCTGTGAAGTTTTTACACCTACTTTTACAGTCTGCTTAGCGGTCTTGATCGACTTCTGTGCCGTTTTAATCGTGCCTTTAGAGGCTTTTTTTAAGGTTTTGCCGCTGGACTTAATGGACTTTTTAATGGTGTGGTGACTCGTACCGCTAATATTAGGTGAAATGGTGCGTCCTGCTACTTTCTCGGCTGGTGATTTGAAAATGGAATTCTGGATAGCCTGCGCAGGTTTGATTCCTGATGTCTGAATATTTTTTGATTCTAACGCCTGTATTTCTTTATTTCGGGTAAAACGTGCTTTTACTTGGTTCTTAATAAATCGCCGTTTAGCCAATTCGTTTGGCCTGGAAAGGGTATATTTTTGTTTCATCGTTTCCTTTGCATTTGATTGGGTAGCTTTATGCTGCGCTGATTGTTTTGCTTGTATAGGAGCATCGTACCGTTTATGCTCTTTTAGAGCTTTGGTTGAGGACACTTCCTTTCCTTTCGGGGAAGCATTACCCTGATGTGTTTTAGAATTGGAGGTTTCAGGGCGTGAAGCTTGTTCCCGTGTATATTCATTTGCTGCATCGGTGCTATGGGTATCCGTACCTACACTGCGGCGCCCCTTTATTTTCTGTACAATCTTTTTTCGCTGATGATCTACAGCATGACCAACCTCATTGCTTAAGGTTTCCGCACCTTTTTTTATTTTATCTTCTGCATACTCCACAGAACTGTTATAATCCTGTTGATGTGTCTGTTCAGCCTGTTCCTTTGTACGGATAAAGGCGTTTTTTGCCCTGTAGGAAACATCCGCTGCTTTATCCAGCATCTTAATATCTTTAATATTGGATTTGGTTTTTATTTCTTTCAATAAGCGCACCTCCTTCGGATAAAAAAATAGAGAGCCTGTTATTTTATAGGCCCTCGGATAATCTAAAAGCTAAGTTATTACTATTAATAATCTGCTAATCAATACTTGTGTATGGGCGGCGATCTATTCAGGTTCATTGTAGATTCTCCTTAGTACAATTTTCTTCTTGTAATACTGTAATGTGCCTATCTGTTCATTGACAATGTTGTCTAAATGCGTTAGACTATAATTGTCTAATATCATTCGACAGGAGGTTTTCCTATGGAACAATACAAGCTTGGGGAAATGGAACAGCGGCTTGCAGACTTGATTTGGGCAAACGAGCCAATCAGTTCCCGTGCTCTTACAGAGTTGTGTACTGATGAATTTTCCTGGAAACGCACCACAACATATACAATGCTCAAACGTTTGTGTGAGCGGAATATCTTTGAAAATCAAAGCGGCACTGTTTTCGCACTGATGAGTAAGAGTGAATTCCATGCTGCACAAGGAGAGCAATTTATCAACGAAACCTTCGGCGGTTCACTGCCCCAGTTTTTTGCCGCCTTTACCCGTCGTAACAAGCTAAGTGAAAAGGAAATCAATGAACTTCAGCGGTTAATCAATGAGCACAAGGAGGGATAATCATTCTGGATAATTTATTTCTACAAATACTCAATATGAGCTTTACGGCCAGCATTGTAATCTTATTTGTGCTGGGTGCAAGGCTTCTGCTTAAAAAAGCCCCGAAGATATTCTCTTATGCCTTGTGGAGCGTCGTGCTGTTTCGTCTGGTTTGCCCTTTTTCCTTTGAAAGTTTGTTGAGCCTGCTGCCTAATAATCCTGCTCCCATTTCCGATAAAATCCTGTATGCACAGACTCCGCAAATCAATACGGGAATCACAGCCATTGATAATACAGTAAACGCCACGCTGCCTGTTCCTGCTTTCGGGGCCAGTGTGAACCCGATGCAAATATGGATGTTTATTGGAGAAACCATCTGGCTTGCTGGTATTGCCGTACTTTTGCTGTACAGTGTAGTTTCTCTGATACAGCTTCAAAACCGACTGAAAAGCGCAGTTCATGATAAGGAAAATGTTTACCTTGCGGAGCATTTGGCTACACCCTTTGTTCTGGGAGTCATTCGCCCGAGAGTCTATCTGCCTGCAGCCCTTTCTCCTGAAGAAAAGCAGTATATCCTTTTACATGAGCAGATACATATACGGCGAGTTGACCATGTAGTTAGGGTGCTAAGTTTCATTGTGCTCAGTATTCACTGGTTCAACCCTTTGGTTTGGGTTGCATTTTTTCTATGCGGAAAGGACATGGAGATGTCTTGCGACGAAGCGGTCATCAAACGCCTTGGTAGTGATGTGAAAAAGGACTATTCTTCTTCGCTGTTGGCACTTGCTACCGGCAGACGAATTATTAGTGGTATTCCTCTTGCATTTGGCGAAGGGGATACTAAAGCGAGGATTAAAAATGTGCTGAATTATAAAAAGCCTAAGTTTTGGATGGTAGCTTTCACTTTCATAATTGTAGTTGTACTCGGTATCGGGTTTGCAACCAATCAAAAAGCAGAACGAAGCTTTGAGATGTCCGGGAATTACTTGTCCGATTTACAACCGGAAAAAATCGTCAGTAATATTGCTGAAATTACAAAAGTCGATACCGGAGATATTGAAATCTCACCCGATAATTTTGGACTGACGGTATCATCGGATTTTAAGTGGGTTAATGATGAAGCAATCCGCATTTTGTATCCGAAAGACGGAAAACCCTGGAATGCCTCACAGTTACGCATTTTCATCAAGGACTCCGCATTTTTTGTAACGGAGCCAAGCGATTGGGTCGCTTATGATGGGCAAGTTTTTTCGCTACAATATTATTTGGAAGCACTTAAGTATTTACCACAAGGGGAAATTACGTCCCTTTGCAAGGAAAACCCTCAAAGATACGGCATTGAGCTTTCGGAAAATGATAGAAAGCTCAATGCCGACAGATGTATTTATTACGATAAAGGAGGAGTAACCGAAAATAATGGCTGGCATATTCGCCTTGATATCCAACCACTGTACGGCGATAATAGCTCAAGCTTTACAGGTGTGGGCAATGATATTATTCATGTGTTTTATAGTAGTAATAATTCTACCGATACCACAACAGTGCCATCTGAAATAAGTGATGCAAACTATTCTATTATGAAACTTGGCAAAAACGGTGAGGTACTTTCCGAATACTCTTCAAAAACCCAGTCACTTGCAGAAGCAATTATCATGAATGCCTTGGTGAAATCTGCTGCTTGGGAAGGTGTGGATATTACTACCTTGGAGGAATGCTACCGTATTCGCCAGACATTCCTCCAAACCAAAGAGGTTCATGATTATTACGCTTATCGCTTAAAAGATGGCACAGCAGTGTTGCAGTCTGGTGCAGTTGGGTGGTATAGCACTCTTTCTGATGATTTATACGAAGCTCTCGCAAAATACGTTATATACTCAGATACAGACAACAATACACAGGAAGTTAAGAACGCAAATTACAGCCAGAGCTTAACCGCCGAGGAGCTAAAGCAAACCGAGGAGGTAGTCCGAAATCATTTTACCATCGAAGCACCGTATTATGAGGGGATAGTATCCATTGAGCTTATGCCCGATGATTATTATCTATATAAAAATACGGGTATCGAGGGCGAATATGAAGCAGGCAACATCATCATTTACAAGGTGCTTACTGGCAGAGATAAAAAAGACCATAACCCTGAACGCTCTGTCAGTGTTGCAAGAGCCTCAAAGAATTCCGCTTGGAAAGTGATTAATCACGGATATTGATGTTCGGCCTTCAAAGTTGGAGTGAAGATAGCAAGACCCACTACACAAACTAACGTGTAGTGGCTCTAAGCTCGTTATAGACCCAAAATAGCCCAGACTATCCTCGCAGAAGGATGGTGGCAAATATTTATTCCAGTTAGAAACCGCTTAGATAGAGTAAGTGTGTATAGAAAGAGGTAGCTAATAGTATAGCTACCTCTTTCTGAACATTCTCTCACTCCCAGAGAATAGTGGTATATGCTTTTACAAATACCTTATCGTTACTTTTTTTGAAATACCATAATGCTTCATCACTTTTTGAAAATAACGTTCGCTCTTTTTTGAGTTCCTTATTAAAGGTTTCTTTTTTACTTTCTACAATGATATATTCTGTGTCAAATTCAGTCTTAAGCTCGCTTGGGACATTATCGGGATTATATTCTACTTTCTTAACAACATTACTATCTTTATCCATTTGAAGTATGCTAACCTTAATGGTGGGATTCATAGTTGCAATAGATACTTCAATCATCGAGCTGTAAGATTTGCTTTTACCATTTTCATTTATAGCAACTTTATCTTCAAGCTTTTGTGAATAGACTCCACCCTCACCGTTATCACCTGTTGCAGCAAAGCCTTGCCCCGACACAAGATAAACCTTACCATCCTCACTTTGGTAGACAGGGTTAATGTATATTGCGTCAGACATAGCACCTGAAGAGATGTATAATGTTCCGGAAAGCTCAAGCCCGTCTTCATTATCACCACTTCTTACATGGAATTTTGTATCAGTAAAGCCATCACCACCGGCAGAAATATATGTCCTATCCTCTAAACGGGGATCGACTACAGTAGGAGCAAACATACCAATTCCGGGGAGCTCTTCAAAAACAAACTGTGTATTGGTATACTTTTCACCCTCCGATGACGTTCTCATTGTATATGATATTCTAAAAGTACCCCAAATTCTAATTGAAAATTCCTCTAGAAGA
>ENA-UOOR01001264-UOOR01001264.1-fermentation-metagenome-genome-assembly--contig:-NODE-1264-length-30832-cov-19.855736_pt1 | contig 30832 bp, 29 predicted proteins | sample MGYA00245780_ERZ724029 | MGnify/ENA primary metagenome ERZ724029 (study PRJEB28704, sample SAMN03018315) | fermentation metagenome | biome: anthropogenic terrestrial biome; feature: soil... | reverse complement strand
TTGCAGGGCGGCTGGTGGAGCGTGCGGGCCGCCGGCACCAAGAGGCTCGCCGCCACCCGCGCCAATTGAGAGCGCGAACGCGACGAGCCTTTCTTAAGCTATCCCATCGCGGCCCATCAACCGCAGGCTGGGACACTGGCGATGTCAATCGCCATGCAGCGCTCTAGTCCTGCTCGGTTGCCTGCCCGGCCTCCTGCTTGAGATCCTCTTCGGTCGATGCATTTTCCGCGGCAGTCGCGGCAGCGGCGGCGGCCGCCGCTTTACGGGCCCGAGCAGCTCTTGCGTGTCGACCGCCGCGCCTGGAAGAACGGCGTCGAGTAGGCTGTGCTGCAGCCGGCTCGGGCGCGCCCGGAGTCGCGTTGGGTGTCGTGCCGGTCACAGAAGCGATCGCCTCACCGACCGCTTCTGTGACCGGCGGACCATCGACCTGGCCCGCCACGGGCTGAGTCAATGGCTTGGATGACTGATCTTTGGCCCGGGATCGGCCGGAACCCCGCCTTGACCTGCGACCGTTGCGCCGGCCGCCTCGGCTCGCGCTTGATGTCGCCACCGGTTCATCCACGGGGTCGTCCTTCTCCGCCGCTGCCGGTCCTTGTTTTTCGGGCTGCTTCATGCCCTGACCATCGTTCGCTACTTTCTGCTCAGCCTTGGCCTGCGCTTTGCCAGGCTGTTTCGTCTGCGCCTTTGCCAATTCGCGAGCAGGCTGTTTGGGCTTCGCTTTCTCCTGCGCTCTGGCCGGCTCTTTCGACTCCCCTTCTACCTGAGCCTCAGTTTTGCCCTGGGTCTTGGCCTCTGCCTGATCGGGCGGTTTGGGCTGCGCCTTCGCCCGTTTCCGAGCGGGCCGTTTCGGCTTTGCCTTTTCCTGCGCTCGGGCCGGCTCCTTCGGCTCTGCCTTCACCTGAGGCTCAGCCTCGGTAGGGGGCTGAAGTTGGGCCGGAGCGGAGGCCTTTGCCTGGGGCGAGGCCAAGGTAGGGGTCTGCCGCCTAACTGCAGCCTGCTGGGCCTTAGCCGCGGGGGCCTGATCCTTCGCTGCAGGAGCTTGGCCCTTGACGACAGCCTGCTGGGCCTTAGCCGCAGGTTCCTGGGCCTTAGCCGCAGGTTCCTGGGCCTTAGCCGCGGGGGCCTGGTCTTTGGCCGCAGGTTCCTGGGCCTTGACCGCGGGGGCCGAGGGCTCCTGCGGCTGCTCTTCCTGCGGGCCATCACTCTCAGCGGACATGAGCCGCGCGCGGGCGTAGGTCTTGAAAACCTTGGTGATCTTGGCCTTCACGCGCGTGCCCATCATCCGACCGGCGCCTTCTACGTCGATCACATACCCTTCGAGTCGCGCTATGCCGTCGCGGCTGTTGGTCATGTGCGGTTCCTCTATCACCACGTCAATGACATCGCCTGACACTACGGGCAACGCCTTCTTCTCCACGTCTTCCCTGGTGCCCACGGCGGCCACCACAATATCTTCGACCGGCTGGTCGAAACTGCCCTTGACGTAGATTGACTTGCCGGTCTCCTGTTCCAGGGACGCCAGGTTGGACCCGCCCGACCCTATCAACACGGCCGCCACCGACGGGTGCAAAAGCACGAGCATCGCCGGCTGAGAGGTTGACAGGGCTTCCTTCTTGATCGCGCGCATAGCCCGAAAAGCCAAGGTCTCCTCGGAAGGTATTCTCCCCCTGCCATCGCACATGGGGCACACCTTCATCATCGACTCGGCCAGGCCCTGCTGGACTTTCTTGCGAGTCATCTCGATCAGGCCCAGCTGAGTGAAGCCCAGCACCGAAGCTTTGGTCTTGTCGCGCGCCAGCGCTTCCTCGAGTCTGTGAGCCACCTGCTTCTGGTGGTCCTCATCGTCCATGTCGATGAAATCCGCGATGATTATCCCACCGATGTTGCGAAGTCTCATCTGGCGCGCAACCTCCGAGGCGGCCTCCAGATTGGTCTTGAGGACAGTGTCGGCAAGGCATGTAGACCCGGTGTATTTCCCTGTGTTAACATCTATCACCGTGAGGGCCTCGGTATGGTCGATCACCAGATAGCCGCCGCAGGCCAGCCACACCTTCCGCCTCAGCGCCCGGGCGATCTCTTCTTCCAGCGCGTACGAATCGAAGATGGGTTCCTGCCCCGTGTACAGATGCACCCTGTCGCGCATTGGCTCGGGAAACATCTTCACAAGATCATTGACCTTCTTCAGATCGTCGGGGTCATCGACGACAAACCGCTCGACGTCCTCTGCGAATTGGTCGCGGACCAGCCGGAATACGAGATCGTAATCCTTATGCAGCAGCGCGGGCGCCTTGGCCCGTCTGCCCCTGGCCTGAATTCTGCGCCACAGTTTCACCAGGAACTGAATGTCGCCCGCGATCTCTTCCTGGCTGAGCCCTTCGGCGACTGTGCGCACGATAACCCCCATCCGCTTGGGCTTGGCCGCTTGCGCGATTTTCTTCAGTCGGTCGCGCTCGACATCGTCGTCTATCCTACGCGAAATCCCCACGTAATCAACGGTCGGCATCAACACCACATACCTGCCGGGGAGGGTGATGTCAGTGACTACCCGAGCGCCCTTGGTGCCGATAGGTTCCTTGCTCACCTGGACAATGATCTCCTGTCCGGGCTTGAGAATATCCTTGATCGAACGCGGTTTTCTGTTTGGAACCGATATTTCCTCTCCGTCGGCCTCGCGCACAACCCGCCCCTCGCGGCCGTTACGCCCCGCAAGGGCATCGTCTACATACAAAAACACGTTCCGTTCTAACCCCACATCGACGAAGGCCGCCTGCATGCCGGGAAGCACGTTCTCTACAATCCCACGGTATATGTTCCCAGCGTACCTCGGGTGAAGCGATCTCTCAATAAACAAGTCGACCAGCACGCCATCTTCGAGGATCGCGGCTCTGATTTCGCCGTTCTCGGAGTTGACAACAATCTCTCTGGCCACCTAACTCAACTCCCTCGGGTCAACTCCCCGGGTCTGAAACCCATGGCCATGACCAAATCTGTACATTCAACACTCATCGGAGACACGAGGTCCCCGCTTTCTCTATCAGTGAAATATAGGCCCGTCCTGTAGACGCAAGCCCCAATCAAGCCAAGGTGGGCGAGAAGGTCCTGCGGACGGAGGTGGGCCCGTCCTCCGCATGCCAGAGTGCACTCCAAAACACCGCCGGAGCGCCACGATATGTTTCGCACCATCGGCCGGATATCCGCCCGCCGCCGGCCGCTTTTGGTGTTGATCTCAGCGATTGCGCTCTCTGACGCAAGCAACTCTGTCGCCGCGCGTTCCAGATCAGGCTGGATGCTCGCCTGGACGTTCGCACGGTAGGATGCCCATTCTATGCTGGAAGCCAGAGCCGGCTTGCCGTGAGCAGCGCATGCCGCTATCACCGGCATTCCCTGGGGCGTCGCCGCCTGCAGCAACTCAAACACCTCGAGCGTCGACAGTTCGCCCGAGTCCGCAAGGTTCAGCTCTATGTCGAGGTATTCAGCCTCGCTGGTCATGCCCACACCCAAAGCAGTTGCAAAAGAGATCTTGGGGTGAGGGTGGTACCCCAGAGAATAGGCTACAGGAATCCGAGCTCGCCTGACTGCGCGCTCAAATGCCCGCATGTACCCCAAATGCGACACAAACCTCATCTCATCGCCCTTGCCCAGACGCACCCTGAATCGCATAGATGCACTCACGCCCGTCCGCCTCCTTGCCGGGAACTTGCGGCAAACTCCCCGGCCAGCCTGACGCGGACATCGCCGGAGCAGGCACCGCACCCCGAGCAGCTGGCCTCGCGGCAGTCGGGCGTGGTGACTCCGCGCGCGGCGCGTTGGGCCTCGCGCACAAGGAACTCGCGGGAGACGCCCATGTTGATATGGTCCCACGGCAGCGGATCATCAAGCCCGTATTCCGCGTTGGCCCACATGGACGGATCCAGATCCAGATCAGCGAAGGCCTGATGCCACAGACCCGGCTTGAACTGCTCAGACCAGCCGTCGAACCTGCAGCCTAGCTGCACGGCTCGCTGGATCACCGGCGCCAGCCTGCGATCGCCTCTGGCGAACGCCGCCTCCAGGTGGCTCGCCCGCACATCGTGGAAAGACACGGAAAGGCCCCGCACTCGCATGCGTTCCTTCAGGTAGAGCTGCTTATGCTCAAGCTGTTCGCGGCTGTTCTGGGCGAACCATTGGAACGGAGTATGTGGTTTGGGGACGAATGAGGACACGCTCACGTTCACGCCCGCGCGCCGGGCCTTGCCACGTGCCTTGGCCACCTTCCGTCCCAGTTCAAGCACCTGTCGGGACAGGCTGGCGATGCCGTCGATGTCCTCGAAGGTCTCAAAAGGCAGACCGATCATGAAGTACAACTTGATCTGGTCCCAGCCCGACTCGAACGCATCCGCCGCCGCCGACATCAGGTCGTCCTCGGTCACACCTTTGTTGATGATGTCGCGCATACGCTGCGTCCCGGCCTCCGGAGCGAAAGTCAGCCCGGTGCGGCGCGACTTCTCCGCATCGCGCGCTAGGGCAATGGAGAACGAATCCACGCGCAGCGATGGCAGCGATACGGCAATCCCTTCGGGACCGTACTTGCTCGCAAGCTTGGACATCAGCTCCTTGACCTGTGTGTAGTCGGCGCTGGAGAGCGAAAGCAGCGACAGTTCTTCATAGCCGCTGCTGCGCACAAGCGCCTCCGCCAGCTCACACAGGTTGGCCGTGCCGCGCTCGCGCACAGGCCGGTAGATCATCCCCGCCTGACAGAATCGGCATCCCCTGGAGCACCCCCGCATTACCTCCAGCGCCACTCTGTCATGGACTGCCTCCAGAAACGGCACCACAAACTTTCTGGGGTACTCCGCCGAGTCCAGGTCGGCCACGACCCGCCGTTCGACCCGGTTGGCCAGGCTCGGAGAGTAGACGCCGGCAATCTCGGCGAGCCTGCTCACAATGTCCGCCCTGGATGCGCCGTCCCGCTTGCCCTGGGCGGTCGCGCGCATGATGTCGGCGATGGCCTCCTCACCGTCGCCCACGACTACCAGGTCGAAGAAGGGCGCCATCGGCTCGGGGTTGGACGCGCACGGCCCGCCTGCGATCACAATCGGATCGCCCTCTCCCCTCTCGTCGGCACGCGCCGGTATCCCCGCAAGCTCCAGCATACACAGGACGTTTGAGTATGTCAGTTCATACTGGAGGGTGAAGCCCATTAGGTCAAAGTCGCGGGCGGACGTGTACGTCTCCAGGCTGTAGAGCGGAACCCCGTGCGCGCGCATCTGGGCCTCCATGTCGGGCCACGGCGCGAAGGCACGCTCAGCCGCCCATGCCTGGTTGCTGTTTACGATGTCGTACAGGATCTTGAAGCCGATGTACGACATCCCCACTTCATACACGTCAGGAAAGGCCAGAAGCATGGTCGCCTCTGCGCCGATGTGGTCACCGACCCGAGCGTTCAATTCGTGCCCCGTATAGCGAGCGGGCTGCGACACGTTCGGAAGTATGTCCGTTTCGAGCAGGCCCTTATTCACCATCAATGCTTGCTTCCCCTCATGCTCCTAACACTCCTAACCAGTGTTCCCAAGTCTACATCGGGGCCACGGGCGCAGACCCCGTCCATCAGCTCAATTTCGGAAAGACGGCCAATCTCTCTGCCGTTGGGGCCCACCACCGACACGATCCCAAACTCCTGCCCCGACAGGCGACCCAGAACCGCACCCGCCCGCGTCTCTGGAACGGCCGCCACCAGCGCGGCCGGCACAAACCCCTGCCCTGACAGTCCTGCCCATTTCCTCATAATCGATCTCATGGTTGCGTAGGGCGCCGCCCGCGCCTCGCGCCCAGCCTCAATCCAGATAAGCACGCCCATGGCCATCGCCAGCGGGTTCATGACTCCGGTCGCCGCCCCTACCGCGCCCGCCAGGATCGCCAGCCCGCCGATCCACCTTGACAGGCCCACCGCGGCGCGGGTCGCACGGGATGTGCCCATCCGTTCAGCGAGCAAAGCCCGGAGCACCCTCCCGCCGTCCAGCGGGTACGCCGGCACCAGGTTGAGCAGAGCAAGCACGACGTTGGCGCCTATGAAGAACTCCGTCTTCACGATATCAGGTTTACCGTATGTCAGAAGAATATAGCTTGCCCCCGCCAGAACCAGCGATGTCATGGGGCCTGCCATGGCCACCGCCGCCTCCGCCTCTGCCCGCAGCTCAATTCCGCCGTCGATGCGGACGGCTGCCCCGATGGGGGTGATCCTCACCTCCGCGACTCTCAGTCCGAAGCCCGCCGCGACCACGGCATGGGCGACCTCGTGCACTATGAGGGACGCAAACACCGCGGCCCACTGCCACAGGCTGCCGGCGAGGGCGTAGAGAACGGCAAATACCGCCACAAGCGGGTCTACGGTGATCTGCACGCGCATCTGCCCCATGGACGCCTCCCCCATGGCAAAGCGTGAAGCTCCAAGACTCCTATGAGATTATAGTGGCACGCTCGCGCGTCTAGAAGACGATCTTCTTTCTCCTCATGTGAATGCTCTGCAGGAGCGCGACTCCCAGCATGGTCGCTATGAGCGAGCTTCCGCCGGCACTGAAGAACGGCAGGGGGATGCCAGTGCAAGGCGACACGTTCATGGTCATGCCCACATTCACGAATATGTGCACAAGCATGATGGTCGTCAAGCCCACAGCCACCAAGCTGCCGAACCTATCGCGGGCGGATTGGGCCACGCCGTAACCCCTGCGCACTATGAAAAACAGCAGTGCCAGGGAGGCTATGGCCCCCAGGAAGCCGAGTTCCTCGGCGATCACCGAGAAGATGAAGTCGGTATGGTGCTCTGGCAGGAAATTGAGACGAGCCTGTGTGCTCTGACCGAAGCCCTTGCCCGCAAAACCGCCCGAGCCGATGGCTATCACCGACTGGGTGACGTTCCAGCCAAACCCGCGCGGGTCCAGGCCAGGGTTGAAGAAGACCAGTATCCGCATCTGCTGATGCTCTTTGAGCAGGAAAAAGTACGAGAAGGGTACGATCACGAACAGGCCCACACCAATGATGAGCCCCAGCAATTTCGGATCGGCGCCTGCTGCGTACATCATCGCAAAAAACACAGGCGCGAGCACCAACGCGGAACCAAGGTCGTTCTCGGCTATGACGAGCCCCATAGGCACAAGCGCCAATATGGCGGGCACTATGAAGCTGCTCAGAGTCGACAGATCATCCTGCTGCACCAAGTAGGCAGCGAGGCCTATAACCACTGCTATCTTCGCATATTCCGAAGGCTGTATCGCAACTGGGCCTATCCTGATCCAGCTCATGGCCCCTTTGCTCGGTGTGCCCAGCACGAATACGCTCGCGAGTAGGACAATGCCTGCAACGTACAGCACGTTCGCGAAGCGCGCCAGGTACCGATAGTCGATGCCGAGCACCACGATGGAAGCCACCGCGCCCACCACCGCCGCCGCTGCCTGTTTCTTGACGTACAAGCAAGGGTTGCTGGACGTCAGGCGCACGTTCCACCTAGTGGCGCTGTATATCATCGCACAGCCGAACAGAATTGCGCAAATAACGGCTCCCAGTAGCGCGAAATCAAGGTTCTTCAGGAGCCTCCTCTCGATGAGCATGTATCAGCCTCCTGCCGTACGCCGGACGGTCGCCCGGTCGCTTCTACCTGACGCTCACTTCCGGGCTGCGCTTAACCTCCTTCACTGGAATACTCGCCACTATGGCCACCGATGCGTCGGAATTATCGAACTCCACACGCATGTTGGACTCGTCTACGTCGAGATACCTGGTTATCACCTCGATTAGGTCCGTCTTGAGCTGCTCCATCAGGCCAGGCGACAGCGTAGCGCGGTCCTGAACCAGGACCAGTCTCAGCCTGTTCTTCGCAGCATCTCTGCTGGAACCACCTTCCAGTCTGCCGAAAAGCCGCTGCAGAAAGTCCATCACGGCCCCTACCCCCTCGCCCTTGCGAACCATCTGATGATCCTTGTGAACCAATCTTCCTCTTCAGCTGCCGCAGCCATGGGCACATCCTCCCCCATGATGCGAGCGGCCACATCGCGGAAAGCGCGCCCGGCCTTGGACTTCTCATCCATCACCACAGGGATGCCCTTGTTCGTGGCCACGATTATGGCCTCGTCATCGGGAATCACGCCCAGCAAGTCGACCTTGAGTTGCTCGAGGACATCGTCAACGTCGAGCATGTCGCGGCGCTTGACCATGTCGGGCCTGATCCTGTTGATGATGAGCCACGGGTCGTAGATCTCATGCGGCTCGAGCATGCCTATGATCCGATCGGCGTCCCGAACGGCCGACATCTCCGGAGTGGTCACGATGATCGCCCGCTCAGCCCCGGCTATCGCGTTCTTGAACCCTTGCTCGATGCCTGCAGGGCAGTCGAGTATGACGAAATCGAAAGACGATTTTAGGTCGTCGGTGACCGCTTTCATCTGCTCAGGAGTTACCGCGGTCTTGTCTCTAGACTGAGCCGCCGGAAGCAACGACAGGTTCTTGATGTGTTTGTGGCGTATCAGGGCTTTGCGCACATCGGCCACGCCTTCCACCACGTTGACCAAGTCGTATACGATCCTGTTTTCCAGGCCCAGCACCAGATCCAGGTTGCGCAGTCCGATGTCTGCATCGATCAGTGCAACGCTGGGCCCCATCATCGCAAGCGCAGCCCCGATATTAGCCGCCGCCGTAGTCTTGCCGACTCCGCCTTTGCCAGAGGTTACTACTATGACCGTTCCGCTCATACGCCAAACACCGCCCCCAAATGAGTTGTCCAGGGTTCAATGACTATGGCTCCATCGCGCAAGTACGCCATTTCGGGCCCGGAAGGCGCCTGGACTTCGTCATCGGGCGACCTCGTTATCTTGTCGGCTATCCTGAGCTGAGTCGGGGTGAGTCGGAGCGCGATCACCCTCGCATCGGCGCTGCCGTTGGCGCCGGCGTAGGCCACGCCGCGAAGAGCGCCGAACACCACTATGTCGCCGGCGGCGCACACCTCAGACCCGGGGTTGACATCCCCCATGACGACTATGTTCCCATCGAACGACACCGACTGCCCCGATCTGAGCGACCGTCGTATCAAGACTGTGTCGGCTCCGGGAAGGGACTGATCCTGCCCCGCCCCGTCAGGCGGAGCTTCCGGCTCGCGCCCGGCCGATGCGCCTCCGTCCGCACTCCCGGCCGACGCTCCATCCCAGCCCCGCTCGTCCATCGATAGCCCGTGATGTGCCAATACCGACCTGACCTCCTCGATCCACTCCGGAGCGACTACCGCGCCCCGCGTCTCCACGGTCACTCGAGCCCCCGAGTAGAACCCCACCGCCTCCTGAAGCCTTCGCTCCAGGACGCGCTTGAGGTTCTCGATGTTCTCTTCCGCATCGAGAACCAGGCGAAGACCGCTGCGCGTTCCGACGAATATCACTTCTTGAGACTTCAAACGCACCACCGCCGACTGAGCCTATCCATAAGTAATTCTCCTTCGTCCACCTGTTTCCTCCTGCAGACCGGGCTGGCCGCTCAATCCACAGGCGGCAATACACCGAAATATGCTTCCATTATCGCCCTGGCCACCGGGACCGCGGACGTCCCGCCGCCCCCGCCCCGCTCTATCAGCACAGCCACCACGATCTCGGGATCGGAGGCGGGCGCCCATCCTGCGAACCACGCATGCGAGTCGCCCGGAGGCGACTGAGCCGTGCCGGTCTTGCCCGCCACGGGAACCGGAAACCCCGCATATCCCGCGGCCGCAGTGCCTGTGCGTGTCACTTCCGCGAGGCTTGCATGGAGGAAGTCCCACGTCTTCTTGGAGAGGTTCGCCGAGCGCGCTAGTTCCGGAGCCATGTCGTCCAGAACAGATCCCTCCGGCGTCAATATCTGTCGCACCAGGTGGGGCACGTAGATCGGCCCTCGCATCGCGATTCCGCCATATGCCGCCGCCATCTGCAACGGAGTTACCGTGATCTGCTGGCCTATGGCGTAGCTCAGACGTTCACCCGGCATGAACTCGCGCTCTGCCGAATCGGGAACGGCCCCGGCGGCCTCGGGCGGCGTGAAGCGCAGTCCGGTCGGATACGACAGCCCGAAAGCCTTGGCCATCGCGGCCATCTGGTCGGCTGTGAGCCTCCTGCCGAGTTCATAGAAGACCACATTGCACGAGTTAACCATACCTTGCGCCAGGTTCTGATGCCCGTGTGCGCGCCCGCTGGACCAGGCCGCGCACCTCATGCCGAAGTAGCGCGATGACGCCGATGGCGTGCACAGAAACTTCTCATCCAGGCTGACAAGCCCGGATTCCAGAGCGGCCATGGCGGTAAAAGGCTTGAACGTGGAGCCCGGCGGATAGGCGCCTGAAACCGCCCGGTTGAACAGGGCCGATGCCCCTGTGCTCACACGGCGCCACTGCTCCTCGGAGATCCTGGGAACGAACCAGCCCGGGTCATATCCGGGCTCGGCTGCCAGCGCCAGGACTTCGCCGGTACGCGGATCGATAGCCACCGCCGCCCCCGCGCGGGCGCTTTTGTACTTTCCAGCCTGCAGCACCTGGAGCTGGGAGCGAAGCGCCTCCTCGGCGGCTTGCTGTACGCGCGCGTCGATTGTGAGAACCAGCGTTGCGCCGCCCACAGGCTCGGTGCAGCCTACCGTGCCCCTAGGGCGCGACAGCGAGTCCACCTCTATCTCCGTCACGCCGTCCTGTCCGCGCAGATACTCCTCGAACTCGCGCTCAAGGCCGGTCTTCCCTATGCGGTCGCGCCCACGATAGCCGAGAGCGCCAAGCTGCTTCAGCTCCTCCGCGCTGATTTGGCCGACGTATCCAATGAGTGGACCTGCAAGCATCCCGTGCGGGTAGCTCCTGTAGGGTTCCTCCTCGATGATGATCCCGGGCAAGTCTATCCGGTGCTCGGCGACCTTCAACACGATCTGGGGCGGCGCGTCCTCCAGTAAGCGGGCGGGCTGGTACGGAATGCCGTGCCTGCCCTGCGTCTGCCCTGCAATCTTCGCCTCGATCTCGTCAACCGCCATCCCAAGCAGCTGCGAGAGCAACTCCACCTCGCCCTTTCTATCGCGGAATTCCTGAGGCATAGCGGAGACGGTGTAAGCCATCCTACTGGTTGCGAGCGTCTCGCCGCTTCTATCTACTATGAGGCCGCGCGGAGCGGAAATCGGCACAAGCGCGAGCCTATTCGCCGCTGAGCGGCTCTTAAAGTAATCGCCCCGCATCACCTGCAACTGCCACAGCCGCCCCGCCAGTACGACAAAGAGGGCCAGCGCGACGATCTGGAACGTCCTCAGACGGCGCTCGAAACCTTTCTGAGTGCGATCCATCATGTCCATGATGTTCACGTTCATCGAGATCAACTCCGCCCGGGTCCCGGGGGGCGCAGCCGGACACTGCCGGCCGGCTCAGCCTGGATCAGAGTGCGCACGCGCTTCCGTGGAAGAAGGTACATCCATCTGTAGATGACGATGCCCGCGCAGCAGTTGAGCGCGGTCAGCCACGGCAATACCACCAGCGCCGCCCTCTGCAGGTCTACCCGGGCGCCGAACGATCCTATCGAGAACATGTACACAGCTTCGCGAGCCCAAGTAGCCAGCCCGATAACGACTGCTGGAGTGAGCAGGCTTTCCTTGAATAGCTGGGGTTCAACAAACCCGATTATGGCCGCCGTCGCCATGTCGGCGCCCGCGTTAGCGCCCAGAAAAGCGCCTGTAAGCCCGTCCTTGATAAGCCCGCCCACCGCGGCTAGAGCCACGCCATAGCCGCCTCCCAACGCTATCGCCACAGCCGACGACAGGCAGAAGACGAGGTCGGGGAGGATGATGCCGGGAAACAGCGCCGGAATCGCGGCACACTGCAGAAGCACTGCTACCAACAGGGCGACGACAACCCGAGCCAGGTTCACCGCTCCGCCCCCTCCACGGGGTCGATGAGCACCAGCACTTCCTCAAGCCGCTGGAAATCCACACGCGGCCTGGCTGCGGCCGTCTTCGACACCCCGTATTTGTCTTGCTCGACGCAGATCACGTCCGCGACAACATGCCCTTTGGGATAGACGCCTCCCATGCCCGATGTGATGATGACGTCGCCCGCGACAATGTCGCAGTCAGCTCCCACAGGACGTACCCGAAGGAGGCCGGAGCCGTCGCCGATACCTTCGGCGATGACCAGATCCCGAGACCTCGTATTGATCCCCCCGATTGCGCTGCGCGAGTCGATCGCGAACAGCACGGTAGCTGTGTGCGGGGTAATGGACGCGGTGCGCCCGATCACGCCCATGGGACCAACGACCGCCATACCATTGGCCAAGCCCTGGCTGGAGCCTTTGTCGATCACGACCGATTCCAGCCAGTTGCCTGGGTCGCGATAGATGACGTGGGCCGCCTCCGAGTGCCCGGAAAGCGCGGCCTTCAGCTCCAGCAGCCCGCTGAGCCTGGCGTTCTCGCGGGACGCCTCCTGAAGTTGCACAATCTCCGAACGCAGACGGTCCACTTCGGCGCGAAGCGCTTCGTTTTCCGGTTTCATGCGGCCTATGGACACCACAAACGAAACCCACGACGATACGGCCCTGCTCACGTAGCTGGCGCCGCGCGCAACGGGGACGAACACCTCGCGAAGCACGCGCTCGGCCGCTGAGAGCCTTTCACGGTCGCGGGCAGTGGAATATACGAGAGTGACCAGGAGGATCACACTCACCGCGGTGACGATCGCTCTCCTCCTTGAAAGCAGCTTGTTCACAGGACGCCCTCCCGGGGCACCGCACCCTACTTCAGCCTGCCTGACGACACGAGCACCCTCCGGTAAGTGTCGAGATGCTCCACGATGAGGCCCGCTCCCCTCACCACGCAGGTAAGTGGGTCCTCCGTAAGATACGCGGGCATCCCGGTAGCGTCCGAAAGCAGCCTGTCGAGGCCCTTTAGCATGGACCCGCCGCCGGTCATGGCAATCCCCTTGTCAATGACGTCCGCCGACAGCTCCGGAGGCGTCTTCTCCAGTGTGCTGCGGACAGCATTGACTATCTCCGACACAGTGTCGGAAAGGGCCTGCTGTATCTCGGTGCTGGATATTGTGACAGTCTTGGGAAGCCCGTTGACGATGTCGCGCCCTCTGGCTTCCATCGTCTCTTCCTGCTGGATAGGGTATGCCGAGCCAATCGTCTTCTTTATCTCTTCGGCGGTTCGTTCGCCTATCATCAGATTGTAATTGCGTTTCATGTAATTAACGATAGCCTCGTCCATCTTGTCGCCGGCCGTAGTGGTAGATTTGGCCGCCACTATGCCGCCGAGCGAGATGACCGCTACTTCCGTAGTTCCACCGCCGATATCTACGACCAGGTTGCCTGTGGGATCCTCAACAGGAAGCCCCGCGCCAATGGCGGCGGCCATGGGCTCCTCTACGAGGCAGGCCTCCTTGGCGCCGGCCTGTATGGCCGAATCATGGATGACTCGGCGCTCGACCTGAGTAACGCCTGAAGGCACGCCTATGACGACCCTGGGCTTGAACACTCCGTGGTGCCGCGACGCCTTGTCGATGAAATGCCTGAGCATGGTGACTGTGACGTCAAGGTCGGCTATGACCCCGTCCTTCAGGGGGCGTACCGCAACGATACTAGCAGGGGTTCTGCCCACCATCTTCTTGGCGTCGTATCCAACGGCGAGTATCTCCTGGCTATCGTGGTCGATGGCTATGACCGAAGGCTCCTGAAGCACTATCCCTTTGCCCCTCACAAATACAAGTGTGTTAGCAGTACCCAGGTCAATGCCCATGTCTCGCGACCAGCCGCTGAAGAGAGAAGCGAAGGCCATGACGAACGGCTCCCTTCTGAACAGGATTTATGTCCAAACAGTGTTTGTCAGAATAGTCTCATCGGACTTTCATGGCTGCTGTGGCTGCTACGGCGCAACCAGCAAGCCCTTTTCTCGAAGGCTAACGTATACATTGTCGCCTATGATAATGTGGTCTAGCACCTCGATCCCGATCATCGCCCCAGCCCGCACCAGACGCTTGGTGATCGCCAAATCCTCGGGGCTGGGCCCGGGATCGCCGCTCGGATGGTTGTGCGCGAGTATCACAGACGCGCTCCCCGCCTTTATCGCCGCTCGAAACACCTCGCGGGGATGCACCATGGACGAGTTCAGCGTGCCCACGGATATCGTGCCTGTGTCGATCACCCTGTTCCGGCTATCAAGAAAGACCGCTCGAAACTCTTCCTTTTCGAGATAGCGCATGCCCGGCATCAGAAGATCCGCGACAGCTCTGGGGCTCGAGGCCGCCGGCCTGCACTCGCCCGCCGATAGGATCACTCTTCTTCCGAGCTCAATGGCTGCCTGTATCTGCACGGCCCGAACGGATCCGATTCCCGGAATACTCGAAAGCTCTGCCACGCTGGCTGTGGCCAGTCGGCGGGCACTGCCGCAATGCGACAGCACACCGGATGCAACGTCAACCGCGCTTTCGCCTCGTCTGCCGCATCTGATGATGATAGCCAGCAGCTCCGCAGTGGAAACAGCCTCCGGGCCAGACTCCAGTAATCGTTCCGTTGGACGCTCCTCAGGAGGCATCTGGAGAATACCACGTTTACCAGTGCTCATGGTTACACCTCGCCTGCGGCTTACTGCAAGCGCGGCCGCGGGTTGGTCGACCATGTTCGCGTTCGCAACTGACCGAGCCAGAGATCCGGCTGGAGCCTACAGCGTGTCCACGCCGAACTCCGACAACATGAGGGCGAGCTTGCAGAGGGGTAAGCCTACTACACAGTTGTAATCGCCCTCAATTCCCAAAACGAGAAGACTGCCGACTCCCTGGATGGCGTAAGCCCCTGCCTTGCCCATGGGCTCGCCTGTAGCCACATATCTGTCGATGCTCGAACCGGTAAGCGGCCTGAACCTGACCCTGGTCATCTCGTAATCAGTCAGGCGGCGTCCGCTCCCCGCCTCGATCACTGCCAGGCCCGAGAAAACCTGGTGCTCCCTGCCGGAAAGCGCGCGCAGCATCTTTCTGGCGTCATCGTGGTCGATGGGCTTGCCCAGGATTTCCTCGTCGACAACGACTATGGTGTCGGCGCCGATCACAATCCCGGATTCCAGCCGGCCGGCCACGTCAGCCGCCTTCGCATGCGCTAACCGCATCACCAGCCCCTCAGGGCACGCGGCCGAGATACCCTGCTCAGCCACGCGACTGGGGATTATGTCGAACTCCAAGCCGACCTCGCGCATCAGCTGCGAGCGCCTCGGAGAAGCTGAGGCCAGAACCAGCCTCGGCGTGCCAGAAGCACTGCCGGTGCCAGAAGCGCAGGATCGGCAAGTCAAGCCACGCACGCTCGAAACCGCCTCCAAACCAAACCGGCCCCAGACTCGACAAGAGCGATGCCGAGAGGCACCGCCCCGATGGCCGCAAATCCCTTCATTAAGTCTACCATTTGAAATCCGCGTTTACAAGGAGCATATCGACTTCTCACGCCGCACGTCCTGCAGAGGAAGTCATTGTGAAACGGCGGAGAGGTTGAGAATCGCTGCGACCAGGATTCTCAACCTCTTCCGCACAAGCAAACAACAGGCGTGACCCCGCGAATCTCGACCGCATCTAGCTGGCCGCCTGCGAACCTCCCTCGCCCCCGCGGCACGATGCCAGATTCTCGCAGCCCGCTCCGACCGGCAGGGCCGGCTCGATCTTGGCGTAGTCAATGATGCACTTGGCAGGGCACTTCGCGATGCAGATGCCGCACCGTGTGCACTTGGAGTTATCTATCACGGCCAAGCTGTCGACCATGGTGATAGCCTTTTCAGGGCAATTCTTGGCGCAGATGCCGCACCCAATGCAGCCGATCGAGCATACCTTCTTCACCTCGGGGCCACGCGCGTGCGACTGGCACATCACGTTCACCGAGTCCTTCTTGGCGCGCAGCTGAACGATGCCGCGGGGGCATGCTGCAACACATTTGCCGCAGCCCGTGCAGAGATCATCATCCACTTTGGGCAGGCCGTCGTCGCCCATACTCATCGCGCCGAATTGGCACGCGTTCACGCACGAGCCCAGCCCCAGACATCCGTAGGTGCACCCCTTGGCCCCTCCGCCCACCAGCTGGGCGGCACGGCAATCGCGGATACCACGGTATTCGAAGAGCTCCACGGCTCGGGCGCGGTCGCCCAGGCACATTACCCGCGCGTACTTGGGCTCCGCCGACGAATCCAGCTTCACGCCCATGATCTCCGCCACTCTGGCGGCTACAGGCGCCTTGCCCACAGGACATGCGTCCACCGGCGCGCTGCCGGCGACCACCGCATCGGCCAGCCCTGAGCAACCCGGGTAGCCGCAAGCGCCGCAGTTCGCCCCGGGGAGCACGGCGAGTATCTCATCCACCCTGGGATCCCTCTCGACCGCGAACTTCTTGGCCGCGACCCCGAGCGACAGTCCAAAAATCAGACCCAATGCCCCCAAGCTAAGGAGAGCGCTAAGGCCGTTCATGTATTACACCCCCGTCTACCCTACCATTCACGAAAAAGCGGGCGCCGGCGCCAAAAGCGCTCGGGCCGCTAAAGCCCGATGAACCTGGCCACATCGAACCCCGAGAACCCAAGAAACGCCATGGCGAGCAATCCCGTGGTGACCAGAGCAATCGGGAACCCCTGCATAGCCTGGGATATGGGCGCCAGGCGCTGCCTCTCCCTGATCGCCGCAAACAGCATGATGGCCAGCCCCCAGCCCAACCCGCCGGCGGCGCCGCTCACGGCCGACTCGACTAGGTTGTAGTTGGACGATATGTTGATGATCGCCACACCCAGCACCGCGCAGTTGGTGGTGATGAGCGGAAGGTATATTCCGAGCGCTCTGTAGAGCCCGGGGCTGTTCTTCTTGATCACCATCTCTATCAGCTGAACCAAGGCCGCTATCACAAGTATGAACGAGACTGTCTGAAGATAGGCCATGCCCAGCGGGTTGAGTATGAAGTGCTGGACAAGCCAGGTGATCACAGACGCCATCGTCATGACGAACACAACTGCCAGGCTCATGCCTGTAGCCGTCTCGAACTGCTGGGAGACTCCTATGAACGGGCACGTGCCCAGGATCCTGGCAAGCATATAGTTGTTGACCAGGGCCTGGCTGAACAGTATGACCAGTAGCTGCTTCACTTACCAGCACCCCCTTGCGCGCCGCGCGAGCCTTTGTTCTTCTTCTTCGCGGTGATCAAGTTGACCGCCCCGATGGCCAAGCCCAGCGTGATGAACCCGCCCACCGGCTGGTTCACGATTGCCATAGCGTAGCGCTGCGGGAACAGCCTGATTCCATCGAAACCGAAGTCAGCGGCGGCCAAGACAACTCCGGTGGCCAGGGGTTCCCTTATCGCGGACAGCACGATCAGAGCCAGCGTGAAGCCGATCCCCATCCCCAGCCCGTCCATGATCGATGCACCGGGCCCGTTCTTCGAAGCAAAAGCCTCAGCCCTCGCGAGTATGATGCAGTTGACCACGATCAGCGGCACGAACACTCCCAAAACCGCGTGTAGCTGCGGCAAAAACGCGTTCATTACCAGGTCCACTATGGTTACGAATGTGGCGATGACCACGATGTAGCACGGTATCCTGATCTCCGACGGGATCACCGATCGCAGCAGCGAGATGATGAGGTTGGAGCCCATGAGGACGAACGTGGCCGCCAGCCCCATGCCGATGCCGTTGGAAACGGCCATGGACGCTGCTATCGTGGGGCACATCCCCAGAAGCAACCTGAACGTTGGGTTCTCCTTGTAGATGCCGTTGGTGAACGCCTGCAACGGACTACTCATCTGCCAGCACCTCCAGCGGCGCCCAGAGCGAGAGCCAGGTCGCGCACGGTGTTAACGCCCTTGACCACTGCCCTAGATGATATCGTGGCGCTGGATATCGCCACTATCTCCCCGCCGTCTTTGTTGACTGCAAGAGGCCCTGACGAGCCCTTCCCTGCAAACTGCGACTGGAACGCGGGCTTGGTGATCTCGGCGCCCAGGCCCGGCGTTTCCGTGTGCGAAAGCACCTGAAGGCCCTCGACTTCAAGATCGGAATTCACGCCCACCAACAAAGCGATTTTGCCGCCGTAACCCGATGTGAGTATTTTGGCCACGATGCCTCGCGCTTCGCCATCGGCCTCGCCCCGGTATACTTCCTCAACTCCGGAGAACCCGGTTTCAGCCTTCACGTAGGCCAGCTGGTCCTCGGATATCTTCTCGAAGTCTTGCGCAGACGGCAGGACAACCGCCATTGCGCGGGCGACCTCCAAAGCCTTGCGCTCGTCTATTATCTTGCTGGTTATACCGTACACATACGATAGCGATCCGGCCGACACAGCGCAGATCAGCATGAGAACCAACCCAAGCTTGAGCGTGTCACGCACGGGCCTTCACCTCCCCGAAACGCTTCGGGCGCGCGAACCTGTCGATCATGGGCACAGCCGCGTTCATGATGAGTATGGAATATGCCACACCCTCGGGGTACCCGCCGAACAGCCTGATCAACGCGGTCAGAACGCCGCACCCGATTCCGAAGATAACCTGACCTTTGGCGTTGATCGGCGATGTTACGTAGTCAGTGGCCATGAAGAACGCTCCCAGGATCAGGCCGCCGGACAGCACATGGAAGAGCGGGTCCTGCCCGTAGAGCGCTGTGACCACCGCCACTGTGATGATGTACGACATCGGGATCCGTAGAGAAATGTGAGTCCGCCACAGCAAGTACACCGCGCCGATCAAGAGGGCCAGCGCGGAGGTCTCGCCGAGCGAGCCCGCGACATTTCCCAGAAACAGCGGCATGTAGAACCTGGACATCGATGTGCCGCCGATCTCTCCCATCTTCAGCAGGGTGAGCGGGGTAGCGCTCGTCACCGCGTCGATGCCGCGCGCCCAGGCCGCTCCCTGGGCCGAAGCGGGCCAGATGTACCCGGTGGCGGCCAGAGCGGACCACGCCGCCGTGGCGAATGCGCGCCCTGCCAAGGCCGGGTTAAACACGTTGTACCCCAGCCCTCCGAAGAGCAGTTTGACGATGCCTATAGCGAACACGCCCGACAACACCACGATCCACGCCGGCACGTGCGGAGGCAGCACCATGGCGATGAGCAAGCCCGTCACCACAGCGCTCCAATCGCCGATGGTGACCGGTTTTTTCGACATTCTCTCGAACACGAACTCCGCGCCCACGCATCCGGCTACGCCTGCAACCAGCGAGATCAGAGCCTTGCCTCCGAAGAAATACACTCCGGCCAAGCAGGCAGGCAACAGCGCTATGACAACATCCCGCATGAGCGAGGGAGTATCTATGTTGCCCCTGATGTGCGGAGCCGGCGTCACAATCAACTTTGAGTCGGCCATCACTTATCCCCCCGTTCCCTGGCAGCCCGGCGCCTGGCCCCGATCTCCGCCTTGGCGTACTTGATAGCCTGAACCAGGTTGCGCCGGGACGGGCACTCGTAACTGCACACTCCGCACTCGATGCAGTCGAGCGCGTGATACGCTTCGGCCTCGCTCCACAGCCTGGCCTCGCTCCACTGATGCAGAAGCGCAGGCTCCAGGCGCATAGGGCACAGCTCCACGCATCGCCCGCACCTGATGCACGGCATGGGCTCAAACGAGCGCGACTCGGCCCGATCAAGCACGAGAATGCCGGACGTGCCTCGGGTGGTGGGCGCCTCCGCGCTGGGGACGGCCGCCCCCATCATCGGACCGCCGAAAATGATCTTTCCGGGATCGCCCACGAATCCGCCGCATTGCTCTATCAGTTCGATGGCGGACGTGCCTACCTTCATCATGATGTTGGCCGGGTTCGCCACCCCCGACCCGGTCACCGTGACGACTCTCTCAATCAATGGCAGACCGCGGTCGAACCTGTCGGCCACGGCAACGGCCGTCCCAACGTTGTTGACCACAACGCCCACACTGAACGGAAGGCAACCAGGGGCAACTTCCCTGCCCAGAACTGACTTGATAAGGTGTTTCTCAGAGCCTTGCGGGTAGTGAGTCCTGACGGCGACAACGTCGATGGTCCCGGCGGCCGCCGCGGAGGCGATCGCCCTCTGCAGCGCCTCCACGGCGTCAGGCTTGTTGTCTTCAACTCCAATTACGGCACGGTCCACGCCGATAGCCTTCATGAGAATCCGAGTCCCGCGCACCACATCCTCCGGGCGCTCCACCATCAGCCTGTGGTCGGCCGTAAGGTACGGCTCGCACTCGGCCCCGTTGATCAGCAACGCGTCTACCTTCGCATTCGGAGGCAGAGTCAGCTTAACGTGGGTGGGAAATTGCGCGCCTCCCATGCCCACGATCCCCGCTTCTCGGATAATGCTGACTATCTCCGCCGGCGACAGCGAATCGGCGTTCTCCACAGGCACGCACGATTCGTCCAGCGTGTCCTGTCCGTCAGGCTCAATGGTGATCGCCTGGTCCATCGTGCCAAGGCCGGTGCGCACGGCGCCTATTGCCGCGACCTTCCCCGATACCGGCGAATGCGACGGCACGCCGAACCTGCCGATGGGATCTGCGATCTTCTGACCCTTATGCACCAAGTCTCCCTTAGCGACCAGCGATGACAGAGCACTGCCTGTGCCCATGTTGAGCAGCACAACGACCTTGGACGGGCGCTGGGCCGCTACTATCGGCAATCCGCTAGTGCTTGACTTGTTCTCCGGAGGATGTATACCTCCTCGGAAGGACCCTCTGGGCATGCACCTCACTCCTCAGTACAACATCGAACCCTCCGGCCGGACAGCTTGCCCCCTGACCGAGAGTTCGGCGCGAGTCAACCAAAACCGATAATATTGTATAACACGCACTGCACTAGTGCAACATTGCTACAGCTTAACAGCTAGTTGAACTTGCCCGGCAATTCGGCTCTCACGAAGAGCAGAAAGCCTGCTCTCCCGGCACGCGGGAGAGTGGCCTTCTGCACTGCCCATATCTCAATCGCTCAGTCGCCGCAGTCCGCCCACTGCTGCTCCCTGCCCGCCGCACTACCGCCTCGGCGTGTAGTGGGTGTGCAACAGTTCGTGCGAACGCTTCGACAGGGGACGCTCGAGGTACTCTTCGTAGAGAGTCGCCACAGCCGGATTCTTGTGAGACGAGCGTAGCTCCATGTCGCGGTCGGCGGCATACAGCGCGCCGGCCCTCTCGGCGCGGGTGTTCATCACAGTGCCGATAGGTTGCCCGCCTCCGCCCACGCACCCGCCGGGGCAGCACATTATCTCCACAAATTGCCAAGGCGCCTGGCCGGACCTTATGCGGTCGAGCACCCGGCGCGCATTGGCCAGCCCATGCGCGACCGCGACATTCACGCAGTTGCCGTTGAGAGTCACCGTGGTCTCCTTGACTCCCTGAAGCCCCCTGACATCATGGAACTCCAGGCTCTCGGGAGGCAACTCCCTGCCGGTCACGACTTCGTATACAGTGCGCAGGGCAGCCTCCATCACCCCGCCTGTGGCGCCGAAGATGGCCGCGGCGCCGGTGGATATGCCCAGGGGCGCATCGAAATCCTCTTCCGGCGAGTCATCGAGGTCGATGCCCGCTTCCCGGAGCATCCGCCCCAGCTCACGCGTGGTGAGCGCCACGTCCACGTCCTGGCGCCCGCTGGCCCTCATCTCCGGCCGCTGCACCTCGAACTTCTTGGCCGTGCAGGGCATGATCGACACCACAAACATCTTCGCCGGGTCGATCCCCGCCCTCTCGGCGTAATAGGTCTTGGCAAGAGCCCCGAACATCTGTTGAGGGGACTTGCACGTGGACACATGCGGCAGAAGCTCAGGGTAGAAATGCTCTATGAACTTGATCCATCCGGGACTGCACGATGTGATCAGAGGAAGCGTCCCGCCGCTGCCCAGCCGCTGCAAGAGCTCGTGCCCTTCCTCCATTATGGTGACATCGGCCGCGAAATCGGTGTCGAAAACCCGGTCGAAGCCGAGCCTCCTGAGGGCGGCAGCCATCTTCCCGGTGACTATCGAACCCGCCGGCAGGCCCAGTTCCTCGCCGAGAGAAGCCCGGATGGCCGGGGCGGTCTGGACCACTACGTGTCTGTCCGGATCCGACAAAGCCTCCCATACGCGCGCCGTGTCGTCGCGCTCGATGATAGCCCCAGTGGGGCAGGCGAGGGTGCACTGGCCGCACATCACGCACACCGCGTCCATCAGCCCATCCTCATACGCAGGCATCACCACCGCGTCGAACCCGCGGTTGATTACGGAAAGCGCCGCAACCCCCTGAATCTTCTCACAGGCTTCTACACACCGTCGGCAGTTGATGCACTTGTCGGGGTCGCGAACTATCGATGGAGACGACTCGTCGCGAGGCAATCCGCGTTTGACTCGCTCGAACCTGATCTCTCGGATCCCGAGGTCCGATGCGAGCTGCTGCAATTCGCATCGGAGGTTCCGGGCGCACGAGAGGCAGTCATCGGGATGGTGAGCTAGGATCAGCTCCACCGCCATCCTCCTGGCCTCCCGCACAATGGGAGAGTTGGTGCGAACCACTATGCCTTGGCTCGCGGGGTAAGAACACGCAGGCTGCAACGTGCGCATGCCCGCGATCTCCACCACGCAGACACGGCAAGCCGATGGGGTGCCCAGGTCCTCATGCCAACACAAGGTGGGTATCCTTATGCCGGCGCCGCGGGCCGCCTCGAGAATAGTCGACCCTGGCGCAGCATGCACCGTCCGCCCGTCTATCGTCAGTGTGATGTCAGACATTCTCTGCCGGCCTCCCTTCAGCACAGTCGCAAGCGCCATGGCACAGCCCGACCGAGCACTTCCCGTGCAGATGCGCCTGGATCTCGCCCTCAAAATGCTGCATGATCGTGCCGAGCGGCACCACAACCGACTGGCCCAGAGCGCACAGCGACGATCTCAGCATCACAGTGGCCAGTTCCATCGCGAGGTCCAGGTCGGCCTGGGTGGCACGGAACTGGCGCAGCTTGTCGAAAATCTGGACGAGCCTCGTGGTGCCCTCGCGACACGGAGTGCATTGCCCGCACGACTCGTGCGCGAAGAAATGCAGCAACGAACAGGCCACATCCACGATGCAGTGGCTGTCGTCAATGATGAGAAGCGCCCCGGAGCCCAGAGCAGAACCCGCCGACTGCATGCTCTCGTAATCCATAGGCATATCCAGATGCGCCTCGGCCAGGCATCCGCCGGCCGTCCCGCCGGTCTGCGCCATTTTGAAGGATCTGCCGTCTGGAATGCCGCCGCCGATCCCGTAGATCACCTCGCGGAGTGTGATGCCCATGGGCACTTCTATGAGTCCCCTATTATTGACATTGCCGGTCAGAGTGAACACCTTGGTGCCTGGCGAGGTGGACGTGCCGAAACCGCGGTACCAGTCGGCGCCGTTCAGGATAATCGGCGGAATGTTGGCGATAGTCTCTACGTTGTTGACCACAGTGGGCTTACCCCACAGCCCCGAAGTGCCGGGGTAAGGCGGTTTCCGGCGCGGTATGCCGCGTTTGCCCTCGATGGACTCGATGAGCGCGGTCTCCTCGCCGCATACATAGGCCCCGGCGCCTTTCTTGACTTCGATGTCGAAGTTGAATCCGGAGCCGAATAGGTTCGCGCCGAGCAAGCCCAGCCAGCGCGCTTGCCTTATGGCGCGCTCGATGCGCTCGATCGATATGTAGTATTCGCCGCGTATGTAGATATAGCCGTGAGTGGCGCCGACGGCGTAGCCCATGATGATCATGCCTTCGATCACCTTGTGAGGATCGCCTTCGAGTATGAGACGGTCTTTGAACGTCCCTGGCTCGCCTTCGTCGGCATTGCAGATGATGTACTTCTGGTCGGACTCGGTCCTTGCCGTGAACTCGAGTTTGGCGCCGCTGGGAAACGCCGCGCCCCCCCGCCCTCGCAGGCCGGAACGCTTAACCGTTTCGATCACGTCCGCCGGGCGTAGATTGGTGAGAGCCGTTCCCAAAGCCAGATACCCATCGCGCGCGATGTACTCCTCGATGCTCTCGGGGTCGATCAGACCCACATTCTCGAGGACAATGCGCTTCTGAATCTGAAAGTAATCTGTACGCTTGTCGTCAGCAGTAGATACAGACGGAAGCTCCCCGGCGTACTGCAACCTCGTGACCGGCCGGCCCTTGACCAGGTGCTCGGCCACGATTTCGCGAGCTGCCCCCATGTTGACACGATGGTACACAGTGCCTTCCGGGTACACAACAACAATAGGTCCCTGATCGCAAGGGCCCAAGCATCCGGTTTCAACAACGCGCACCTCGCGGTCCAGCCCTTGCTCTCGGACGAGACGCTCGATCTCTACTCGTACCGCCCGGCACCCGGCGGCAACACATGGGGACCCGCCACATACCAGGACGTGCGATCGATAGAACTCCATGTGGATCCCTCCTCGGGGCCTATTTGTAGCGTTCTAGGATCTCGAACAGGTCGCCGGGAACGAGGTTTCCGTAGACCTCGTCGTCGATCATAAGGGCTGGCGCAACCCCGCACACTCCGAGGCAGGATGTGGCCTCGACAGTGAAAAGGCAGTCCGCCGTAGTGCCGCCCATCTCAACTCCGAGTTGATCGAGGAGCGAGTCGATTACCTCTTTCGCGCCCATCACGTGGCATGGAGCCGACTCGCAGATCCTGATAATGTGGCGTCCCCTGGGTTTTGTAGAGAACATCGAATAGAACGTAGCTACTCCGTACACTCGACTCTCGGGTACATCGAGAACACGCGCCACCACGCGCAGAGCCTCGCGGGGGAGGTAGTTTCGCAATGCTTGAACATCGTGAAGCGCCAGCACCAGGTCCTCAGGTTTGCCGCGATACATCGACGCAATCCTCTCCACCTGGCTCAGGAAGTCACTATCGCACTGACACGCGGCACCGGGTACTGCTGTCATACTCGGGACCCTCCTCTCCGGCCCGGACAACGTGCCTGCCGGGCGCATGGAGTTTGTGCTTCTTTTCACAATCCTCCCCATAATAGACGGCCACAGAGCAACGCCAAGCTACTTCAAGGATATGACGAAGTTGCCCACGACCTGGCCGTTCACTACGTGGCTGGCGATTATCTGGCGGGCCTTATCCGGGGTGACACGACCGTAAGTGACCTTCGGCTCGCCCTGCCTGATCACATCGACTATGGGCTCCGACTCACACATGCCGATGCATCCAGCTTGCGTGACCACTACATGGCGAAGACTGCGCGCATTGATCTCATCCATGATCGCGGCGAGTGTGTCGCGGGCTCCCGCTGCTATGCCGCATGTTCCCATACCTACCACTATGCGTACGTCCTCTTTGCCCTCGCGCAGCTCGGTCATGGCCTGAGCGCGCTCCTTGATCTTCTTCAGATCGTCCAGCGACTTCATGTCCCAGCACTCCCCCTAAAGCAGTGATGACTCACTATAATAGAAGTATATCGCATGCAAGGAACGGGAACAATGCCATTCTAGCGGTCTGTTATGCGGTCAACCGTGCCAAGGCAGGCACGGTTGACCGGAAACGCAGCGCTAGCACATCTTCTGGGAGGCAGCTACCACCCGCACCGCGGCAGAAACGCCGCAAGCACTATTATCGCTAGCAGGATCAGAAGCATGCCCCACGACCCGCCCCCGAAGAACGGGAAGCATCCCGGATCGGGGTCCGCCTTGACGATGTCGCCGACGGTCATATGAGTGTCCTCCTCTAGCCTTGGATTTACCACGGGAACCAGAACACTGCGATGACGATGATACCCAGGAGGATCAAGGCCAAATTCCAGGCGCCAAAACCCCTGAAGCCCGGTACAAACTGGGCGCTTTCCACTGCGATCGCTCCTCCCATGCGAGTTTTCGGACCACGGGCCCCGCCCGCGGGCTGATATATAGTATGAAGGCTGTGCCATAAGTGACGCACGCCCAACAGGCCCCCGGAGAATCGTTCTCCGGGGGCCTGCGTTCGTTGTGTCGCCAGGGGGCTAGAACAGGCCGACGATCTTGCCGTCTTCGTCGATGTCGACGCCCTCGGCCGCCGGCGTCTTGGGCAGACCCGGCATGGTCATGACATCGCCCGTCAGGGCCACCAGGAATCCGGCGCCCGCCGATGCCCTGATCTCCCTCACCGTGAGTTCCCACCCCGTGGGCGCTCCCTTGAGGTTCGGGTCATCGGTCAGCGAATGCTGGGTCTTGGCCACGCAAATCGGCATCTTGTCCAGGCCCAGCTTGGTCATGCGGGCGATCTCGCGGTCGGCCGAGGCTGTGTAGACCACGCCGTCCGCGCCGTAGATCTCGCGCGCAAGAATCTCAATCTTCTCCTTGATGGGCATATCAGGGTCGTAGATCGGATGGAAGTTGTTCTGGTCTTTCTCAAGCGCCTCCAGAACCTCACGGGCCAGCTCGATTCCGCCCTCGCCGCCGCGAGCCACTACATCCGACACCGCGCTGCGCACGCCCAGGGCGTTGCAGTGCTTCTTCACGAGGTCGATCTCAGCAGGCTCGTCGGTGGGGAACTTGTTGATGGCCACCACAATGGGCAGACCAAACTTCTTGAGGTTCTCGATATGTTTATCCAGGTTGGCGCAGCCCTTCTCCAAGGCCTCCAGATTCGTCTCGGCCACCTTCGCCTTGGGCACGCCTCCGTGCATGTTGAGAGCGCGCACCGATGCCACCAGGATCGCCACGTCCGGGGTGAGCCCGGTGAATCTGTGGACGATATCGAAGAACTTCTCCGCGCCCAGGTCGGCGGCGAATCCGCCCTCGGTGACAACGTAGTCGGCCAACTTGAGAGCCATGCGCGTGGCCACAATGGAGTTGTTCCCGTGGGCGATGTTGGCGAACGGCCCGCCGTGTACGAATGCAGGCTGGCCTTCGACAGTCTGGACCAGGTTGGGCTTGATGGCGTCCTTGAGCAGGACGGCCATGGCTCCCACGGCCTTGAGATCAGCGGCTGTGACTGGATTGCCTTCGCGGGTGTAGGCGACGATGAGACGGCCCAGTCGCGCCTTGAGGTCGCTCATATCGGACGCCAAGCACAGGACGGCCATGATCTCTGAGGCCACTGAGATGTCGAACCCCGACTCTCTGGGAGTGCCGTTGCCCGGGCCGCCCAGGCCGCAGACGATGGTGCGGAGCTGGCGCTCGTTCATGTCCATGACCCGACGCCATACTACCCGGTGAATGCTGATGCCGAGCTGATTACCGTGATGGATATGGTTGTCGACCATGGCCGCGAGCAGGTTGTGGGCCGTGCTCACAGCGTGGATATCGCCTGTGAAGTGAAGGTTGATGTCGTCCATCGGCAGCACCTGGGAGTACCCGCCGCCGGCCGCCCCGCCCTTAACGCCGAATGTGGGGCCGAGCGATGGCTCCCTCACGCACACCATGGCCTTCTTGCCCAGCTTGCCCAGGGCCTGTGTCACTCCCACAGCCGTGCATGTCTTGCCCTCGCCGGCCGGGGTCGCAGTGATAGCGGTAGTGTAGATGAGCTTGCCGTTGGGTCTGCCAGTCAGTTTGCCAAAGGTAGCAAGCGATACCTTCGCCTTGTACTTGCCGTAGTATTCCAAGTCGTCTTCGACAAGCCCCACTTCCCGTGCTACGTCTAGGATTCGCCGCAGTTTCGTCGACTGGGCGATATCGATGTCGCTCAACACTTGAATGCTACACCTCCAGTCAAGATTGGGAACGCAACCAGATGTCAATGCCCCTGGCGGCTCGCTTTCCCGCTCCCATCGCGGAGATCACGGTGGCGGCCCCGGTCACTATGTCCCCGCCTGCCCACACGCCAGGAATGCTCGTCGCTCCATATTCGTCACGGGCCTCAATGTTCCCTCTGCGGTTTAGCGCAAGCCCCTCGGTAGCCCGAGTCAGCAGCGGATTGGGCCCCTGCCCCACCGCGACTACGACAGTGTCCACGTCCATAGTGAACTCCGAACCCGGCACCGGCACCGGACGCCTGCGTCCGCTGGCATCGGGCTCGCCGAGCTCCATCTTGATGCATTCCATGGCGGCGACTCCGCCCTTGCCGTCAGAGATAATGCGGACAGGGTTGGTGAGCAGGAACATCTGCACGCCTTCCTCTTCGGCGTTTTCGATTTCCTCAAGACGCGCCGGCATCTCCGTGCGCGAACGCCTGTAGACGATCTTGACGTCCTCAGCGCCCAGACGGAGCGAGGTGCGCGCCGCGTCCATGGCCACGTTGCCCGCGCCGACCACGACCACGCGTTTGCCGATCTTCACCGGGGTGTCGTATTCGGGGAACTTGTAGGCTTTCATGAGATTGACACGGGTGAGGAACTCGTTGGCTGAATAGACCCCGTTCAGGTTTTCACCGGGGACCCCGAGGAAATAGGGGAGCCCCGCGCCTGTGCCGATGAACGCGGCCTGGTACTCGCCCTTCGCGAGCATCTCGCTCAGGTTGAGAGTCATGCCGACCACGACGTTGGTGAATATGCGGACGCCCAGGCTGCGGACGTAGTCTACCTCTTGGTTCACGATGGCCTTGGGCAGCCTGAACTCGGGTATGCCGTACCGCAGCACTCCCCCGGTTTCATGAAGAGACTCATATATGTCGACCCCGTAACCCATCAGCGCTAGCTCTGCGGCGCATGTGAGACCGGCGGGGCCGGAACCGATCACAGCCACGCGGGCGGACGGCCGTTTGATGCCATCGGCCGGCGCGCAAACGGCAGGCTCCTCGGAGCAAGTGCATGTGTTGGCGGACTCGTCGCGGCACGGCTCGGCGCGGCACGGCTCGGCGCAGCACGGCTCGGCGCAGCACGTGTCCTCGCAGCAGGAAGCCGATTTGCGCTCCCGGGTCCAGTCGGCCGCGAACCGCTCAAGCGCGCCCACAGCCACCGGTTTGAACTTCTTGCCCAGGGTGCACAGGCTTTCGCACTGGCTTTCCTGTGGGCACACGCGACCGCAGATTGCGGGGAGACTGTTCTTCTCCTTGATCTTGGCGTCCGCCTCTGCGAACTTGCCCTCCGCCATGAGCGCGATGAAGTCGGGTATCTCCACCTCGACCGGGCATCCCTTCGTGCACGGCTTGGTCTTGCACTGAATACACCGCTTGGCCTCGCGCACGGCGAGTTCCGGGTCGAGCCCTAGCGCCACTTCGCGGAAGTTGGAGCGTCTATCCTCAGGCGACTGCTTGGGCATCTCTACTCTGTCTACTATTTCTCGTGGCACCTGCATCCACCCCTCTTCTGTTCGGCCAGTTCGCGCGCGAGGTTCTCCTCGTCGCGGAAGAACGCCTGCCTCGATACCAGCTCATCGAAGTCCACCGCATGTCCATCGAAGTCGGGGCCGTCCACGCAGGAGAACTTGACCTCGCCGCCCACCGTAACCCTGCAGCATCCGCACATGCCGGTGCCGTCCACCATGACCGCATTGAGGCTGACGATAGTCGGGATATTGTGCTTGCGCGTCAGATTGCAGGTGGCCTGCATCATCCGCACAGGGCCGATGGCCGTTGCCTCGTCGATCTGCCTGCCCGCCTTGATCAATTCCTCCAGGGCGGCAGTGACAAAGCCGTGGTAGCCGAAGGTGCCGTCGTCGGTAGCGAAAATCGTCTCGTGGCTGGCCTTCTCGACCTCGTCTTTCAGGATCAAGAGCTCGCGCGTGCGCGCCCCTACGATAGTGATCACGTGGTTTCCGATCGCCTTGTGCAGTTTGATCTGCGGCAACAGCGGAGCCACGCCGATTCCGCCGGCGACTCCCACTACAGTGCCCACCTTCTTGATCGGAGTGGCCTGTCCAAGCGGACCTGCTACGTCTGCGAATGAATCGCCCGCCTCCATCATGCCGATGTCCATAGTGCTCTTGCCCACTTCCTGGACCACCAGCATGATACTCCCCTTTTCGGGATCATAGTCGGCGATGGTGAGCGGAATCCTCTCACCGGTCTCATTAGTTCGAACAATCACAAAGTTTCCCGGGCGCGCACTCCTTGCGACCAGAGGCGCCTCTACCACCAGCTGATGCACAGCCGGCGCCAGGAGGCGCTTCTCCATGATCCTGAACATCAAGTCACCCCCACGTCATACGAACTCATGCCGCAACAGCTAGACCCGAATACAATCATAACCTTGACATATTCGCGGGTCAACCGCGGAGAACCGCTGAACCGCCGGGGGTGCGTGTAAGGATTGTTGCTCCTGAGGCCTGGTGCCGTTTCCTCCATGGCGGTTAGTTAGGCTGACCTTAATCCCGCAGGCCGCAAGCCCTTAGGCACCCGCCCATGCGCCTCGCGGACAGTCGCGGGCACGGCCGAAACGCGCCAAGCGCTGGGCCTGGACCGAGGCGCCGCCGAGACGCGGCGGCCATACCCCCGCTGAGCGGCGACTCCCTGACCTGTCTCGCTTGAAGCAGGTTGCCCCGCGGTGGCTTTCGAACAACACGCTGCAATTGCGAGCCCCTCGCATCGCTTCGGTCGGACCAGGAGTTCGCCTTCTCGTTGTTCCCCGTGTTGCCTGGTTTCCAAGGAAGGACTTTGACGGGGACCTGATGCCCATCCACCCAGGCTTTGCATCGTTCCTCGTTGCCATCGTACAGAACCCGCGCGAATTTCCATATGTGCTCCGATGCGTGATACCCATCGCAGATACCTTACTCTCATTCCACCCGTCCAGCTCTCTTACCATCACTCCGTCGATAGTAACGTGGAGCCTGTTCGGCTTGGACGCCGAGTCCAGCCCGTAGGCGACAGCGATCTGGGCCTGGGCCCTCAACTCCTAAGTAGCTCCCGATAAGTCCTTGCGCCATGCATTGGCGTGGAAGCCCCGCGGCAAGCGGTCGCGAGTTCCAACGCCCGGCACGAACCAGAAAAAGAGTGTGTTCGGCGCAACGGACGTCTCGATACTCGCATCGGCAATGGGCTGAAGATTCACCGAGGGTCAAGGCAGCGCGGGCATTAGCGAGGCTGACGGCTGGA
>ENA-UOOR01001257-UOOR01001257.1-fermentation-metagenome-genome-assembly--contig:-NODE-1257-length-30905-cov-2.934100_pt1 | contig 30905 bp, 32 predicted proteins | sample MGYA00245780_ERZ724029 | MGnify/ENA primary metagenome ERZ724029 (study PRJEB28704, sample SAMN03018315) | fermentation metagenome | biome: anthropogenic terrestrial biome; feature: soil; material... | reverse complement strand
TTATTCTTAGTCTTTGAGCTGAAGCATTTGGACAAACAGCATGAAAATGGAAGGGTAAATACTGATCCGCGATTGGGAGACATCTAGCGTTAAAGGTGATTGACAAGTGCGGGTATCAATATTATAATGTTTGTTAATACTATTTACAGGCTATGAAGGGAAGCAAAATGCAGATGAGGTTAAGAGTCTGTTTAGTATCTTCGGGTGCCTGAGATTTTGAGTAGATTTTTCGTCAGACAAGGCAAATTTTCGAAGGAATACTGGTGGTATTCCAAGAAAATTTAACGCAGTAAGGCGGCAAATCTGCCAAAAGATCAGGCGCAAGTAGATGCTAAACAGACTCTAAGCGAGTCGGCGGCAGGTGAGAGCCGATACCGAACTGTATGGAGGAACGTCCCGGAGCATCCGCCCGAAATCCAAAGGAAAGTAGGCTCGGACGGCGCCCGCCGTTATTGGGTTTGAGTGAGCAGGGCTGTCCCTGCTAACAAGGGTGGTACCGCGAGCCAACAACTCGTCCCTTTCTTAGGGGCGAGTTTTTTAGTACCCAGAAACTTTTGCTTAAGCTGGTAGGAAGGAGAGGGAAATCGTATGCAGCAGCAATTATCTAAGGCAGAACGTGCCGAGCTGGAGCGTCAGCTAGCCATCTTGCGCTCCGGAGCAGTGGATATTATCCCAGAAGAGGAGTTTGAGGCAAAACTGGCCGAGTCGATTCGCGAGCAGCGTCCATTGCGAGTCAAACTCGGGCTTGATCCATCGGCACCAGATATTCATCTTGGGCACACTGTCGTCATTCGTAAACTCAAGCAGTTTCAAGATTTGGGCCACCAAGTGCAGTTGGTCATTGGTGATTTCACGGGGCGCATTGGTGACCCGACGGGACGTTCCGAAGTAAGGAAGCAGTTGACGGAGGAGCAGATTCAGGCCAATGCTCGCACCTATGTGCAGCAGTATGGCAAGATTCTCGACATGGAGCGCACCAAGCTCTACTTCAATAGCGAATGGTTAGCACCACTTACGTTCGAAGATGTCATTAAGCTGGCCGGTGCGATGACCTTGGCACGCATGCTGGAGCGCGATGATTTCCATAAGCGTTACACCGAGAATCTACCTATTAGCCTACATGAGTTCTTCTACCCCTTGATGCAGGGTTACGATTCGGTTGCCCTAGAAACAGACATAGAGTTGGGCGGTACTGACCAGACTTTCAACCTTTTGGTAGGACGTAACTTACAGCGCGAGCGTGGTCTGGCTGCCCAGGTGGCCATGACTATGCCCTTACTTGAAGGTCTAGATGGCGTACACAAGATGAGTAAGAGCCTCGGCAACTACATCGGCATCGATGAAGCACCTGAGCAAATGTACGGGAAAACCATGTCAGTTCCCGACGAGCTGATGCTCAGATACTATGAGCTGGTGACCGGTATTGGCCCGGAGAAGCTAGCAGAACTCCGAGCAGGTCTCGAGGATGGCAGCGTGCATCCGCGGGATGCCAAGATGCAGCTGGCTCATAAGATAGTGAGCATGTATCACGGACCGCAGGCGGCAGCTGAGGCTGAGCAACATTTCCGCACTGTTTTTCAGCAGGGCGCTTTGCCGGAAGACATACCTGAAAGAGTCTGGGCAGGCGAGCCAACAGCGAATATCATTGACTTGCTCCATAAGGCCAAGCTAGTACCGTCTCGTAGCGAAGCTCGCCGTATGGTAGAGCAAGGTGCCGTGCGTGTTAACGAAGAACGTGTATCCGATAGCCAGCAAGATTTCGCTGTAGGTGAAGGCCTGATCATTCAAGTCGGCAAACGCAAGTTTGTGCGTCTAGTGCAGGAAAAATAGTATCTAGCAATGAATCCCCCCATGGTCTACGACTCTGGGGGGATTTGTGCCAGCGCTTGGTTGAAATCAGTATATACTTTTGCTCCCGGGGGCAGCGCTTCCAGCACCAGGTGTTTGTCGCGCCCGTGAGGGCCCAAATCGAGAACAGCTAGAATGCCCCGATCTGAAGCAAGGCGAATGAGACGGCCAAAGCCTTGACGCAGCTTGATGAGCATGGCAGGAACATCAACCGTGGCCACCGGGTCTAGGCCGGCTTGTTCGGCAGCATGTTTTTTGGCTCGTAGCAATGGGTCATCCCATGGATAGGGCAAGCTAAAGACGACAACGAGTGAAAGGGCTGCCCCAGGCACATCAACGCCTTCCCAGAAATCCGTACCCACCAATACCGATGGTATGTCCTGTTTATACTGCTCTAGTAACCAGCTTCTATCCTGGCTTCCTTCCCAAAGGATGCGGTAGGGGAAAGGGGTTGGGCGCTGCTGCAGATAAGCCTGCCATTGCTTCAGCTCGCTTGGTGCTCGCAGCAAGACTAACGTTCTGCCGCCGTTGGCCTGGACGATATCCAGACAGTGTTCGACCCTATGGGCAAAGCTGTCTGTAGTATTAGCAGCCTCGTTACTCTGGTCTACTAGCTGGGGTAGATATGCGCATACTTGATTGGCCAGGTCAAACGAGGTGCCCACTTGTGTATGCAAGGCCTGTGGTAGCCCCAACAAATGTTGGAGCCCTGTGAATGAACCGTTGGCTTGTAATGTGGCCGATGTGAATATTACCGGCAGGTGTTTACTGGTCAACTCTTGGCCCAAGAGGGTGCTAAACTGCCGAGGTAGAATCCACAGTACGTCACCCGCCGGTTCCCACCAGATCACTGGCTGCTGATCCTCCGCACATAGCAATAGTAGCCCAGCCAACAGCGAATCAAGGCGCTGAATATAAGTGTTGAGGTTACGTTCTAGGTCTGTTCCTATGTGTAGCTGTGTCTCGATGGTGATATTATCGTTAGTCTTGGCAATCCAGGCGCTCAGTGCTTGAGCCTGTGCCAGCAGAATTGGGTTAATATCAACCGCCCATTTGCTCGCCTCTGGATGGGGAATCGCACTTGCCGCCAGGGTAGTGAAGAACTCTTGGGCAGCTATTTCAATGCCCTCTAGGCAGAGTAGTAGTGCAGTACGGTAGTGGTTGCGATAGAGAAGAATGTCCGCAATTACATCGGTCACCGATTGCTGCCGTAAGGGCGAGCCGAGATGACGCAGGGCCGGTTGTTCGACTAGGTGTCCTTCATCAAAAACAACAGCCGCGAAATTTGGCAGCAGTGGTAACCGTTTTTCAGCCAGACGTTCGCCACTGCTCCAAAGATGGGCAAAGAACACATCATGGCTACAGATGATGAAGTCTCTCGCCTCTAAGTAATGCTTGCGCGTTGCCGCCGCCTGACAGTAGCCCCGCCGTCGACAACGATCACAGTAGAGCGTATTGTGCCATGCGACTTGCTGCCAGAGGCCGTCACCGACATTCGCTATCTCACTGCGATCCCCTAGTTCCGTCTGTTTCGCCCAAGCTAAGAGACGCCGCATAGATGCGGATTTGCCGCTGGCATACTGCAACCGCTCCGCTTTGAGCTGACATAAGTAATTGCCAGCGTCCTTGGCCAGTCTGGCATCAATGTCCAGATTAAGGAGCTGCGAGAGGGTAGCTATGTCACCCTGCGGCCCCACTAGCTGTTGCTGCAAGGCAGCGTTTGCGCTGGAGAGAATCACCGGTTTGCCGATTAGGCGCGCGTAACAGACAGCACTGAGCAGGTAGGCAAACGTCTTTCCGGTTCCAGAACCAGCCTCAGCAAACAGAACTTGACGGCGGCAAAAGGCTTGGGCAATGCGATAGGCCGTATAGATTTGCTCTTCGCGAGTTTCAAAGCCAGCAGCTGGCAGGATCTCATAATAGACATTGCTTAGCCAGTCGTTTAGTTTCTGTTCAAAATCAGTAATTGTAGTGTAACGGAAGGGCATGTCTAGCCAGCGCAACATACTCATGGCAGCAGTACCTCCTAACTCAAAGTAGGTATTGACATCCTCTCTTGCGGGTGATATAATCTATGATAGAAGGGGTATTATCTGGTTTTTCACGAAAAGGCCTACTGTTTATCATACTCCTTGCTTAACTAATTGTCAATTCTGGCTGTCCGCAACAAGCGGGCAGTTTTTTTGCAGAGAATAGAGGGGATCCGGACATTCTGATTCCTCCAGGAACGGATGCTCTACAGGTCGTGTTAGCCAAACTAAATGGAGATTGATAGCAGGAGGGTTAATTTTCGCTAGGCGAAAGGATTTGCAGCAGCTATTGTAGAATCAGTCTAGGGATGCAGTTTAGAAAAGGGGGATGACAATGCAATATAGGAAATTCGGCAGACTCGATTTAGAGGTTTCAGCATTAGGCTTTGGTTGCATGCGCTTTCCGGTCTTAGATGGTGATACAGCTAAGATCAACGAGCCGGAAGCAATTCGCATGGTGCGTCATGCCATTGACGAGGGTGTTACCTATATTGATACAGCCTATAATTATCATGGTGGCAACAGTGAAAAACTGGTGGGCAAAGCCCTGCAAGATGGTTACCGTGAGCGAGTGAACTTGGCTACTAAGTGCCCGGTATGGTTGGCCGAGACCCACGAGGATTTTGATAAGTTGCTCAATGAACAATTAGAGCGTTTACAGGTTGACCATGTTGACATGTACCTATTGCACGCTCTCAACAAGAAGAGCTGGCAGGCGGCTTACGACTTAAACGTGCTAGATTTTGTGCGTCGTGCTTTAGCAGACGGCCGCATCAAGCATGCAGGCTTCTCTTTCCATGATGAGCTCTCAGTTTTCAAGGAAATCGTTGATGCTTTCGATTGGGATTTCTGCCAGATTCAACTCAACTACATGGATCAGGAATATCAGGCTGGCCTTGCCGGCTTGCGCTATGCAGCTGCTAAGGGCATGGCTGTGGTAATCATGGAGCCTTTGCGGGGCGGTCGCCTGACTAACAATGTGCCCGCAGAAGTGCAAGCCATTTGGAATCAGGCGCCAATCAAACGCACCCCGGCCGAGTGGGCGTTGCGTTGGGTTCTCAACCAGCCCGAAGTTAAAGTGGTACTTAGCGGCATGAGTGCCATGGACCATGTAGACGAGAACTTGCGCGTGGCAGCAGAGGCCAGGGCTAATTCTCTCACCGAGCAGGAACTAGCAATCATCGACCAGGCCAAGGAGTTCTACCTGAACCGTACCAAGGTCAAGTGTACCGGCTGCAACTACTGTATGCCGTGCCCGGCTGGTGTGGCTATACCTAATTTATTCACCCTTTATAATGAGGCCTCGATTTACAACTTGGCCCCAGATAATGTTGCCAAGAGCTATGCGCGCATGGTAGAGGACAAGAAGGGTGCCGATCTTTGCCTCAAGTGTGGCAAGTGTGAAGCGGCCTGTCCGCAGCATTTGGAGATCAGGCGCCACCTGAAAGAATTGCACAGCGCTATGCAGCGTTAACTAGTCTTGCGATAAGGCTGGTTTGCGGCAGAGGTTGTCTAGGATTCCTAGACAGCCTCTTTTATTATGAGCGCGCAAGCATGTGCCGTGCCGTGATCGTTATACCTAATTATGGTTGATAGTGTTATAATGGGTTAGTCATGATGACGAAGTTTCGCTGTCAGAGCCACAAATGCTGGAAAAATTGGAAGCGAGGTGCGAGAGTTGGTTTCTCTCAAAACAAACTTAGAGGCCATTGAGGCCATGCTTTACTTCTGGGATGCCACCAAGGACAAGGAGAAAGTCAATGAGCAGTTCTTGAACAACTTGGCTGAACTCCCGGTTATGAAATTAGTCTATGATGATGAGTTTACTGCTGAGTCGGTGCGCCGAATCCTCAGCGGCATCACCAATCGGGAACCGATACGCCCGGCTAATCGCAAGGAAGGTCGTTTTTTTAACAATAACCTGTGGATGTTAGAAGATCTCAGTTTGACAGCCGAAATGGCTCAGCCGATCAAGAAACTTAACCTTGATGCCTTGGCCAATGAACTCTCCCAAGAATTCTCTCAAGAGCGCAAGATCACCGTTTATTTTGCACCGTTGCATTTAGAAGAAGTCTATGTCAAACCCGATGCTTTGATTATCAACTTCTTCCGCCTACAGCCCGATTTTGCAGGTGGCGTGAATGTTGCGGGGCAACCCCTGCTAGATTACCTGACTGCTCGCTTGCGCGAGATGCTTGGTTAGGAGGCGCTATGCTTAGATTAGGTGCGTTTCTTTCGATTGCCAAGGGTGTTGATAAGGTGGTGCCCCAAGCACTCGAAATAGGTGCTAATACCTTTCAGTTTTTTACACGCAACCCGCGCGGTGGAGCTGCACGTACTATCGGCGATGCGGAGATTGCCCGTTGGTTAAAAGCGCGCCAGGCAGCTGATATTGCTGAGGTATGTGGCCACCTGCCTTATACTGTTAACCTAGCTACCGATAAGGACAATTTGCAGGAGTTTGCTAGCATGGTCGTGGCTGACGATCTGCGGCGCATGTCGGCGCTCAGCATTGAATACCTAGTGCTGCATCCCGGTAGTTCCGGCGATGAGCGACAGCGAGCGGTTGAGCGCATCATCCGTTTGCTTGACCAGGCCCTGGAGAAAGTTGATGCTTCTGCCTGGCTGCTGCTGGAAACGATGGCTTTGCAGGGTAATGAAATCGGTAGTATTCCCGAGATAGCCGCCATTTGGCACGGCTTGGGTCGCCCGCCTCAGGTAGGCGTCTGCCTTGACTCTTGTCATCTGTTTGCGGCCGGCTATGATTTTACAGAACCAGCAGAAGTAGAGCGTTTGCTGGCAGACCTTGATCAGCACATCGGCTTGGAGCAAGTTAAGGTTTTGCATCTTAACGATAGCAAGCTGCCCAGTGGTAGTAACCGTGATCGCCATGCTAATATTGGCCAGGGAGAGATTGGCGAGCAGGGTTTTTCTAATTTGCTTAGCCATCCTTTTATTCGGCAGCTATCTTGGCATCTAGAAACCCCGGTGGAGACTTATCGTGATTACGCACAGGAGATAGCTCGTGTAAAAGCAATAATTGGTGCCGCATAGGCAGCCCTGCGGCTGCCTTTTTCATACTTGTGAGGCCTGTTTACGGCACCTTGATAGATTAGTAGGCTATAGGGAGTGGATTTTATGGATACCCTCATTTTTTCAGCTTCTGTAGGAGCCGGTCACGATCAAGCGTCACGTGCTTTGCAAGAAGAGATTTTACGTCGTTACCCTAAGGCTCGCGTGGCAATTGTTGATACGATAAGTTACATCAGCCCCATACTCAACAAACTGGTTTTAGAAGGGTATTTGGGGTTACTTAAGTTTTCTCCACGAGTTTACGGCAAGATTTATGAAAAAACAGAGGCTGGGGAGGCTGCTGCCGATATCGCCAACTTGCCTTACCGCCTGTTATCACGGGCCTTAACTAAGGTAATTCGCGATTACTCTCCTGACAGCATAATTTGCACCCATGCTTTTTCCGCCGGACTAATAGGCTCTTTGAAGCAGCGCCGACGTATTCATCATTACCTGACCACCGTGCTGACCGACTTCACAGTGCATTCCTATTGGATACACGAAGGCAGTGACCTTTATTGCATTGCCCATGAGCAATTGGCTTACCTTATGGACGATTTTGGTATACCCAGGTCACAAGTGGCGGCTACCGGCATTCCTATCCTGGCCAAATTCTCCGAGAAACTCGATGCAGAGGCAGTGCGAGCCAAGTACGGCCTGGCTGACCTACCCACAGTTTTGGTGATGGGAGGTTCTCTCGGGTTAGGTGAGATCAAGCAAATTGTCGAGTGCTTCGATGCCAGCGCGCAAGATAGTCAGGTATTGGTGGTCACAGGACGTAACGAGATACTGCACAATGAACTAAAAAACCGTTATTGGCGCAATACTTTCCACGTCTATGGTTTCATTGACTTTGTCCACGAGCTAATGACGGTGGCCGATATGGTGCTGACTAAGCCCGGTGGTATCACCTCAGCTGAGGCTTTGAGCCAGGGCAAGCCAATTATCGTTATTTCCCCTATTCCCGGCCAGGAAGATCGCAATAGCCGTTGGCTGACGGAACAAGGCTGCGCCATTCGGCTGTCTGCCGATAAGCACGCGGGGCTAAAGCTGGCCCAATTATTAGCGGATAGAGAGCGGCTAGCCAGCCTCGGACAACGGGCAGCTCATCTTGGGCGGCCTTTTGCCGCTCGGGATGTAATTGACCAAATTGAGGCGCGTCTAGCCAACCAACCCAGGTAGCGTTTAAGATTGCCACTGCGCCGAGTTCTGAAGACATAAGGGCCGCTGGCATACTCTGCTCACCCCCGGTTGATACTAGAAGGTAGAACTGGGGGAGGTGTGAGGGTGGCTTCCGAATTACAAGCAATTTACCGTCAGGCGTCGGAGGAATTAGCTGCAGTCGATAGCACTATGCGTCAGGCTGTTAGTACATTAACGCCATCTCTGCAAGAAGCTGCTTTGCAGTTCATTGCTGCAGGCGGGAAACGTTTGCGTCCCTTACTGATAATTTTGGCCTCCAAGCTGGGCAGTGCTGATTCACAACAGGTTGTTACAGCGGCCGCGGCCTTGGAATTGGTGCATCTAGGTTCCCTAGTGCATGATGATATTGTGGATGAGTCTCCTCTAAGGCGGGGCCGGCCTTCGGCTAACGCGACCTATGGTAACAAGGTAGCTGTCTTGCTGGGCGACTTCTTCTTCGCCCGTTCACTTAACTTGGCACGTGCAGCAGGCGTGGAGACTGTTAAGGTCATCTCGGATGTTATTAGTAGTTTGGTGGAAGGCGAGCTACAGCAGCTAGAGCGTAGGTATGATCTCACCATAACCGAAGCTGAATATTGGGAGCGCATTCGCTGCAAAACAGCCGCCTTTATTGGCGAATGTTGCCGTCTGGGGGCCCTCTACAGCCCCGGCAACCCTTTGGCACCGGAAGCATTACATACCTATGGTCTAAACTTGGGACTGGCTTATCAGATAAAAGACGATTTACTCGATTTTACCGGGGCTATGCAGACAGTTGGCAAGCCAACTAAGCACGATTTGCACGATGGAATAATCACACTGCCGGTTATTCATGCTTTGAAATTTCATCCGCGACGTGACGAAATCAGTAACCTCATCAGCAGCAGGGTCGATTACGACTTGACCCCGGTTTTAGCATGTATGCAGGAAGCCGGTTCTCTTACATTCGCTGAAGAACGTGCAGCAGAATTCATTGCTAAGGCAAAGGCGAGCCTGGCTGAAGCGCCAGAGCACGAGGCAAAAGCAGCGCTGGTTTCGATTGCCGATTTCGTGCTTAACCGCGTTTCTTAGGGAGTCAAGCAGATGCTTGAGTGGCGCAAGCGGTTGCAGGGGCTGGGCCTATTGTTACGACCAATTCCGGTTCTCTCTTGGTCCGGAGGTGCCTGCTTGCTAGGTATAGGCTTGGCGTTACGCACCACTAGCGTGGTACCAATTGCCCGTTTGCTACGCTTGCTGGCTATAGCATTGGTCGTTCAGGGCTGGCTGGCCCATAGTCTTAACGACCGAGTTGACTGGCAGAGTGGTACCGACCAAACGGCGGCCGAGATTTTGTCAGGAGGGAGCGGCGCTCTCAAGCGGGGTTATTTGCGCCACGAGCAGTTACTCCCCATTGCAGCCCTTAGCCTCTTGCTAGTTTTGGCCCTCGTCTATCGTCAAACTGCTAACTGGTTGATGTATCTTTACTTAGCTGTAGGTCTATGGGGCGCCATTACCTACAGCCACCCATCTTGGCGACTAGCCTATAAACCATTAACTGGGGAGTGGGTGGCAGCCTTCCCGGCCATAGTAGCTTGTACCTTAGCTTTCTATCAGGGTTTTGCAGGCCGCCTCGACTTTTTTTCAATTGCAGCCGCCATGCTGCATGGATTGCTTTCTATCTCCTGGTTAATGCAGCATCACCTGCCGGATTGGTATCGCGATTTACACTCATCTCCTCCCAAACGAACTACAATTGCTCATGTAGCTGCCAAATCTAACCTGCAGATGGCACGTCTCGTAGTCGTTGGTTACTTTTTGCTCACAGCTTTGGTAGCTAGTATTTTTAGCCTAGTTAACCAGCGTTTTGCCTGGACAGCCTGGCTAGCTTTGTTGTGTGCGGCACTGGCTTACCGACAAGATACCGCCCTTAGGCAAGAAATGGCCCGACGCGAACTACAGATGGTAGGCCTAACACTTCTGCACGCCTTTGTGCTTGGTTGGATGCTCTAGACTGGCAATCTGTGCCTATACTTGAGCTCTGACCCTGATAGCGTTATACTGAGTTAATTGCGGGGGAGGGGTAAGCTTGTTAAGACTGCCTAGAAATATCAGCCGTACTATTTGGCGGGCATTGATGGAGTTCTCAATGCTTGGCCCCGGCGACCGTTGCCTAGTTGGTCTCTCCGGCGGTAAGGATAGTGCTTTTCTGCTCTATGCGCTGGCAGCCCTTAGGCAGACGGCCCCCTTTCAGTTTGATTTAGCGGCTGCTACAATCGACCCCATGTTTGATCCTAATTTCCCCGCAGATCGTTTACGGCAGCTCTGTGAGAGCTTGGGAGTGCCTTTTTTCTTAGAACAGAGTAATTTCGCCCAGCTGGCATTCGCTCCTAGCGAGCAAAACCCCTGTCCGCGTTGCGCTTACTTTCGCCGTGGGGCTCTCAACCGCATAGCCAAACGCGAAGGTTATAACCGTTTAGCGCTGGCTCATCACCATGATGACGCGGTGGAGACTTTTCTCATGAGTATTCTCTATGCGGGGCAGATCAAGACTTTCACGCCGGTCACTCAGCAAGAGAGAAGTGAACTGCTGGTGATCAGGCCGCTTATTTATCTGCGTGAATCACAGATCCGAGCTACCAGAGAGTTTTTCGATTGGGAACCGGTGGCCAGCTGCTGTCCCTTGGACGGACATACTACTAGGCAGGCTGTAAAAGAATTGCTGGATAGTTTGGGGAAGGAGCATCCCGCTATCTACAGCAATGTGAGCGCAGCCATGCGCCTACCCTTAACTGAGATTCAAATTTGGCCGCCCGAATTAACGCGGGAGGCTATGCGAAGTAGATATCGACAGGTGCTGCCGCAATAACTATGCGTCGGCAGGATATTTGTTGAGAAAAACGAATTAAATATAGAAGTAGGTATAGAAGTAAGGTTATTGGGCTTTAATTGTCTTAGATTGCTAGATTAAATGGGGGAGCGGGATAAACCGTGTTACGCTATATCACTATATTTATACTTTCCGGTCTTTTGGTGTGGATTTTTACCCCACTAGCGGAGCGTCTTTCTTACCGCCTAGGAATTATAGATATTCCAAGCAAACGGAAACCTCATGCCAAGCCTACACCACTCATGGGTGGCTGGGCCATGTTGATTAGCTTTGTTATTTCAACCGTAGTAGCGCTGCCGCTCAAGGGACACCGCGTTGGTATTCTGCTCGGTGCATTTCTCGCGTTTGCAATTGGGTTGGCCGATGACTACGTTAAGTCACGAGGTAAAGAGTTAGGGGCGTTGCCCAAATTCTTGGGGCAAGTATTGGCGGCACTAGTTTTGGCCAGTTGTGGCGTGCGCATTTATCATATTACCAATCCTTTCTCAGCCACCGGAGGGTTAATCTGGTTCTCACCGCTTGTGTCGTACCTGATGACCGTACTTTGGGTTGTCGGTGTCATGAATATTATCAACTTCATGGATGGACTAGATGGGTTAGCAGCCGGTATCAGTTGCATCGCCGCCAGCACTTTGGCCTTGGTCGCTTGGCAGATGAATCAAACAGCTTCGGCTACTTTGGCAGTAATTGTGGTAGGAATCACCCTAGGTTTTCTGCGCTTTAATAAACACCCAGCTTCTATTTTTATGGGTGACATGGGCTCAAACTTCTTAGGATTTCTGTTAGGGGCTATTTCAGTGGGCGGCTCTTTCAAGAGCGCCACCTTTGTCGGCATGGTTGTACCAATATTAGCGCTGGGGCTGCCGATAGCTGACACGGCTTTTAATGTAATTAGGCGTACTAAGAACGGTAAGCCCTTCTATGAAGCCGATTTGGGTCATACTTTTCATCGCTTGCAGCGCTGGGGTCTCACCCAGGTACAAACCGTTTATTTCATGTATTTAATCAGCATCTGTTTCTCTCTCACTGCCCTCATCTTCCTCTTCGCCAGCCGGCGCTAGTGTTGATCAAGTCAATCTGCAGCCCCCTCGATTATCTAGGGGGCTGTTTTTGGTGCGCTATTGATTAGCCGGAGGTAAACTAGCATAACCTAAGGGAAATTAGGAGGTGCAGGCAGTTGGAATATGCTTTTGACATGAGTCGTGGCATCAGTGACGAAGATTTGCAGCGTCTTAGGCGTAGATTAGCGGAATTGGCACAAGATGAGCGGTTACGCATTAAGCTTGATGCGGTAGACTCGCCCCAAGCCGGATCCCTGATTAACTTACTAACGTCGAACGGTTATACTTATCAGCCTGATGCTAGTGCAGGCGGGGAAGAGCAGTATTTGCTGGTCCGTCGCTTACACTGATTTTTTCCTGTTTAAGCCTTAGCCAATCCTAGTCGAGGAGCCTCGTTTAGCTATCTACAGAGACCTTAGTCGGTCTTTGGGAAGCTAAAGGGGGCTTTTTTGTAACCGAAAAATAGTTGACAAGGCAACTATTTTTAGTATAATGGTTAATGTGTTAACTAACTCACTTGTGGAATGTCAGGGAGGTGTAATCTTGGGGTTCGGAACTTTTGTGGTGCGTTATCGCAAAGTGATCATGGTGATGGCGATACTGCTGCTTGTCCCGTCTGTTTTCGGCTATATTGCGACCGACATCAAATACGATGTGACTGATTATCTGCCGGAGACTATGCCTGCGCGGCAGGGACAGAAGTTTATTGAAGAGCATTTTGCACAGTCTACCATGGTCTATGTTCTACTACCCGACTGGCCACTATGGCAAGCAGGAGAGGTGAAGACTGCCATTGCAGAGTTGCCCGGTGTAAGCAATGTGCATTGGCTGGGTGATGTGGAACACATTAGTGTTCCAGTGTCGTTCATGCCGGAACAACTGAGGGATAGTTTTCTGGCTGATGGCTCTCCTGTGATTTTGGTGCAGTTCTCCGAAGGCGCTAGTTCTCCGCTAACTGAGGCTGCTGTGGCCGGTATTCGTGATATGACAAATGGGGAGGCAGTGCTGAGCGGGTTTCCAGCCTTTATCGCAGACATCAATAAGACCCTGTCGCGAGAGCAATGGTATTATTCCCTGGTAGCGGTAATTGCCATCCTAGTTGTTCTATCGTTCTCAACTAGCTCTACACTAGAGCCTATATTGTTGCTTGTAACAGTTGGGTTTGCTGTTGTTTATAACATGGGCAGTAATGTGCTGCTGGGGTCTATTTCTTACATAACCCAGTCGATAGCTGCCGTATTACAATTAGCGGTTTCTATGGATTATGGTATTTTCCTCATCCATAGTTTCGCTGAGGAGCAGGCTGCCGAGAAGTCGGCAGATGTGGCCATGGCAACTGCCATCAAGAAGACCGGTAGAGCAATAGCATCTAGTGCCCTTACTACGGTTGCCGGTTTTGCTGCCCTGGTGTTTATGCAATTCGGGCTTGGCAAAGATCTTGGGCTAGTAATGGCTAAGGGAGTATTCTTCAGTGCTGTCAGCGTGTTGGTTATCTTGCCTGGGTTGTTGCTTACCTTTCAGAAGGCCATTGCGCGTTACCAGCACCGTACCTACTTCCCCAGCTTTCATCGGCTGGCCGGCTGGGTAGTGAAGCGGCGGGTGGCGCTCGTCGCCTTGATGTTAGTGATGCTTATTCCGGTTTTCTTGGCCCAACAGGAGGTTGGTATCTTCTATAGCATGGCAGAAGGGCTATCTGAGAAGATGGTTTCAGTTGTTGACATGGAGCGCTTTAAAGAAACTTTTGGAGTAGCGGAAGTTGTACAGCTCTTGGTACCCGACACCGGCCTGAAAACCGAGCGTGAATTGGTGCGTCGTTTGGAAGAGATTCCAGCCGTTAAGTCGGTTGCTAGCCTGAGCCAGATGGTTGATGCGCAGATACCGGAGTCTTTTCTTCCTGAAGCAGCAACCGAGCAGTTTCGCCAAGGTGGCTATGCGTTGAGCACTATTCAGCTGGCGACCAAGCAAGGAGAGCCGGCCACTGAGACCGCCTTGCAGTCGATTGAAGCAACTGCAGCAGCTCTCTACGATACGGTTTACTTGTCGGGCGAGGCTCCTTTAACAAGTGATCTAATGGAGGTTACGGCCGATGATTTATCTAGGGTTAACATGCTCTCAGTCGTGGCCATCGCCTTGATCATTGCTATTGCCTTCGGTTCGTTAACGGTGCCGGTTCTGTTGGTTCTGACCATTCAGTTCGCCATTTGGACGAATTTGAGCATCGCTTCTTTAACAGGCACTCACCTTTACTTTGTTACCTACTTAGTTCTGGGGGCCATTCAGTTAGGGGCAACGGTAGACTATGCTATTCTGCTGACTACCAAGTATAAAGAGAACTTGACCAAGTATAGCAGGCTACAGGCCATGCAGATTGCGGTTGAGCAGAGCGGTCGTTCCATTTTAACCAGCTCCTTAGCTTTAACGGGAGCCACAGTCGGTGTCTCTTTGATCTCTAACATTCGCATGGCCGGTCAGATGTGTGCCATGCTGGGCATGGGAGCGGCAATTAGCATGCTGACAATTCTGTTTGTGTTGCCGGGGGTCTTGCTACTCAGCCAGCCATTGTTAGCAGCAACTTCGCTAAATTGGCCGAAGGCACAACCCGGGCTAACTCGAGAAAACTCAGAGATGGTTTAGCAAGGAGGGTAAATCTATGAGAAAGAAGCTATTGGCGTTATTCTTGGTTGCCTGCCTCAGCATGGGGGTATCCGGTACCCTTGCGGCAGAGATTGAAAGAAATGAAACCGTCTATGTTAATCTTGCTAATAATGGTGAGGTACAGGATATACGTGTAGTCAACTGGTTACGAGGTACCGGTAGGCAATCCGAGTGGATAGACTATGGTACCTATCAAACGGTGGAGAATACCACTTCTAATGTGCAGCCGGAAATAGCGCAGGGCATGATCAAGTGGCCGGCTGAGTCTCTACAAGGCAGTGGCCTCTTCTATCAAGGCCAGACTGAAAAGCAACTACCTTTCAGGATCAACATTAGTTACTGGCTGGATGGCAAGCGTGTAAAAGCATCAGAGCTGGCTGGCCAGAGCGGCAAACTGACCGTAAAAGTCTCTGCCAAGAATCTGTTGCGACAAGAGCGTAATCTAGAATATATCGCTTCCCGAGGGGCCGTTAAGCAGAGTAAGACTGTGCTTTATACTCCCCTGATGATGCAAATAGGCATGAACTTGCCCGTGAGCATTTGGTCAGAGATAGACGCTCCTGAGGCGAATCTGGTTATGGTAGGCGATAAACTGAAGCTAAACTGGGCCCTCTTTCCTTACCCTGATGCTGAAGTTACTCTTACGATGCAGGGTAAGCGCATGGAGCTGGAACCAATGGAGATTAGTGTCATGCCCATGATGCCGCCTATACCTGAGGTGGAAGGGGCTGCGCAAGTGACCGAGCTTGTACAGGGCATCGAGCAACTAGATGCCGCCTTAGAGAAGTTGGCAGGGGCGGCCGGCTCTTTATTGCAAGGTCAAACCGAGATGGCTAGTGGTGGCACAGAGCTTTTCGGTGGTTTAGGACAGGTGGCCGAGGGGTTGCAGGCTACCCAAGCCGGAGCCGATGCGTTAGCAGCAGGCCTGGAGCAGCTCTCTGCTTCTCATGCCCAGTTGACCGAAGGCAGCCAGCTATTGCTAGCAACCGGTGATGCTCGGCTGGCGGCCCTAGCTAAAGCAATCCAAGCGGAGCAAGCAGCGCTGCAACAGCTTAGCCAAAGCGGGCAACAGTTGGCTAGCGGGCTTGCGGCTAGCAGTGCCGCTTTAAGCACCATCTCGGCTCAATCAAGTGGCATGAGTAGCGGTTTTGAGCAGATTCTGGCTGGGCAAGGAGCGCTGGCATCAGGACTTGACGCCTTACGGGCAGAGGGGATCTCGCCCATGCGGCAGGGAGCCTTGGCCCAGTACGAGGCTTTGGGCAAGGGGTTAGCTACCAAACAGGAGCTGGAGAGTTTAGTTCAGGCTCAACATTCGTTTATTGACAGCAAGAATCAGATTGGGCAGGTGCAATTTCTGTTACGTACGGAGGGGGTCACATTACCTGTTGAGCCCAAAGAAGTCGATCTCCCTACTGCTAAACTGACCCTATGGCAGAGGATTGTCAATTTCTTCACCGGTAAGCGGGGCTAGGCTAATTTCTTGCTTGACTTCCTAGGGAATAACTTGATTATAAGATCAAAATGAGGCAACATAAGATTAGATGATAATGAACTAATGTTCTGCCTAGATTATTAACCCTAGGATGGGAGATGCGAGATGCAAGGTATAAAGCAGTTGATTAGCGCCGGGAATAACATTGTTCAGAGCGCCCAGCTATACTTGAATCAGGCTTTTAAAGAAAAACAACTGAGTGGTGCCGAGACAAACGTATTGATGTTCTTGTATAGTAATGGCGATCGGGTTAGCCAAGATGCAATTGTCAGCGGGGTTGAGGTGAGTAAACCGGCTATCTCGCGCACGATTAACTCGCTCGAGAATAAGGGGTATATTGTGCGAGAAGCTAATCCAGTTGATAAACGCTCTAAGTTGATCAATCTGACAGAGAAGGCTTGGCAAGAGGAAGAGTATATTCAAAGTGTCTATGCTGACTTCTTGAGCATTGCAGCGCATGGCCTGCCAATAGCTAAGGTTGACGAATTTGTACAGCTCTTGCAGAAAGTCTCTGACAACATCGATTCTTATCGACGAGCCGAGATAGAGAAGAAAGTGAACTAAGGTTACTCCATATTTCTTAAAGGCCTCAGAGTGTCTGAGGCCTTTTTGTCAGATTAGTGGCGTGGCTGGCGCGAGATGTGGCTGTTGCCTACTTCATAGAAACGTAGCAGGAGTTCACGACCGACGCTGATGCCGATGCGCGGGCTGGCTGCAATTTCTGCCGGTGGCGTTCCTGTAAGCAGGCAAAGGGGAGCCTCTAGCAGACTATGGCCGTCCAGGCTGAGGTCGATACCCAGAGCCTGGCAGAGCTTGCCCGGCCCATTAGTCAGTTCCTTATCCGATCTCTTGCCCCGATTTTGGCGCATCAGTGCTATTCCGGCCAGCGGTTCCAGTGCCCTGATCAGCACTGCCTCACCGACGCCCTCTCGTTGGCAAACAACATTGAGGCAATGATGCATGCCATAGCTAAGATAAACATAGCTGGTGCCGGGCGGTCCAAACATGCTGGCATTACGCCTGGTTTGCCCCCGCGCCGAGTGGCTGGCAGGATCATGCGTTGCTAGGTAGGCTTCGGTTTCTACAATTCTACCGCTGATTCTCCCCCGGTGGCTTTCATAGACCAGCGTTTTTCCCAATAAGTTGCGGGCGATGGTAGGTGTATCGTAAGTTGAGTAGAAACTTATAGGTAATAGTTCCATGCTTGGCCTCCCCTTCAGGTGGTCTTGCTGCATCTAGTCTAAGATTAAGTTGATAAGGAGCCGTTTGTTCATGAATTTACCAGATCATGCAGAGCAGGTATTTGCTACTCTAGCTACAGTATATCCACATGCTCATTGCGAGCTAGATTTCCAAACCCCTTTTCAGCTGTTGGTCGCTACCATTCTTTCAGCTCAGTCTACTGATGAGCAAGTAAATAAGCTGACACAGGTTTTATTTAAAGAATACCCCACGGTACAAGCAATGGCTAGACTAACAGTAGAAGAACTGGAGGAGTATATTAAGGGTGTTGGCTTGTTCCGCAACAAGGCCAAACATATTGCGGCTACCTGCCAGTTACTGCTGGCGGAACATGGGGGAGAAGTGCCGCGTACGCGTGAGGAGTTAATGCGGCTACCGGGCGTAGGACGCAAAACAGCCAATGTGGTGCTCGCCAATGCCTTTGGCATCCCGGCTTTTGCTGTAGATACGCATGTGCTTAGGGTCAGCCGCCGCCTCGGGTTAGCAAGTGGCATTACCCCCGACCAGGTGGAAGCGGAAGTAACGGCCCTGCTGCCTGAAGAGCAGTGGCTTGACGCCCACCATTGGCTTATCTGGCATGGGCGGCGCCAGTGCTATGCCAGACGTCCCAGCTGCTCGGACTGTCCACTGGCAGCCATTTGTCCTAGTTCATTAGCTAAAGGAGCGATATCTGATGCATAGATCTGCGATTATTGCCTATACCGATGGCGCTTGTTCTGGCAACCCAGGCCCGGGTGGCTATGGAGTAGTATTGAAGCAAGATGCCGAGGTGCTTGAGTTCTCTGGGCGCGAAGAGCGAACAACTAATCAACGCATGGAGATGCTGGCGGCGATAGTTGCTTTGGAGAATACGCCCGAAGGTAGTCATGTTATTTTGCATAGCGATAGCGCCTATTTGATTCGGGCCTGGCGTGAAGGCTGGCTCGACAAATGGCAAAAGAACGGTTGGCAGAATTCCAAGCGGGAGCCGGTAGCTAACCAAGACTTTTGGCAGAGGTTGCTGAGTTTAGCCGCTAAGCGGCACGTAGAGTGGAAAAAAGTAGCCGGCCATGCCGGTGATGTAGGCAACGAGCGCTGCGACTACTTGGCGCGTACCGCTATTAGCGGAGAGACGGTAGCGACCAAAAAGACGGCCAAAACCGGGTACCTATTGGTGCTCAATAAAGATGCAGACACCGTCATGTATGTTGACATCGCCGCGCGACGGGTTGTGAAGACTATCCCGGTCGATAAGAACCCTCATGAAGCTGTAATCAGCCCCGATGGCAAACAGGCCTACGTCACTTGTTCTGGCGGCGATAGCTTATTGGTCTTCGATAACGAGACGATGACCCTCACCAAGAGAGTCACGCACCCTGACTTTCGTTTCCCGCACGGCCTAGCCATCACGCGGGATGGTAAGCGCTTACTTTTAGCTTCTACCCGTTCCGGCAAATTCTTTGTCATTAGCCTGCCGTCTCTAGAGGTCAAGCAGGTATGCGCTACCGGGCAAGAAGCGGTACATATGGTTGCGCTAACGCCCGATGAGCGCTTCGCCTATATTGCCAATAACAAGACCAACGATATCTCCGTAATTGATGTGGCAACTCTCAAAGAAGTAGAACGTATCGATGTCGGTATCCATCCTGACGGTATTGCCTTCCTCATGCGCTAGATCCTAGTCAGAGCGGCTAGAGTATGGGCCCCGAAGTTGCTGACTATATAGCGCATAATGTGGCCAAATTTGAGGAACACCTAGCTAAAGGGAGGTGGGTGGTACTTGAAAAAGTATTGGCTTGCATTACTTATTCTGGGGTTAGTTATGGTAGCAGTTATGCCTGCTGGTATGTCATACGCTGCCCCGTCTGATGATGAGAAGCTAGAGAAAGAAGTGCTAGCTCTACGGCGTCAGATGCATGAATTGGGCAAACAGATTATCGACAAGTATGTAGCGGCCGGCAAACTAACTGCCGCAGAAGCTCAGCTGCGTAAACAGCGCATGGATGATAGCTTTGAATGGTACATGAAGCATGGGTTTAGTAAGGATTCTTGTTTTCCCGGTAAAGAGGGAAAAGGCAAGGGGAAGATTTTCAAGCCTAAGTTGAAGGACTTGAAAAATCAGCCGGCTGACTGAGCGCCCCTTATATAGCTACACTATAGCCCGAGTCACAGTATGATTACTGAGGCCCGGGCTTTCAGCTTCAGTGTCACTGGTCAGCTATCAGCATAACTATCTTCAATAGCGAAATATCCGTATTGCATAATTTATTTAGTCAATCAAGAGGAAAAGGCGCACTAGGCACGAATTGTATTAGTAATGCTTAGTGCGCTTTTTGCGCGCCCAGCCATTGGTTTATGCTATTTGGTTTGAGTCCTATCGAACTTATCAAAAGGAGGAATTACACACATGATCGCAATTAAGGGTGGCAAGATTCTCACTATCACCCAAGGCGTCATCGAGGATGGCGTAGTTTTGGTTGAGAACGGCAAGATCGCAGCTATTGGCAAAGATGTTGCCATTCCGGAAGGTGCCAAGGTAATTGACGCGACCGGCAAGACTGTGATGCCGGGCTTAATTGACGCCCACAGCCATATTTCACTTTTTGGGGAACCGCATGTCCCTGCTACTAGCGACGGAAATGAAGTTTCAAGCCCTAACACTGCACAAGTGCGAGGCCTAGATGCTCTTAACCCAGCTGATCCCGCTATTCCTATGGTGCGTGATGCTGGTTTCACTACACTTTACACCGGTCCCGGTTCGGCTAACGTAATCGGTGGTACCGGTATGGCCATCAAACTGCGCGGCCGTACTGCCGAAGAAATGGTTATTCCAGGCACCGAAGCTATGAAAATGGCTCTGGGCGAGAACCCCAAGCGTGTTTATGGCCAAGGACAGAAGAAAGCTCCCTACACACGTATGGCTAACGCATCGGTCTTGCGTGAGTCTCTTATTGAGGCTCAGAACTATCTCAACAAGATTGAGTTTGCCCAAGCAGAGGCTACCGAGGGTAAGCCGGCGAAGTTGCCCGATCGCAACCTCAAGCTAGAAATGCTGGGTAAAGTATTGCGTCGCGAGATGAAGGCCCGTATCCACTCGCACCGCGCTGACGATATCATGACCGCTGTGCGTATCGCCGAGGAGTTCAACCTCGATTACAGCATTGAGCACTGCACCGAGGGCTACAAGATCGCTGACATCTTGGCAGAGAAGGGTGTTACTTGTGTTGTTGGCCCAATGCTTATGGGCCCGAGCAAACACGAGCTTTGGGATGTGCGCCTCGAGACAGCCGGTGTTCTGACGAAAGCCGGTGTGCGAGTTTGCCTCATGGCCGATACTTCCTCGGCTACTAAGTGGTTACCTATTCATGTCGGCCTAGTTGTCCGAGAAGGCATGCCGGAAGAGGAAGCCTTCAAGGCAGTTACTATCTATGCAGCTGAACTGCTGGGCATTGCAGATAAAGTTGGTAGCCTCGAAGTTGGTAAGGATGCCGACATCGCCATTTTCAACGGCCACCCCTTCTGCAACTTTACCAAGTGTGAGCTGACCATGATTGACGGCCAGGTCTGGCACTGTACTCTCAACGACGACAAGTGCAATTGCGGCTGCGATAAGTAAGCCAGTACACCTATGCAAAACAGGGCTGCCGAGGATGACACCTGGGCAGCTTTTTGCTGCTTGCCTTGCCAGCTCGCGTGAATTATTATCTGGGTAGTGAAAAACAGCTACAGGGGGTATCATGGTGTCGGAACAAGCAAGAAATCCTATCAAGGTTGTTGATTATGACCCGGATTGGCCGGTTATCTTTGCCCGTCTGGCAGCAGTGTTACAACAGCAACTCGGCCGGCTAGCGCAAAGAATAGAACATGTAGGAAGTACGTCAGTCCCCGGCTTGGCAGCCAAGCCAATTATCGACCTAGACATCGTGATTGCCGGCGAGACCGCTCTGCCACAGGTATGCACGCTGTTGGCTGAGCTCGGTTATCAACATGAGGGGAACCTCGGCATCGAGGGGCGGGAAGCCTTTAAGCGGGAAGACACGACTGTACCCCGTGTATGGCAAGGGACCGAATGGATGACCCATCATCTCTATGTCTGCCCGGCAGATGGCAGGGAATTAGCCCGTCATCTGGCCTTTCGCAATTACCTGCGCACCCATCCAGACGTGCGTGATGCTTATGCAGAGTTAAAGCGGCGCTTGGCCGAGCAATATACTTATGACCGGGACGGCTATACAGAAGCAAAGACCGCCTTCATCTCACGCGTCTTGCAACTGAAATAAGGGGATGGTTCGAGATTGCTGAAAAAGTTGCCCTTGCACAGGCTGCGTGTCATACGCAAATCGCGTTGGAGCCATGAATCAAGGAGCGAGGGAGCTAAGGAACCAGAGCGACAATAGGCCGAGCCTGCGAGTGCCGTCGCTCCCTTAGCGAACCGAGCTCATTCCTACAGTGCTGGCTACAGGCGCTCCTAGTATGACCGCGGCCTTCTTTAGCAGTCTCGGATGGTTAGTTTATTTCAGTTGACCTAATCTAGTTGCCAATTGGGAGGCTAAAGTGATGCATATAGTTCTTGTTGAACCAGAGATTCCACAAAATACAGGTAATATCGCCCGCACATGTGCCGCAACCAATTGCCCTCTGCATTTGGTTGGTAAGCTCGGCTTCTCTATCTCCGATAAATGGGTAAAGCGGGCAGGCCTTGACTATTGGCATTTGGTGGACGTCCAACAACACGCTAGCCTAGAGGAGCTTTGGGCAGCTTACCCCACCAGTACCTTCTGGTATCTTTCTACAAAGGCAGAAACGCGGCACAGTGACGTCGCCTTTGGCCCCGATGACTTTCTGGTTTTTGGCAAAGAGACAAAGGGGCTACCGGAGGCCTTGCTGCATGAGCAGTACGAGCATGCCATTCGCATTCCCATGCGCAACGAGGCCCGCTCTCTTAACCTAGCCAACTCTGTCGCCGTCGTCCTCTACGAGGCCCTACGACAACACAGCTACCCCGGCCTGCGCTGAGGTAAACGAACCGTCCGAGACCACTGAAAAAGTCCCCCACGACCTTCATCAGCAGTCTCGAGAACCGCCCCTTGTTTTTAAGGGCGGTTTTTTTGTGTTTAGGTCTATATCTGGCGCTACTAGGTAATATTTATATAGGGCAAATAAATTACTTGGAGGGGCCAGATGAGTCATATACATCTTCCGGATGGGGTAATTCCGACAGGTTGGTGGCTGCTTGGTTACATAGCAGCCTTTGTTTGGCTGAGTTTAGCGCTGCGCCATGCCGAGGCGGAAACGACTCGGCGTAAATTGCCGTTCTTGGCGGCGATGAGTGCACTGATGTTATTAACCATGTCCATCCCCTTGGGGCCATTGCCATTTCACCTTAATCTCGCGGTCTTAACTGGGATCGTCGTCGGCCCCTGGCTTGGTTTCGTTGCGGTACTTGTTGTGAACATCATGCTTAGTTTCTTGGGGCATGGTGGTCTAACTACCATTGGTATTAACACGTTGATAACTGGTCTAGAAGTCGTTCTTGGTTGGTGGCTCTATCATCGCCTGCTGGGTGCCTGGCGCCTGAACTGGCGTGCACTGACTGCCACCGGCCTAGCTTTGCTACTAAGCTCTACGCTGGCAATGAGTGCAATTGGTCTCAGCACTGGTGTGCTAGACGTAGGCTGGCATGAGCACGAGGGAGAGCAGCACGTCCATCACGACATAACAGCTGCGCAGCCTGGCGATGCTGCTACCGGTGCTAATTTCTTAGGTCTAGGGAGTATGGGAGCTGTTGCCTTAATTCTGGCAACCGGGGTGGCAGTTGAAGCACTTGCCACCTGGGTCATCATCAGCTATGTGCAAAAAGTACGGCCTGAATTGCTTTTGGAAGAAAGCGACCTGTGAGGCGGCGTCGGGAAATGAGTGAGCGTAATGAGTCTTAAACTCGCACAAGTAGACTACATAGCAGTCAGCCAACGTAGTTTCTTGCACATGTGGCCAACGATGCCTAAGTTAAGCGGCAGCATGATTTTGCTGGTAGGTATTATTGCTGCCAGCAATCTTCGGCAAGGGGCTGTTCTGCTTTGCCTCCTCATTGGACTCTTGTTATCAGCTCGACTACCAGTCTGGCTATTTAGCTTAGCTCTGTATCCTGCCTTCTTTAGCATTCCTTTTGCCCTAGCGCAGTTGTCCACTTCCTGTGCCGCGGCCATTGCTGTAATCTGTAAGGCAGTATCCGCAGCACTTTTGCTTGCTTTGCTTGTAGCCAGCACCCCCTACCCCCAACTATTTGGGGCAATGGCAAGGGCCTTACCTCCCCTCATAAGCGATGCGCTTTTTTTTGCCTATCGGCTCTTTTTTATCACCTTGGGCTCGATCCAGCGGCTGCTGCTCTCTCTGCGTCAACGGGGGGCCTTTGGGCGGCGCAACTTTGTCTGGAGTTGTCGTGCTGCGTTGCATGCCCTTGGTTATCTCATGGTCAATACACTTAGCATCAGCCAACGTCTCGACCAGAATTATCGACTGCGCGGCTATGGAGCAAAAGGTTGCCTAACGACGGAGAAAGTTGCCTGGCGAGCTATCGATGGGGTTTTGCTGGTAACTCTGGCCGTCTTGGTGGGAGGGGTGTTGTGGCTTGGCTGAGCGCTTAGTTGAGATGCACGGGCTCTGCCATACCTACCAAGATCAGACTGAGGTACGGGCAGAAGGGTTGCCTTTTGTGGTCAAGGCGGGTCAGAGGGTAGCTTTGGTAGGTGCTACGGGTACGGGCAAAACTACCCTGCTTTTGCACATCCTGGGGTTATTGCGCCCCGCTAGGGGCCAGGTGCAAGTATTAGGGCACGATCCGGCACGCGATTTTGGTCTAGTGCGTTGGGACATCGGAGCTGTCATGCAAAATCCGGATGAGCAAATTATCGGGCCGACCGTCTTTGACGACATAGCTTTTGGTCTGCGGGCTAGGGGGTTACCGCTTGCGCAGGTGCAGGAAAGGGTTCAGGCAATTGCTCAGGAGTTAGGGCTAGCCAGTTTGCTTACAAAAGTACCACATCATCTTAGCGGTGGTCAGAAGCAGAAAGCAGCTCTGGCTGGTGCCTTGATCAGTCGCCCTAAACTGTTGGTGCTCGATGAACCTTTTAGTGGGCTCGACCCTAATTGTAAACGTGAACTAGTGCACCTCATTTGCCACCATAGCGAGCAGCTAGGTATGGCCGTCATCCTATCCACTCATGATTTAGAGTTGGTACCCGAGATAGCCCACCGAGTGTATGTTTTGCATGATGGTCAGCTTGTGCTATCCGGTAGTCCCGAGGAGGTCTTCACCTGTGTTGACCAGCTACGAGCAGCCAATTTGCAGCCACCGGCCGTTATCCAATTGGGCTTGCAGCTGGTGGAAATGGGCTTAATAGCGCAAGTTCCGCTGAGCTTAGAAGCAGGAAAGAATCTGCTTAAAGGTACCCGAGTGAAAGTTAAAGTGCATAGATAAGGGCCGGGCTTTCTAAATCCCCCTATTTGTTTTATAATAGAACTATCGGCATTACTAAGTGATTATGGAGTCATAGAGTCAAAAGGAGGTGAGCTGTTAGTGGCGAAGTATGCTGCTCTTTGCTACTTAATTGGATCAATTCCCTTTGCCTACATCTGCACCCGCTTGTTTCATGGTGGTGACATCCGTTACCTTGGTTCCCGCAACGTCGGTACGACTAATGTGGTCAAGCAGGCGGGATGGGTAGCTGGGCTACTCACTCTAGTCGGCGACATGTTTAAAGGCTGGCTTGCTGCCGCCATCGGAGCCTTAGCCCCTCTAGGTGAATTGCGTTCTGTGATGCCGGCGTTTGCAATTTTGGGCCATAACTGGCCGCTGTGGTTGCGCTTTCAAGGAGGAGGTGGGTTAGCCACCTTCGTTGGAAGTTGTCTCGTCTTTAGTGATCTAAAAAGTGCTCTTATAGGTATGGCCATTTGGGGTGTGTGCTACTTTTTCCTACGGGACCATGACCAGAGCGCCCTAACTGCTTGCATTAGTGCGCCTCTTCTCTATGCCATTGTAGGTGATTCGCTTGAGGTCTTGGTGTTTTACATAAGCTCAAGTTTTGTGATTGCTTTGCGGCGTCTGCAAAGCATGTCGCTGCAACAACCTTGGCGTAAAATTCAGGCCTAATGTTCTCTAGCACAATCAAGGAAGCTAGCTCGGGCTGTCCACTTTACCAGGGGCAGCCTTTTGTTTGTCGCTTAAAGCAGGTAGATAATTCTTGGGGGTAGCATGAGGTGTATCCTATTCCTTTAGCAGGATATAGAGGTTTTTTGCAGAAGTAGTAGTTATCTGCCGCGGTCGTCTTGTTCTTGCCCGCCCTGGGCATGCTAGCAATAGACTTTGAGGCGATAGTATTGGGGTAGGGGCTAGCTCCAAGCTTTACGGAGGGTGATATGAAACTACTTTATCTGATTTTGGTGGTCACCATATGTCTGCTCGCCTGGCGCATCAATAACCCAGGTGATTTGCGTCTGAACCGCAGGTATTTGGCGCGTTACTTGAAAGATGCACAGGGCAATGGCCCGGTAAAGGTATCTACAAGAAAGTTGGTGGTTGACAGGCCGTCGGGAGCGCCGGAGGAAAGGTCTTTTTATAATATCGAAGCTGAGTTTGTCGATACCAGTCGGCGTTCGATCATGGCACAGGTTGTTTATCCCTTAGAGGAGTTGCACAGAGAGAGAGAAAAGAAGAATCTCCCCGGTGCTCAAGAGACTGATATGATGCAGGGACTAACGAACATGCAGGGTAGTTCCGACGTGGGGGCGAGGCTGAAGGAAGATCCCTTTAAAGACTTGGCAGTCGAAGAGAAAGTAACAGCTGCTAAGGTAGCTATGGTAAAGGCCGAAGTAGACCAACTACGTTTACTTTCAACCCGCTGTGAGCTATTCCCTCGCTTGATTGCGCATGATGAACAACGACTAATTACCATCACCGATTCTGTTGGCAAGCAACGTCTCGATGACGTGTGGCAAGAGTTAGATGCAGTTGCTAAGCAGAGTCTGCTTGAGCAGTTAGTGCAAGATCTGGCGGTTTTTCATAGCCGCAGTGAAGATTTGATCGCCCTCGTGCCGTCGGGTCCCGGATATAGCGAGAAATCTGTGCGTGAGGCCCTCCGTACTAGCTTAGACACCGGCTTAGAACTAGAACCGATCCGAACCGAGGACGTTCTGGCTGCTGCCGGCCCTCTCTACGCAACTGCTCAACTAGAGCAGGGACTACGTTTAGTAAATGGTTCGCCACGCGGTTTCTACGTAAATGGTAAACGTGCCAAGCGCCTAGATTGGGCTGGACTACGGCGCGATTTACCTGCCTTTGATGTTATTGAGTTGGTCTGTGATCCGGCCCTAGGGTTATCAGCAGAACAAGAAGAGCACTATTTTAGAGTTTACCTAGATAAGTTACAGCAGTTAACTGAGCCTGATACAACAATTCCTACAGTGCATGATCTTCGCTGTTTAGCTATCTACTATCAGATTGTTTTAGTTGGACATCTAGCTCACTTTAAGCGAATTGCTAAAGCTGCCAGTTCCAAAAGCCCCTTGGACGTCAAGCATTGGCCAACCAATAGTCTGCAGCAGGTCGCAGACAAATTGCTAGTCCATTTGCAGGCAGACGGCGAGCTTAAAGAGTTATCTGATCAGCTAGTTCCTGTACTGCAACCACTTATCAAATAACAAACAAAAACCTGCCCGGCTGCTAAGAGCAAGGGCAGGCTTTTTTATAGGCGATAAACTTAGCCTTAGATAATTCCCAGCCAGGTCCCGAAAATATCGCTAATGGCGCCCAATAACAGGGCAATTCGTCCCATGACTACGTTGCCAAAAGCTACACCGAAAGTAATCATCATGACCAGTCGGCCAAAGCCGGCCATTTTCTTAACAGGCCCCTTATGCTCTACTGAGAAGAAGAAGTAGAACAACACACCGAGCACTCCCAGAACCATGATGATATTGTTGATCGATTTCCCCAGCAAAAACGCCCCATCGCCACTCTTAGCAATTATCGGCATCATGGCCGCGCGAGATTGAGCGATTAGCTGTGAGTTAAGCATGCCATAGGTTGAGATTCCTACCCCTAAGCCCATGAGGAAAGACATGGGCCAGCGGCTGAGCCATGCTATGGGTTTGAAGAAGCGGGTATATAGCATCAGCCCTAGAATGATAGGTACAATCAGGTTCAACTCGCCCTTAGTAGTAAGTGGGGTCCAGGCTTGATCTACAATATTGCCGTAGGCGGTAACAATCGCGTAGCCTACACTGGCTCCGACATAGATGTGTTCAAATAGGCGGTAGATCGGGTTCTCTTTATAGATAAAGGAATAGAGTGAGAGCATGCCTATTCCCATGAACCAGACCCAGGGGTTGGTTGAGATGTTCATACCTTATCACCTCCGCCGTGGGTTTTCCCCTTCCTCTTGCTGCCGAAGTAGGCGAGATTACCTACTATGATGAAAGCAACGATAACTACGTGCCCCAGCGACTGAGCATCCATACGAGCTGCTCCTTCACCGGGTTCCTCAATTAAGACCTCATACTCAGCGCCACCACGCAAGCCCTGAAGTAACCCGGCTAACTGCCCCGAGTTCAAATAGGGCATCACGTTAGGAACACTGACAGTTACAATGCCCGCAGCATACAACGGTCCGCCGGCAGGCAGTTGGCGTAAGAAGTCCTGATAACCGGGCGAACCAGTCTGGAAGTCCAGTATCAATGTGATGTCGTTAATATCTTTGATTCCTGCCATAACTGGCATATTGGCAAGAGGCTTGCCTCGATGATCATTGATGAAGGTGGTTCCTGGAGCTTCTATGAACTTCTTGATAGCCGATTCTCCACCGGCTAAATAACCAACGTTAACGATATTTTGTCCGTAAGTAACTCTATCGCCTAATATCCCGATGATTTTCTCAGCGAGCATAGGTCCATCGGCTACAAAGCTAACCATGATGTTTCTGATGTTGCGGTTTGCTAAATGCTTAGCTACAGCAACGGCTTGAGGGTGCACGTCAGCTTGACCGGCTACGGAGTAATCCATGCCCATCATGACAATATCCTTCTCCGGGTCAAGGTTTTCGATCAGATTATACACCTGTCGAGTAGTAGAATTAACAGAGAGCGGGATGCCGATGGGCTTAATCATCGGTGTAATCAGTACGATCAGTAGGATAGTATAAATTACCCTACGGTCGATATTCTGTAAACGTTCGAACCACATTATTGGCACCTCCTTTGCTGGTTAATCTCCTTGTCCTAGGTGGCCGCGGTCAAAGCCAAGCAGGATCCGTAAGCTGGTAGCAAAACCGCCGATGGCGACACCGATCGCAATACCGCGCTGGCCGGTAGTGTTGATGACAGTAAGCAACCATTTGCCGATTACTGGAAACTGAGCCCAAACTTGCTCCGCAATTGGTGCATTGCCGAGCATTACTAGTACAGCCGCCGAAAGCAACAGGGTCGCTTCTAAGCTGCGCATCCTGAAAGCCCGATAGGAGGCTGAAGCTACGTAAAAGGCAATCATTGAGTACATGGTTGCACTGAAAGGGCTATAAGCATAGTTGAATAGATTTGAGAACAGTTTAGCCGCTGACTCGTTGTCGGGGTTGCTGCGACTGTAAATACCAACGATGATGAAAGTAAACATGGTCAAGATGAGAATCGCACTGTTAACCCAGCCACTGCGTTGATTGATGATTTTAGCACCATGAATGCGTAATAAGTTAATTGATGCCAGTCCTACGGCAAACGCAGTTACTATTACGCCCCAGTTATTAATCGTGCTGGCACCTTGCTTGAGTGTGATATTGGTCCCAGGCAAGGTAAAATTGAAGAAATACGAAGCCAGCAAGAAAGTCCCAATGACGAAGACGATGAGTAAGGGAACGCTTCTCTTCACTGTTATCCCCCCTTCTGGTTCAAATCTTAGCTGATTCCTTACTTCTTAATCAGTTCTAACAGCCAGTCACTTTCGGCGGTTGCTAATAGGGTGCCGAGCACGATAAAGGCTATTGTTATCATCTTTACGATGTCTTGGCCTGCCAGGTTACCAACCTTAGAAGCGTCTTGTGATAGGTAGGCTCCGCCGGCGTAAAGTTCCTCACCGATTAGCGTGTAGTCGCAAGCTGCTACGAAAAACGCAGTCTGGGCCAGGTTACCGGTGCCGGCTACCTGGATAGCGCCTACCTGAGCGCCGCCCTCTGCGAAGAGTAGCGATTCGGCCATGAAATAGCCCAACATGATGTTGGCGGCCACTTGCTCGCGTGTGAAAATGCCTAATACACCGGCAGCCCAAGCGAACTGTGCTTCAGATATGAAACGGACAGTATCTTCCCTGAACATGTCAGGCTTACCTGCAACTAGATAGGCTTCACGTACTAGCTCTTGGATGATAGGGAAGGATTGCGGTGATTTGCAAGTGACGATTAGCTGGGTGTTATAGCGAGCTGTTAGGGCTACAACGTGGTTTAGAACGTCAAATGAGGCGAATGTTTGTGGTGCAGTTGATGTTGTGATATCGCCATAGCCTGGGCTGTAGTGAACAGGGCGGCCCATCTCAGTTGCGCGTCCAACAGCCTCCTCGATTGAATCGAGGGCGGGGATGCGTCGAATCTTGGGGTGGAGTTTGCCATTGCGAGTTGCCAGCAGTACCCCAATAATGATAGATCCGAGGATGATAAAGGCACCAAAAACGAAATGAGTTCCTTCGATCATTGTCTTACCTCCTTTCTTTCTTAAGCTATTAAGGTTGATTTGGATAAATACCCAAGCAACCTCAAATGTCTACTGTTATTCTTCAATAGCATTACAGGTATTCCTGCCCAAAAGAACCAAGTAATTTAACTAATTCGCAAATATTGTTTATCGGAAAAAATACGGTAGGAAAGGGGTTCCATGACAATTAGTGTATAACCTATTGTTAAATGGAACAGCTGGCTAAATTTTAATTGACAGTTAAGTTAATTTTTAGCCAAATGAATAACCTGGCGTATTTTTATTCGATAGGCTAAGGATTGCCAATTTACTCCTATGAATATATGCTAAGAGTAAAGGTATGGGAAATGGAAGATAGGGGGGATGATAATGAGTACCGAAAACATAAACATAATTTCCGTCTGCTCAATAGTAATGGGCAATAACATTCCGCTGGCTAGTAGTACGCGAACCAAGCAGGCTGAGCAGCAACAGGCAGCTACTAGCACGCAGGGTAAGCAGCAAGCCGTAGAGGAGAAATCTAGCGCGAAAGTGCAGGCAGCAAAAAGCGGTACAGAGTGTGCGTACCGTGGAGTACTGCGTCGGGTGTTGATTGTAGGTATTTTGGCGCTGGTGCTCGGCCGCTGGTGCCGAAAACGCCGTGGGGAGCCGGAGGAGCAAAGGGAAGCATAGGGACAGTCAGAGACCACTGCCAAAAGCCTAAGTTCTGCACTAATTTGACCATCGCGCAATTAGAGGGGGACGCGGGG
>ENA-UOOR01001254-UOOR01001254.1-fermentation-metagenome-genome-assembly--contig:-NODE-1254-length-30950-cov-6.610099_pt1 | contig 30950 bp, 30 predicted proteins | sample MGYA00245780_ERZ724029 | MGnify/ENA primary metagenome ERZ724029 (study PRJEB28704, sample SAMN03018315) | fermentation metagenome | biome: anthropogenic terrestrial biome; feature: soil; material... | reverse complement strand
TCTCCACTGTCAATACTTTTGTCTTTTTTTCTGTCAAACTCATTGGCGTATAACATAATGCCGTCAAGTTCATTGATAAGGGTTTCTTCCGGCATATCGGTCAATCCGACCATATAATCAATATCCACCTTCGCCATTTCGCCAAGGGATACGGCTAACGCTTCCGAAGCGGTGTCCACATGGGTGATTTCCACTTTCGGGCGTATGGTGCGTTTGGTGAACATATCGGCTTTGCGTAACAGATTGCCGTCCTCATCGATTTCTTCAAGCGCGCCCAGCAAGGGGAAGCTGCTGTCAGAACCAAACGCCGATATATTGGCACGGGAGCTTATCAAGCCGTATTTTTTCGTGAAGCTGTCATACAAGCGGTTGAGCTTTGCCTGTTCCGCCGTAATATCGCTTTCAGAATAGTCTTCTGTCTGGTACTCAATCAGGGTGCGGACTGAGTTGCGAATGGCAATCATGCCCTTGATACGGCTTTCGGCAGTAGCGGATATTTCGCAGGGCTTCATCCGGCTGTCCTCACGGAAATACACCTTGCCGTCAACCACGGTATAGGAAAAGTTACGGACGGACGGATCTGCCGGTATAGAGTTATCTTCTTCCGGTTTTTCCTCATCACGCTCGTATTCCGTGATTTCGGCGTGAATATTCTGTATCGCTTCATCCAGCAAATCGGACAGTTCGCGGTCGGGGTACGGGATACAAGTGGTGCTGTTTTCGTTACCGTACATACGGGTTCCGCTTTCTCTGCCCATCGTGCCGAGTATCATTTCGGGGTGTTCGGCAAAATAAGCGTTGACGGCAATCGCGTCGGGGTCGCTGTTTTGCAAGGAGTTCAGTATTCGCTCCGCGTCCCATCTGTTTGTGAACCATACACCCTCGCCGCTGTCGCAGATTTTACCCGATGCAATATCCATAACGCCGAATTGGTCATAATCATTCGTGGTGACTTCGTATAGGGGCGGGGTTTCTAAATGCACCCAATCCGGCTCAATGTCGATAACGCGGTCACGCTTTTGTAAAAAGAGTATATCTGTGGTCACTTGTGTTCCTGCATTGGCAAGAAAGGCGTTGTTCGGCAAACGGATCGCGCCTAACAATTCGGCTCTTTGGGCGATATATTTCCGCACGGCGGTGTTTTGTTTATCCATCGTCCAGCTTGAAGTGACAAAGGCGACAACACCGCCCGGTCTGACCTTATCCAGCGTTTTTGCGAAAAAGTAATCGTGGATGTGGAATTTGTACTTGTCATACTTTTTATCTGAAACGCCGTAACCGCCGAACGGTACGTTGCCGATGGCAAGATCAAAGAAGCTGTCGGGCAGGGGTGTTTTCTCATAGCCTTGAATGGCGATGCTGTTTCTTTGATAGAGCTGCTGTGCTATGCGCCCGGTAATGGGGTCGATTTCGATACCGTAAACCTTGCTGTCGGTTATGCTGTCGGGCAAAAGCCCCTGAAAATTACCGACGCCGCAACCGGGGTCAAGGATGTTGCCCGACTTAAAGCCCATGTTTTCTATTGCCTTATACATCGCCTTGATAACAATAGGGCTGGTGTAGTGGGCGTTCAGGGTCGTGGCTCTCGCCGATTCGTATTCCACCGTATCGAGGGATGTTTGGAGTTCCAAAAACTCCTCAGCCCATGAACCGTTGTCCGGATCGAACGCCTGCGGCAAGCTGCCCCAGCCCACATAGCGGGATAAGGTTTCCTGTTCCTCCGGGGTCGCCAGCCGTCCGTCCAGTTCAAGGTCGTGCAGAAGATGGATCGCGTCCATATTGGCACGGAATTTCGTCTTTGCGCCGCCGTGTCCGAGGTTATCATCGGTGATTTTGAAGTTATTGCGCTCCGACATGGGAACGTCGGGGAACGCATCGAAATAATTGGCGCGGACGGGTTTCTTTTTTTGTTCCCATGCGGGGGTAATTGTGGATTCAGATTCTTGCTCCGGCTCTCCCGGCTGGGGGATACGGACTTTTCTGATTTCGATTTCGCCGGGGAAGTTTACGCCGCTTTCCTGACGGAGGGATGGTTGTTGATTTGAAAACGGTGTGGTCACTACATACTCCACGCCGCCGATCCGTTCTATATGCTGGTTATCCGCAAGGGGCGGTTCCGCCCGTTCGGGCGTGTCCTCATAGGTCAGGCTTCTTGTGGGGTTTATATCCTCAATGAATTGATTGGTATTGACAAGGTTGCCGCCGCCTTCGCCGCCGCGGTAGACCACAATGGAAAAAGCCGCGCCGGAATCATCTTCCTCACAGATTTTCGCCACAAAAGCCTGTTCATCGGTGTATTCAACCGATTCGGCGACCGTGCCGTCCGTATCAAGGTAATCCAGCCGTCCAACAGCGATAGCTTCTTCTTGCCCCAGCTCTGCCGTTTCTTCACGGATAGGGTCGTGTAGCCGCATAAAATCCAGCGTTTCTTTGCGGAATATGGGAAAACCGACATTGCTCTGAAAGGTTATATCCCGCAGTTTCACATCGTTATATATCTCATCAACCGAATCTACAACGAATGTCCGGCCGTCAATCTCATATACATCGCCGGGTTCGGGGATATATGGCTCGGTGCTGGGCAATTCATCCTCGCCCATTACAATTTCAGGTTCGTCATCGGATAAAAACTCATTTTCAATGAAGTCCCCAATGTCCTGCGCGTTATCGTCACGACCGCCGTGGGCGCGGTATTCCATGATACCGTTTTCAATCAGTTCATCGGAAACGGCAAACCTGCGTTCCGATAGCTCATTGCGGATTTGCTCGTGCAAGGTCAGGCTGTCGTGCGGGTCTGAGGGTTCTGTGGGGGCAAATTCGACACGCAAATGCTCGTTCATGGGATTGTCCCGAACCTTGCCGTCAAACTCGGCGCGGGACATTTCCTTGTTTATCAGCGGAAATTTCGTGTCATATAGCTGTACTGTGGAATCATCAAAGGATAAAATTTCATACTCATGGGAGCCGATATATACCGTATCACCCAAGTGATACTCGTAGCGGTATTCCGCAGTATCGGCAGGGGTCGGCTCACGGCTTAAAATTTCACGGGCGGCGGCTTGTTCCGCCTGTTGTTGGCGGCGTTCCTCCGTTTGTTCAAGCCAAAGCGGATATTCGTCTTGTTCTTGCTGGCTAAAATAACGGTCGGCATTGATAAGTTCGCCGATGCGTTTCGCTACTTGCTGCCATTTCCAAACAACCTTTTCTTCGCCAAGTTCAAAGGAAATACCGTCTGCCGGGGTGCTGTTCATGCCGTGATGGATGCGGTTATCGTCCATATAACCGCTGCCGTACCACCCGTATTCATCTTTTACAAAAGCGGTAAATTCAGATTTAACAAGCACCCCGTATTGTTCATACACCCGAAACTTGCCGTTTTGTGTGCCTGTGCCGTTTTGCAAGTATTCATCAATATATTCCTGCGGAATAGAAAAAGCGGAAGGCTTTTCTTTCGCGCCTTCCGCTTCCTCAATTCTATTCAGTTGTTCTTCAGGGGATATGAGCGTTAGCTGTAAATCAGGTCTGCCAGTATCGTTTCCTCCACCCGGTTGCGGATGTTCGTCATCCGTCCTATCCAGCCCAGCGGGTCGCTGGATTTCATCTGCTCGGTCAACCCCTCGGCTTTCGCCATCTGCGCTGACTGGCGTTCCAGCCGTTCCATCGCCGTCTGCTCGATTTCGGTCAGGTGCGGGTTCAGCTTGCCGCTCATCAGCAGGCGGGAGAACAGCCCCTTGCGGTGGTTTTTCAGATAACCCCGCCGCATAAGGGCGTATTTGCCATACATCAGCGCGCTGTCCGTCTCCGGCTCGTCCGGCAGGGTCAGGTCGGGTATCCTGTATCCGTTCACTTCGCTGTAAGTCAAGGCTTCCATGTTCAAAACTCCTCTCTGTATTTGTTGCGCCTTTATTATCCACAACTTTATTCGGTTTTGCAAATGTGCGAATTTGGTTTCTTTCCGATTTTTGCAGATTGATAACCGTGGAAGCGATTTCCCGCAGCCCCATTTCGGCAATCGCGGAGGTCGCCGCACCCAAAAGCGTAGCGGTATCGGGCGTATTAAAATTGTGGATTCCCTGAAAATCCTCCGGGTCAAAATAATCTGCCGGGTCAATGCCGCACCGCGCCATCAGCATAAATCCCACGCTATATACAAGCGATTTACGGTAGAGAACCTCGACATTCAGTTCGTCCAGTTCTTCTAAAAAGCTGTTTTTCCGGCAATCGAACAGGTCTTGGAGATAGTCGGTCAGATTGTCGGATACGGCGTTATTCGCCGCCGCTATTATGGCGTCGGTCAGCGTATCCTTTTCCGCAAGCTCCCCGAAGGTGGCTTCCAGCGTTTCAACAACATCGGCTTCATATTCCGGCTTCATCTCCCATAACGGAACCGGGCGGGAATAATGGCTTTCGTGGGTATCGGAAACATCAAAAAAGTATTTCAGCCGCCGCTTGCCGGGGTAATCGCGGTCAATGACCGCAATGCCGGTCGCGCCTTTGTTAACCCATCGGGCAAACTGCGTATTCCATTTTTCAAGCTCCAGTACGGCGGTGGCGTCCGGCCGCTGGGCGTGAACGAGGATTTGTTCCTCAAACGCCAGCTTATAGTTACGGCTTGCGGAGCGTAAAAACCGCTGCCATTCCGTGCCGTTATGGGTGACGCGGCCGACCGTGTGATCGTACATTGCCGTAATAAGCTGTAATTTTGTCGCCATACACGCGCACCTCCTTATCGCTCGTGTTCGTCTTTACTTTTCTGAGGCATGGGGCGGGGTCTGCCGTCCAGCTCATACCGCCACGGCTGTGCGGCGGGGGTATTCCAGCCAAACAAGCTGCCCGCCAGCATTGCTTCCTCCTGTGCCTTCGTAACACCTAAACGTATATTAGAGTCACGCGCATATTCTCGGTTGTACTCTGCGTCATTGGTTGTGTATTCACAGCGGTAATAGCCTTTCTCACCATTTTTAATAATGGTAATATCGCCATTTGCCGGATTAGTGCTGTAACAAAACTCCGGCAGTTCATGCTGTCCCGCCAGTTCGGGCAGGAGATAGCGGTTATCGTAAGCGAAACAGTAGATGTCGTAATCTCCGAGTCGAGGCAGACAGCGAAAATAATAGGAATAATCCTGTGTCCGTATTCTGTAACCGTATCCCCGTGAAGTCAGTTCTTTACCGGGATTAACGGCGCAAAACTCCGCCATATTGTTACGGCTGGAAAAAGGGGGGTTCTGTCCATCGTCCCGCAGGGAATTGATAATATCATCAAATTCATTCTTGAAACTATACGTTTTCAAATGGGACTGGCTGTTAAACCATGACGGCCAAAATTCAAGCCCTGTTTTGCCGAAATCTGCCCGCAGATATCCGATTGCTCCGTGGCGCTCGGCGACTTCGCCTTCCAGACGAAAAAACAACGCGCTATCTTCAGCGGCGGGTAAGAGTGTATATCCCATTCCATTCACCTCGCTTCTCCGCGGTCTTGCCGCTGTTTATAGAATTTTGTATGGTCATAAGATTTACCCGTGCGCTCGGCGTCGGCGCGTCGGAAAAAGTCTGTCCGCGCATCGCTTTTGTCGCTCCAATAATGCCCCCAATCATTCCTGCCGGGATTTCCCTTATAACTTTGCCATGTGGCGTATGGCTGCGCGGCATTGGGGTTATGCCCGAATTTGAATATTTTGTCACCGACAAAAGTTCGGGCGTTAATAAGGTAATTACCCACCTTTTCGGGTTCGGTTTCAGGCTGTACCGTGGAGCCAATGCGCTCCTGAATTTCTGCAAACTGGCAAATATGATAACATTCGCCGTTGATTTCGGTATGGTAATCGTCAAGATATTTGCACGTTCCGATCCATTCCTCCTGAAATCCCGGATACATTTCACCCATAGGACGGGTCACGACAATGCGCCCGCCGTCAGCGATTCGGAAAAGCTCCTTATAATCGCTGTTTATAAAGCGAATATCCTTACCGTGGGGATTATATATATTTTCATTCATCTCATGTCGTTCCTTTCTTTCTGGATTTCTTTTTGAAGTGCCGTATTCAACTTGGATTCAAGGTCTGCCATATTGTCACGGCGCAGTTCAAAAATTCTGCCGGGCATCTCATGATTTGCCGCGGCAGCCCGTTCCTTTTCCTTTTTTACAAGGTCGGAAAGCCAAATACACTCCTGCTTGGTTAGCTGTATTCTCATCATTTTGTTACCCCTCCCGGACATAATATTTGTTTGGCATTCTGCCGCCGCATTCGTTAAAGGTCGGGATGATGTCGATATATCCGCGCCTGCTCAGTCTGCGGAGATTGCGGCTCACCGTGTCTCTGCTGATCCCCAGCGCTTCGCTGATTCTTTTCTGTGGAATCACAATTTTGTTGTCCTCGTCGATCACATCGAGGAGAACAAGATATAACAGCTTGCCGGAAATGGAAGTATCAAGTTCACCGACAAGCCGGAATTTCGTGTATTTATTCATGCTCAAAATCCTTTCTTCGTTGATTTCGGAATGTAAAGGCCGAACCCGCCCGCAAAATCATCTTTGCGAGCGGGTTCGGAGCTTTGCTGATATAAATAATGAAGTGGCTTTCCTCTATTTGTGTCCAACATGCCAATTATCAAGAATTACTGATAATTATTATATTCAATAAAATTGAGTTATCAGGAAATTCTCGTTCAGCCCCATATTGCAAAAGGCTTTTGAACAAAAAGATCCTGATAACTCTCAATCTTGATGATTGTTAAATTAAGCCGCAAAGCTTTTTTAACATGTCATCGTTTTCAATAGTGTAATACTCAGAATTAATATACGGTTTAAGCGGACCGTCATCAGGGAAAGCATGCTCTATGGCTTTTCTCTTCATTTCGGTATCTGCTTTTGCGTATATTCTTGTTGCTGTTAAATCAGCATGACCGAGCAAGTCCTGAAGCAATTCAAGGGGTATCCCGCTTTGGTAGGCGTGCATTGCGAATGTGTGCCTGAAAATATGAGGATGCAAATTTTGAGGAACATCGGGACAAATCTCATATGCCATATCTCCATATTTCCGAACCAGTTTCCGGATATTGTCTTCTGTCATGCGTCTTTTTTCGCCATCACGAACCGAATAAACAAGGTAATCATTAGATTTGTTTGATGCGGCACGATGGAACATACTGATATAACTTTTAGTGTGTTCTACCAGATTGTCGCGAATAGGGACATTGCGGTCTTTGTCTCCTTTTCCGTGTAAAGTAATATAAGGTGTTTTTCCAAAGTGAATGTCAAATAAACGAATATTAGCCAGTTCTTCTACTCTACATCCTGTCTTGTACATCAATAACATGATGTACGAATCTCTCAACCCCTTTTCAGTTGAAACATCCGGTTGCCTGAGAACAATATTTGTTGCTTTTTCACTCATATACCCGACTGATTTTTCTTGAGTTTTAGCAGATGAGATTCTTCTAACTTGATCCCAGTGTACAACGGCATTCATATCTTCTCTTGCAGCATATTTAAAAAATGATTGAATAGCATGCAGGCGTTGATTACGTGTGAATGCCGAGCATTGATGATCATTTTCAAGATGATCTAAAAAGCGAAGTATGGTTTCTTTGTCTAACATTTCAAAAGTCAACTCATACAGCGGAATATCTCTTTGGGCTTTTGTGAAATCAAGCAGGGCTCTGATGGCAGAGCAATATGCCCGTATTGTGTTAGGGCTGAGTTTTCTTTCGTTCGGCATATATTTCAATGAGTAGTTCTGTATCAAAATAAAAAGCTTTGGTATCGTTAACTGTGCCATATATTTGCCTCCAATCCAATGCTGTCAAGTTTTGCCCAATCGACTCCGGGAGAGTTGGCAAGTCTTTCAGGAAGCAAATGAATATAGTATACAGTTGATGAATAATGAACATGCCCCATGAAGGCTTTAAGATAAGGCAACATGGAATAGAGGTCTTTGCCTTCATCTAACCACTTTATCATTACCGTAGATGCAAATTGATGGCGAAAAGTGTATGGGTTGATTTGCGGGAGTTCTTCTTTTGATATATCCGGATTTGCATATACCCAACTCCGATGAACCGCCTGCCAGAGAGCTGCCTGCGTCAGTTGCTGACCATCAGATTTTACAAAAAAATAATCGCATTTGCCGACAAAAATTTTCCTGTCTCTGTCGTAACCTCGCATCATACGTATCGTGTCATCAGACATCTGCACAATACGCTGAATCTGCCTTTTGGTTTGCTCTATGAATATTTCTCCAGCATCAAGATTTACTGATTTCTGCTTTAAAAAACGTGCTTCGTTAGGTCGTAAGCCGCAGGTGTATAGCAACCGTAGCAAAGTGGGAATTGTCTTGTGCATAAACGGATCTTTCCAGGTGATGGTATCGACGGCAGCAAAAAAATCAGCCAACTCTTTTTCAGTCAAAATATACGGAATAGGCGATTTTTTATGTCTTGGAGTGTATTCGGGTGAAATAATATATGATCCATTGCGAAGATGTTTTGCAAAGCCCCTGACAGAAAATACTTCATCACGCAAAATTCCGGGTCTATGGATTGCTTCATCTGATATCCAACCAAGTACCAACTCTTCAGTTAATTTATCTTCTTGCGGGTAATGTTTTACGCAATAATCATCAAAGAACCCCAAATAATGCCTGTGCGTATTTGAATAGCCCAATGATTTGCGAAAAGCCGTATATTCTTCTATTAACGGAGCAAGTTTGCTTTTGAGCGCTTTCATTTGGCAACACCCCCGCTAAGTGGCATGATACCTTTGAAATCCAGCGCACACTCCTGCATTTTGGGTCTGTTCAGAGAAATATACGGTTTTACCGCCTCAATTGCAGAATGCCCTAACACATCTGGCACCATATCAATGCGAACACCACCGGCTACCATTCCGGAACCAAGTGCACGCCGTATACCATGAAAAGAACAAACCGGAAGACCTATCTTTTTCCGATAATCATTGAATTGGGTGTATAAAACGTGTCTGTTCATTTGGACATATGGCGCTCTACACCGAAGAAAGATATATGGTAAACTCGACTTCGGTCTGCTGTGGAGAATATAGTCAGTTACTGCGCTGCCATAATCGATCGTCAACGGCAATGTGACCATTTTCCCTGTTTTGGACTGTACAACATTGATTTCGCCTTTGCGCCAATTGAAATCATCAAATTTCAAGTTTACAATATCAGTTTGACGCAATCCTGTTACAACGGCTGTGAGTATTAACGCATAATCGCGCTTGCCTACCGCAGTAGTACGGTCAATGCTTTCTAAAACAAGGGCCATTTCCGACTGAGGAACCGGACGATGGATTTTGCGTTCGATAGGAATTAAAAATGATAAAGAATCATCAAACGTGTCTTTGACAAGACCATGCTCTTTTAAAAATCCGAGCAAAAGACGCAAGTACAGTCGCGTTGAAGAAAGACTACAATTTTTCATTCTTTGACAGCAAGCTAACAAATACTTTTTGATAATGCTGTCGTCTAACAAATCAAAATTATGGTACTCCTCAGATTCCAGCCACTTAAAGAATGGCATTGAGTAGCTCCTGATGCTACTGCGTCTTGAAACACTCCAAGCGTCATTGGACAAAATGGCTGTTATTACAGATTCGTAAAACGTTGATAATCCGGAGGGAAATCTTGGCTTAAATGACATAGTTCCCGTTTCGTAAAGCTCGGACAAATTTGAAGCTGCCTTAGTCAGAGACGCACACCGGATTTGGCTAATTGCACCGTGTTGACACAATTTTTCACACTCTGCTACAAATAGCATCACAAGCTTTGGGTCGTAAAAGGAACTGCCATTCTGCTTATGGATTTCAACTATTTTGCGCAATGTTCTTTCTTGTTCGGCAATATAGTCGTCTGCAAAGTTATTCTGTTTGAAACGGGTAAGCATGTCTTGGGCAATGGTTGTAATTTTAATGTGGTTCATAAGGTCTGCCACCTTTCTAATAATGAGTCAGGTATAACCTGCTGACATTATTATTCGAGTAAAAAGACCTTTTAAATGATTATCAGGAATTTTATAACGAAAAGTTACTATTCTTCTGCATTTAAGGATGAAAATCCTGATAACTCAATTTTATTGAATATACCAATCGTCATAGGCCGAGCCGCTGATCTGGATAACATTTGTCACTGTTTCAGAGAGTATCATGCCGGAAGGCGTCCAGCAGTCGGATTTCATAACCTTCACCGTATAGCTTCCGTTAGGATACCAAAGCGGGGTGAAATGCACTTTGCCGTAGCTTCCGTTTATCGGAAAATTCCAGTATGAGCCGCTCCTGTCCAGAGTCCGACATCTACCGCTTGTGTAAGTGTAATTGTATTCGGGGAACAAGGCACAGCCGTACTGCGCTCCGGTATACGCATCAGAAGATGGTATCAGATAACCGGATATAGAGGTCAGCGCATTATAGGCTTGCAATGAAACGCCGTAACCGGATTTCATTGTCCATGTGCCGCCGTTTTGCGTTGCCGTTGTACCCGTTGCCGGGGTGATGGCATTTGTGCCGCCGGAATATATGCCAATACCGTAATAATTACGGACAAAGCTGCTGCCGCTGTAGCTGTATTCCCACCATGTCGCATACCCGTTTTTATTCGTCGGAGCAGAGGGCGGCGAAAAACCCGTTGGCGCAGTGTTTTCAAACTGCGTGTCGGGCGTTTCGTAATAGAAATACGGCATCGTGGAATATGACCGAGATATAAGGTTGTAATACACACTGTTTTGAAGTACATCGGCCATTATCGTCACATTCCCATAATTCAACCCTGTGGGAACGCTCCATTTAAAATAAACAAGATTCATATCGTTACCGGGAACAACGGCCTGCGTTTTGATTGCTGTCGTAATCAAAGAGCCATTTGCCCTATATACCCGGAAACGTACTGTAATCTGATCGGAGGGCGTGTAGTTATCGCGGTATCCGTTTGTCAGCCAGTAGCTTGTAATAACGCTCGTCGCTTCACGATAGGTTGCATTCGGCGTAATCGGAGTAAGCTGTAACGGATGGTTTACCTTGCAAAGCAGGATAAAGGCATTGTTCATGCCGTTTGTTTCGTAGCTGGTATTGTAAATTCCCAAGTTCTCAAGGTAAACGCCACCCCAAATGGAAATACTGCGCTGGTTTGGTACTTCAAAAGAATAGCCGTTTACATTGATCGTACCATTTGCGGGAATGGCGTATATACCGGGAATCTGTGTGCGGTCATTGTTGTAACCGTTGATATAGACGGTACAAGACGTGTTATTTTTATAGGTGTACTGCACCGTGACCTTTTGTCCGGCTTCAAGGCTTTGGGAATCAAGGTAATATCCGCTTTCGCCAATTAGCCGGATTTGAGTCAGAGCGACATCCGCTTTTACCATCGGAATATCAATCCACTTATCCTCTTGAGTACGGCTTACATCACTTGTCCAGTGCGTCCATAGTAGGAAAGGAATACGGTTTGCGCCATTCGTATTTGCGCTGTTGTCCGGGACCGTCACCAGCCCTAAATCGCTATACTTTTTATACGGCGAACCATTGTTTATTCCCGCAGAATCAACATATAAATCGGCATCACCTGTGCTACTGTTCCAAGGCTTTACTCGGCTCCATGCGCCGTTTATCCAACGATACATGGCTCCACGAAGGTGATTATAGGAAGTCCATGAGTTATTGGACGTATAAGTGTACTCTGCTCGGACGCGCTGTCCTGCGTAGACTACGCCAGAACCGCCGCCGTCACCTTTGTAAGCTGACATTGTTCCGGTAATGTCGTACATCGAAACTTGATAACGGTTGATTTTCGGACGGATAGGAACGTAAAAGGTTTTTTCCGCGCCCCATTTGAGGATATTTCCACCTGAATCAATCCAGTCAACCCGCGCTTTTACAGTGTAAGAACTGCGTCCGGCGTCTACCGTTGTCGGGGATAGGGCAACATCGTACCATGTGTTGCTGTTGGAATACACATTGCGGGAAATCGAACCGCCGCCGTTTACCCATACCGTCTGCCGGACATAACAGTTTTCGCTTTCGGCGGGGAAATTCACGGCGAACCACACGGTATCATTTAAGATGGGATACCCGTTTGCATAGCTGTAGTTGCCGAACGCCGATCCGTTGGAAGTGCCGTAATGGAATGTGCGGGAGGATTTACTGCCTTTCCATGTTTCACAAACATTCACACTCAGGTTAGGCGAAAAATCCGGTTTGGTTTCGGTGTAGGCAATTCCGACACCATACCCCTTGTTAATGATGTCGTAAAAGGTTGCGCGGGAGCTGGAACCAATAGCTCCTGTTCCTGTCCATAACCCTTGCCCATCAGGGGTATAAAGTGAGTTCGGGTAATGCCTATTGGTATAGCTTGAAATAAAACCCCATGATTCGCTTGTAGAGCTGGAACCACCGTTGCTGTTTACGCCAAGAATATATTTACCGTAGATGGCTAATTCCGTTGTGGTGACGCTGTGATAAGTTCCTTGCAAACGGACATCATAAAGCGGCTCCACAAGCACTTTATCGCCATTTTTTAGATTGCTGACACTACCGACACCAAGGGTAGATAAAATACGATTCAGGTTGTTATGATTGGACTGCCAGCTATTCATGCCGCTCGGTGTCGGCAATACGGATGCAAAACCCATATCCGCTTCCTTGTAACAGTTGTTTGTGTTTTTGCTTGTTCCAAAGCCACTGTTTTGGTTGTTTATCAGTTGCTTTTTATTATATTTCACTGTGAATTTGTACGCCGAACTGTATTCCATGTTGCCGTAAGTTGTGTTGCGAAAGACATCAATCACCTTTGATACCTTGTTGTTCCCGTTTTTGTCTACCACACTGAAACGATAGCCGAGACAGTTATCATCCGTCGTTCGTACCGCATAGCCGTTCGGCCCCGCAGGAGAACCGCCCCCGCCGCCGCCCGTTGAGCTGCCGTCCCATTGCAGGGCAAAGGCATTCAGGGACAAACCGGAAAAGACAAAACAGATAACCAGCAACGCTGAAAGCCATTTGAAAAGCTGCTTTTTCATCTTTGTTTCCTTTCCGCGGCATAAAAAAAGACCCGGAATTTTCATCCGAGCCTTCGCGCCGCTATTCTTATTTTAATGGGTATGACACTCGTTTGCTTTTACCAGTTTCCCGCAGATAGGGCAAGTAAAATCAATAATCCACTTCTGACAGGTGTTGTTATCGCCGTTCCCGTTTTTCTTGCCGCAAGTCTGACAATATTCCACTGCATCCTTTTTCTTATCATACTGCGGACATTTGCTTGGCGTATAACAGGCGTTGCCCCATTCATCCACCGCATAAAAGCTGGGACAGGCATGAGAACCGCAATACAGACAGCCTTCCAGCTCAAGATTCAGTATATAGGCGTGTGTTTCTGCCCCTTCACAGTGGTGTTTAGGCGAACCGCAGTTATATTTTGTATTCTTATCGCCGTCACCGATTTGAATACCGCCGCCGTTTGAATTGTCCGTGTTTTTCGGCGAGTCGGTTTCTTTAGCGGGAGATGCGGGTTCCTGTGCTTTTTCACCCGTGTTTGTTTTGCCCGAACCTATTGAAATATTTTCATTGGGTTTCAAACCTGTTCCATCGTCAGGGATTTCGTTTGTATTGCTGTTGCCGGGAATATCCGGCGTTTCCGAGTTTTCAGGAAGTTCAATCGTAACGCTGGTATCGGGTGTTGACGCGGATGTTTCCGGTACAGGATTGGAAACAGGCGGCTTATCCTGTGTTGTGACATACACAATTAATATGACGAAAATTAAAGTTACTGCACCACCAATTATGGCAAGCAACCTTTTATTTTGAAGAAGTTTTTTCAAGTGCTGCACCTCCAATTAAAATTTTTCGTTGAAAGAAGAATAGATGGTAACGGGAATGATCGCGTACCGCACGATTTTACCATCAAACCATATCGGGACATAAAGCGTATAAGCAAGTTTAATTTTTAAGGTGTTTTCCTTTTGAAAAGAGATAACCGGCAAGGTCATCTGGTATTTCAGGCTTCCGTCCTCGTTATAAGCATAAAGGAAACTTCCGCTTTTTTCAAGAGTGCAAAAATCGCAGAGAGCGTTAATATATGAATCCCGGTCAAGCGATTGCGTGTAGTCGTTACCCTGCTTGATGGAGTTATAGATTTGAATGCTATTTTGCATGACATAGCTATCAAGGACAATCCTGCTGTTTTTCTCCGTTATCCGAACCATAGAAACACTGGAAGCAAAAAAAATCAGGATAGAGAGAATCATACAGACCACAACAATCATGAGGCATGGGAAGATATATCCCTCGCCGCGCTTGTTTTTGAGCATTTTCAATTTCATCACCTCTACTTCCAATACCTTTCAGAGATACCAGACCGCGTAGTGGACACCGTTACTGGAATCTTGAAAATGCCAAGTCCCTTTAGGTGTGTTGTTACATAAATTGTAACGGTCATGGTATCGCCAAGCTGAACCCGACCATATCCCGAATTGTAATATTTTTCGGCAGAGGTAGAAATGCCGTAATAGTAATACTGGTTAAGCAACTCGGAATCCCTGCTCCAGAAATCGCCTTCAAACGAACCAGCGTAGGTTGCGGCTTCAATCAATTCTTCCGAAATTTGATCCATTTCTTGCTTGAGTGCAATAAAGCTGAAAATATTGATGGCTACCACAAGAATCATTACAAAAACAACAACGCTGATGGCAGTATCAATATATCCTTCTCCGCGTTTTGAACATATAATTTTCTTTATCATTTTCGTACCCCCTTAATTAAATAGAATGCCGAGGGACGACATGATCTGAGCCACAATGACCACAACATAGATCAGCATAAAGCAGAACAGCAGACACATGGACAGCCGCTTGACCTTACGAGGAACCTTTTGCGCCTTGAGCCGTAACTGCTGGCGTTGAATGTCGTTGAATTTCAGCAGAAGCGACGCCCAATACATCGCGGTATCATCGCCGCGCAGAACACCGATCAGCCCACGGCATACATCGCTCATCATGGCGGAACCGACACGCGCCTCCAGTCGGGTCAGCGCCGCTTCATAGTTGGCGCTTTTCATATCCGCAACGGTAATGTCCAGCTCGTGCTTTAATTCCGTTTTGGCGTTTGTAGCATAGGATTCAAGCATATACAGTACATCTCGGTTATGCTTTAGGGTTTTATCAATGGTAAAAACCAAACGGGGCAGTTCATATTCAATCCGATTTCTTTTATCACGGATTCGTATGCTGACGCTTTTCACCTCACGACTGTAAAGGAACACCGCCATAAACAGAATGACCGGACAAAGCAGCGGAAAGATGAACAGCACCGGAACGGTAAAGACGCCTACAATCGCGGCTTTTATGATGGCGTTTGCTTTGAACATTTCAGGTGTAATGTCCATTTGCGCTGTTTTAAGATCGGCTTCTAATTGTATCCGCTTGAACTCACCTATGCGGATATGCTTTGATAGCCATGTGGCGATTCCCCTGAGCCACACATCAAGCCCGCTGGACTTTGCCTTTTGTTTTTTCGACAGGTTCAAAACCGCTTTAGACGTTTTCATATACGGAAGGTGTTTGATGTCGGCAAGGATAAAGAACAACCCTATGCCGCATAGAACGCCGACAATAGACTGTATCATTTTTGCTTCACCTCCTGTATTTAATCGGCTTCGTAAATTTTTGCATGAACAAAGCCGTAATGAGAATGACCGCTCCACAGATACCGAGAACGATTTTGCCCGGTGTCTGGTACAGCAGTGTATTGAACCATTCTCGGTTTAACAGATAGAGAAGTGGAATATTACCGGCAACCAAAGCCACCATCATCCAATATTCATTGCGTACAGACGACAGCATGGTTTGCAGCTCGCTGTTGACAATGCGAACATCTGTCAATTTTGATATAACAGGTTGCAAAGTGTCTTTAAGAACCCGGTCATCCTGACACTGAATTAGTACATCACACCACTCGTGAAATATTTCATTGTCGATTTTATTGCGGAGGATCAGCAGCGCCCTTTTGGTATTGGAGGACACTGCCGATATATCCCCTAAGAACGCCTGAAACACTTCGCGGAGCGGGGGACGGATATAGACGATATTTTCCCGCACAGCCGAAAGAATATCGTCGCTGCGCATATATGAAGTCGTAATGATGGACAGTGTAGTTTCCAATTCCTCTTTTGTATGCTTTTCATAATAAGACAGTGTATTAACCGTGTAGAAGAACGGCAGCAAAGCAAATGCGACCGACAATACCGGCAGCAGAAACAGATTGTCAATTAGAATAGGAAGAATCACGCCGCCCGTAAAAAGCACCAAAGCGGCAAAGCAGACAAGCGTGAACTGCTTCGCTTTCCCGGTCGCGTCCAGCGCGGTCTTGATACCCATCAGCTTTTCATACAGCGAATGTTTTTTCTTGTTGCCGCGCAGATTTCGGGCTTTATCACGCAGGCTGTCGTTCGGAGTAATTATATTCATCAGATCATCCGCTATCTGCTCCGGCGTCAGCTTCATTAGAAAGGCTATCGCCAATATGATCAGAACAGAGGATATAATAGAGAAAATCAAGCGTAATCAGCTCCCTTCACAAAAAATTTGTTCAGCGTACTTTGTGGGACACCGTACTGCATGAGCTTGCGCCGGAGGTTGTCGCTCATCAGTTCCGGCTGTTCAAAGTATCCTTCGATTTTGTAGGTATCTCCGGCAAGCTCGTTGTTTGTAATGTTGTATCGGAATAAGGTTCGATACTCTCTTTCACCGCTCTGCGTAATGACGCACTCGGATATATCCATGATTTTTCTGGAGTTATCCTCCAGCTTGTGCGCATAAATGACAAGCGGGAATGCTTGCCCGGCCTGCATAAGAGAGGTTTGGAAGTTGATCGGGAATCGTTTTTGGCAGAGCAAAGCCAAACGCATATGGGCGGCGTCTGCCGCCGACGCGTGAATTGTGGATACGACCGTATGACCAGTCAAGCTGGCTTCTACGGCAGAATAGGCTTCCATATCCCGCATTTCGCCCACGACTACAATATCCGGGTTGAATCGCAAAGAGGCCACAACCAAATCCTCTTGTGTAATGTCATAGGTCGGGTTGTCAGAGGGACGAGACAGCGTATGAACCACGTTATTAATGATCTGACCGTCCTTTACCCGCAGCAACGACAACTCGCGGGAACCGGATTCAATGGTGAAGATACGTTTGTTATCTGGTACTGAAGTCAGCAGGGCGTTTAAGAAGGTGGTTTTCCCCGACGAGGTTGCGCCAGCGACAACAAAAGAAATGCCGTAGCGCAGGCACATACATAGAAAATCAATCATCTTCTGCGTGGAATTGCCGCCGCAAATCAACTCCTGCCGGTTGACGCGGGACGGGTGCAGCAAACGGATTGACACGCTGATGCCGCGGTCATCATCCACAAGCGGTTCCTTTAAGGCGGTAATTCTTGTATTACCCGGTAGATGTCCTTGCGACATGGGCGTGGCGTTGTCGATAATCATGCCCGAATGGTGCAGGAGCCGCTTCACGATGTCGATAGCGTGTTGCGGGTTGTAAAAATGCTCGGTGGATTTCTCAATACGTCCGTCTACATAAATGACGGCAATATCGTCCCAGCCGTTGATATTGATTTCTTCAATTTCGTCCCGGCCGAGGTATTTTGTCAATACGGAGTATTCCGCCATTTCCCCATAAAGCTTATTCGTCAAATCCTGAAAGGATAAGCCCTCCACCGTATAACCCTTATCCCTCAGATACTTTTCTATATAGGTTTTTAATTGAGGAAACTTGGAGCTTTCGGTCAGTGCCGCCGCATAGTGTCCAGAGATATATTCCTGAACAGACTGCAAAAGCGGAACGAATGCAATGGATTGGCTCATTACACCACCTTCTTTGCAATCGCAGCTATCTGTTTCCGGTATTTGCTGTCCGCAAGGCGCTCTGAAAGGGTGCCGGTAATGACCTGCTGTTTCAAAGGGCGGCTATATGGGAGGGTAAATTGCACATTACCTATATGGCTGGCGACTTCTTCTTTTGGCAAATACACATCCCGGTCACGGATACACAGCACTTTGATATTGCGTTTCGCAACACTTTCAAACATTTCCGCTTGAGAAGAGTAATAGGCAATACTTTTCAAATCGGGCGTAACCATCTGAATTACGCTGGTCGCTCCGTTTATCGCCATGCGGGAAATGAGGTCGTCCATATCGCTTACGCAGTCAACGACCACATAATCCGCGATTTCGTTCATTACACGAAATAACGCCGTGATTTTATCCTCGGTAGGGCGTGGGTATCTGTATTTGTTTTCGCCCGCCGTGTAGCCGAGAAAGCCGAAGTTGCGCATGGTTTTGACGGGTACAAGCTGTTTCAAAACATCTTCGGTGAAAATATCGGTTTTATCCAAAGCCTTTCCGATGGAAAACAAATCGGCAGCTTTGGAGTGTGGGAAGATATATGCCATAGACGGGACACGCATATCCGGGGATAGGAAGACAACCGAACCTTTCTTTTGATTATACAGTTCCTGCGCCAACTTGAGGGAAGCGGTAGTTTTTCCGCTTTCGGGTGAGCCGCAGACGGCAATCATTTTACTCATTGTCTGTACCTCCGGCTGTTTTCAAATATTCGTCCTGTTTGTCGAAAAACTTCTGCGCGTTTACGCGATCTCCCCGGTATACAAGAACGGTCTGCATGGTGGAGTTTTCTTCATATTTCACCAACAACTTGGCTTGTTCGGTACTTACCAGCACCGTCACCGTGGAGGGAAGCTCATAACTGCCATCATCGTTTTTGATGACCGAATCCTTATCAATACCTCCGGCTGTGGTTGTGGTAATAACTCTGATATATTTGAGTTCCGCAGGGATAGTGGCGCTCCCGCTGTCTTTATTGGTGACGATAATGCTGATAACATCGCCATTTTGCAACTTCCCGGACAACCCTGCCGCAAAGGTGTCTATTGTAATACTGACAGCGACCTTGCTACCGTCCAGAGAAGCAAATACATCGTCTGCGGTGTTGGCTTCGCCCGTCAACTTGGTGGCGGTGAAATAATCCCCGGCATAAAGGCCGGAAACGGCATATTTACCGATAACTTCTGATTTTTGCATGATTACGCCAACCGGGAGTGTATCAGTTTTGACTTCCACCGTTTCAATCTGTTCCGCCGTAATCTGCGCGCCCTGCTTAATATCGGCTGAAAGCCGAATGATGGTTGTGGTATCTCCCATCATACGATTGACTATTGGGGCTACCCCAAAGGTAACGGCGACGGCCAGAAGCATACAGATGATCCCGATCACTGTTCTATTTTTCATGTTTTTTACGACCTCCTGATTTTCTAAATAAAATAAGCTGCCATGAAACCGACAGCTAAATATGGGATTAGCGGAAAGCCCTCCGCTTGGTTTTTTCGTGTTTGGATAATGAGATTGGCAAGGACAACGATTGTCAGTCCTGCCATCAGCCCGACAATTCCTCTGCTGATTCCAAGTAAAAAGGTACAGGCGGCAGACAGCTTGACATCTGCGCCGCCGATAGCTTTTCCTTTGCAGATAATTACAGGGATAAGCATGGGAAGTATAATCAAAATACTGGACAATAACATGGCTGGAATATCTGATGGTTCTCTGCCAATAAACGCTGTGAGCGCGATCATGATATGGATATAATCGTTGGCTTCTCTTATCCTGATGTCACTATAAGAGGAGAATAGGAGGATAAGGCAAAGGAGTATGCCCTTGACCGTACTCATAGCAAATCCAAAAAAACAGAGCAGAAGAAAAGTAACTGAAACTGTAATCAAAACAAAGGCAAGCGCCGTTTTCGTTTTATCGCCTTTCCATCGTTTTGCGGCGTACAGGCTTAATAGAAAAGCGGTGATACCTGCCAACATGAGGAATGACATCACATTAAAAATCAACATAGCCGTTTCAGCCGAAATTTTAGGCGGCAATATCGGCAATGTAGGAAGAATGGGGCGAATGAGCATTGTATTCATGGATAACCTCCCGAAAAAGAGAAATGCGGCGGGATGGATTCATAACATCCCGCCGCAATCTTTAAATTAAGAACCGGAATAGCTGAAAAGGCTGGTGATTTTGTTGCCGAGTGTGGGAATAATGTTCGTGTTGAACAGGGCATACAGCCCAGCCAGCAGAAGCGCGCCGATAACCACGGCAATCAGAATTTTGACACCGGAATCAACATAGCCTTCGGCCTTTCTGCACTCCACAGTGGACTGGACGCAGACGGCGGCGGAGCGAATCTTGTTCTTGATTTTGTTAAATAGATTTTTCATTAATAATACCTCATCTTTCTTTATTTTAAGGGGAATGGCTTAGAACTGCAAATTAACCGTTATAGTTGAACAGTCCGTTGATTTTGGACGTGAGCGTAGGGATAATGTTGCTGTTGAACAGGGCATACAGCCCGGCCAGCAGAAGCGCGCCGATGACCACGGCGATCAAAATTTTTACGCCTGAATCGACATATCCCTCCGCCTTTTTGCATTCGGCGGTAGCCTGGATGCAGAGGACAGCGGAACGAATCTTGTTTTGCATTTTGTTGAATAAATTTTTCATTAAAATTACCTCATCTTTCTTTGTTTAGGCTTATTCAGCCGATTGATTGGCCGCATTTTCGTATGCGGTTAAAACGGCTTCTTAATAAGAAGCATAAGGCTTTGCGTGTGCATAACTACATGGCAACCACCCCCTTTGCGGTGATTTCAGGCAACAAAAAACCGGGAAAGAATGCTCTTTCTCGGCCGTTCCTGATCTCCTATATGAAATTGTGGGACAAGGATTATCTTTCCATATCGCGGCTGCGCTCTCGTTTCCGGTACAGTTCCAGTGCCTTGATAATGGTATCCTCAATCTTTTGGGCGGGCGTACCCGGTGGGAAAAAGCGGTTGATTTTCTCTTTTGGCAGCTTGAATTGTTCTACCTGATTGGGCTTTTCCTGCCGCATAATATTGAAAATCTTATCCATATCCAATTCGCCTTGACTGCTGAGTTCTTTCATCAATAACGCCTGCGACAGTGACGGTGTTCTGTCCTCGCTTTGCATTGTCAGAAGCAAATCACTCTGTTGCTCTTGCGACAGAGAAGAAATTTCGACGGCAATGCTAAACGCCATTGTAGATTTATCTTTTTCCTTGACCTTTAACGCATCATTATCCACCATCTCCAATATTTCAGGGATTAGCTCATTGAGCCTGATATACTTGCGAATTTGCTCATGGCTTACTCCTTCCTTTTCAGCGATGATTTCCCTTGACTTTTTCCCATTCGACTTGTGCAAGTTTGTTGCACAAGTTAAATCCGTGCGTTGTCCCTGACGATTTAAAGCGTCTAACCACATTTTATACGCCGCAGCTTTTTCGCTTGGCAACACTTCCTCACGCTGGCGGTTCGCGGATACCATAGCGATAACCGCTTCATCGTCCGTCATGTTGCGGACAATGACCGGTATGGCATCCAGCCCCGCAAGGGTACAGGCCAATTTACGGCGGTGGCCGGAAATCATTTCGTAACCGTCAGGAACGGGTCGGACAATTGCCGGGGTTTCAATACGCCCGATTTTCTGAATGTCTTTTACCATGTCCTGCGTGATATGGTCGTTGCGGACACGGTAGGGGTGATTGGCGAAATCGCGGATTTTTCCTATCGGCATAAATACCACGCTCTCGGCAAATTCAGTACCCTCCGGCACGTCCACGGCAGGGGCGGGAGTTATGCCGAACAAGTCATCGAGCGTCGTTATCTCTGGCTTCTTTTTCGCGGCTTCCAATGTTCAGCACCTCCTTCGTCAGTTGTTCATAGGCTTTCGCTACTTTGCCGTTGGGGTCGTATTCAAAAATACTTTGCCCTTTGGCGGGAACCTCCGCCGCCCTCACCGCAAACGGTATTTCGGTGTTGAACACACGGACAAGCTGCCCGTAACGGCTGCGAACATCGCGGATTGTCTGTCGGGCAAGGTTGGTACGCCCGTCCACCATTGTCATTACAATGCCGTCTATTTTTAAGTTGGGGTTCGGGCGTTGCCTTATTCTGCCCACGGTCTTGAACAATCCGTCCATATCGTCGGCGGCCAGCGTGTGCGCCTGCACAGGAATGATAACGCTATCGGCGGCGGTCAGGGCGTTTATGACCGTTAAACCCAAAGACGGGCGGCAATCAATGAGGATGTGCTGATAATTTCCCTTGACTGTGTTAAGAAATTCTTGCAGAACATACTCCCTGTCCATAGCGTTTACCAGCGTTATTTCGGTCGCGGCAAGTTGGGCGTTGGCGGGGATAAAGTCCACACCCTCGTCATGGGTCAGGATAACGCTTGCCGGGTCTATCGGCGTTTGATTGACGATACCGTTCATGGCGGTAGCCAGCGTTGCGGTCAGTTCATGCGGATTTACAATTCCAAGACTTTTTGACAAATCGCCCTGCGGGTCGGCGTCCACCAGCAAAACCTTTTTACCCTGACGTGCTAACCCGACACCAAGAGATACGGTTGTCGTGGTCTTTCCGGTTCCGCCTTTTTCATGGACTACACAGGTAACTTTGCAATTTTTCATCGGCTCTACTCCTTTCCTTTATGGATTTAGCCGCCCATTGTTAAAATGAACCTTGCGGTTCATCAAACAAAGACGGCTATGTATTTAGAAGAATCGTTTACATTTTGGTACGATACCTCTAAACGCAAAAAACCGCCCATCCTTTACCGAGAAAAAGAATGAACGGCTTTTACGAATATGTCATATTCGGTTTACTGTTCTGTGCTGATTTCCTGCCAAATCGTTGCGATTTGTTCTTCCGTAGCGTCCATGATAAGCCCGATAATGACTTCAAGCTCGTCATGAAACTCGCCGCCGTCCGATTTGCCATTTTGTATAGCATTGGCGGCTTCTAAAACCCTGTCCTTATTCACCGATTTGCACCTCCTTTTTTGTGATGCCTAAATTGTACCAATAAAGAAGTCCAGCGACAAAGGTATGAAAAAACCGCCTACTCTGTGCAAGAATGTGCAAGAATAAGCGGTCAATATATCTCTATGCGATTTTGATTTTCTTTGTCGGTGCGGTCATGGTTTTTAGTAAAACATCATCGGCAAATCCTATGTGTTTTCCTTCGGCAATCAGCTTGTTCCGATAATCGTTCAGGCTGGCGATGACAAATTTCCATTCGTCCGTAGTAAAAAATATGCGGGTCTTTTTCATGGCGGCAACCTCCTCTCGCCATTTATGATACCAAAGGCGAAAAAGAAGCGCAAAGGTACGAAAAAGTGTTTTGGATGAAAAAAGAGGGTGTCAACGTGAATTGATACCCTCTTGTGAAATGCCGACAACCCGCATGGTTGCTGGTTTTATTGAGATATTAGAAAAATGTACGCAAAACAATTTACACCGATGAAGGAATATCGGCTACCAACACAAAAAAGCATGAGGGCTTTAAGCAGATGGTCGAGGATGCCCTTGACGGAAAGATTGACCTTATAGTCACCAAGTCAGTTAGCCGGTTTGCCCGTAATACGGTAGACAGCCTTACGACAGTCCGTCAGCTAAAGGAAAAAGTAATCGAAATTTACTTTGAAAAAAATACTTCGATACAGCAGAAAGCCCTATACTACAGGACTTTTTAGCACTGTAACGAAGCCTCTGGTGTTTAGTTGGTGTTTATATTTATGTAACGAGGTGAAACATCGCACCAAGCTGCCGTACAACAATGGCACTTGGCTTCTCACACGGGGGCAGTAGTTCTTCCCATGCGATGCATTGCTACCAAGCGGTAGCCATAGCTATGTTTTCGCATACAATAGGATGCAGCTTCGGCTTATCCTCTATATTGTTGAACTCATCTACCATCATCGTATCAAGTTCTTGTAATTGCGAACTAACATAACTATGAACCATATTAACTAGCCGTAACAGAATCTGCTGATTTTGTTTATATAAATATCCTGTTCTTATGGTTAAACCAACAACCTCTTCTGCGACTCCGCTGTCTTTGCTAATTGTCAAGCCCACAATATTTTCTTTATAATTGACTTGGTCATGAGATATCACTTGATTTCTGGCAGTGTAAAACTGTAAAAACTGTTTTGTCAAATCTTCTTCACCGATTTCTTTTGCAAATTTACGGAAGACTTTATTTTTGTCAAGACACCGACGGCCTTTTTCCTGTGGGTTTGAAAAACATTTTACGAGCAATTGAATTGCGCAGTTAATAAGAGCACCATCAATTAAGGAAGTATCTTTTTGAAGGAACATCTGACTTAGATATTCTTTTGCATACTCCATATCTCTCCTTATTGCCAAAAGTGACCGATAATAGATCGCGATTTCTGGTTTCCAACTTTGTATGTCATACACAATTATAGTGTTTTCAAACCCGACTGTTTGTACGGTGTTGTTTTTAATGACGTATTGGTATTTCATGTGTTCACCTCATTTCAACTTTTCGCACGAAGGCAGGATTTCTTCGATTTTGGCAATGATACGTTTTTGCTCGGCAAGGGGAGGAAGTGGAATAAGACAAGTTGCCAAATAGTCTTTATGAATTCTTTGCTGACCAGCAGTCCCAGTAAACGATTTTACACCATTAACAATAAAATAGTCAGTTTTAAAAAACCATAGCAAATACTCACAAATTAATGTGTTTTCAAGTACTCTTACAATCGACAACTCAGTTGTACCAGCACCATACCCGTTTTCTAATTCTTTAAAAATGATAGACTTTCTGTTCTGAAAACATGGCGTAATCTTGGCAACACCAATGTCACCATTTGCAAAATGGGTGAACCCTTTTTTTATTTCTTTCCATTTCTTTACTTCAAATGTATGATAATTTCTGAATCCATCAGCCACATATGTCATAGGAATGAATGCCACATTTAGGTTATCGTCGACATCATTCTTCGGGTTTAATGTAGTAATACTGCCAACTCGTACCCACTTCCAACTATCTGGAATATCAAACGGAATTTCATCTTCTGTAATTTCTGGTAGAGGTTTTTCCTTCTTTATAGTTCCGGCTTTTATGAGTCGCTGTTTTTCAGCTTGAATCTGCTGATATAATTCATCCCCTGTACCTTCCTCAGAGCGCTGCTCGACCAGCTTACCTTGAATTGCCATCTGCAGGATGGATTTCTGCATATCAGTCGGGAAACGCTTGTTGAAGTCCTCCAGCTTGCTCCACGCCTGTTCATAGCGGTCAATGTATGGCAACAGTTCTTCGATTTTGGCAACAATGCGCTTCTGCTCGGCATAAGGAGGTAGCGGCAGGCGGAAATGCTTTAATTTATCAGCTTTTATACCTTTTGCTGTTGTACCGGTACAGTTGTTTAGAAGCTGTTTTTGAAACTGTGGTGACAAAAGGAAATACATAAACAAAGTTGTAAGTGTAGTGCCTTCAGCATACTCTTGAAAGGTAATAATTCTCTGCCCACATGAACACTGGTCTAAGTCGCATATAGCCGCGTTCCCCATTGGCGCTTCTGTTGTAAAAAGCAAATCACCCTTGCGTGTAATTCCCCGACTTTGCCTATCCATGTACTCTTCTAGAGAAATATATTCTTTACGTGTGTAATCCATCGTTCCTTTTCTAATATTTGAAGCTGTTATAAGAAATACACCTTGAGAAATTTTTGTTGGCGTCTTTCCTCGATAATCCACAAAATTAAACAATTGGTTTAGCTCAACCATTACCCAACTATCGGGTATATCAAAATCCATTGAATCGTAGTTTAATTCATCTTTTCCAACTTTTATACCACGCTGATAATTTTTTATCTGTTGGTATATTTCCTCCGCAGTACCTTCTTCCGGGCGCTGTTCCACCAGCTTACCCTGTATTGCTAACTGTAGTATACTGTTTTTTAGTTCCTGTGGAGTCATTGCTTTGCACCTCCAAGAATGGCGGTGATTTCCGCAAGCACACGATCAATCTTAGCATTCAGAGATGCCCGTTCTTCCTCGTAACGCTGAATTAAGTCCATCGGGTCAAGGATTACCTCTTCCTCATGGGGATAGCCGCACTGATCTAGATTGTAGCCGAAATCCTCGGAAAGCTGATGAACCGTGTATTTCTTTGCCTTGTCAAAACCGTCGATGTTGATTTCCTGCATGTTATCCCACCATTCGATGACCGAAGCAAAATGCTCCAGCTTCATTGGTTTTGTCTTAGAAAAATTCTTATAGCCATCCGGCATATCCAGACGATAGAACCATGTTTCTGTGGTGGGTTCTGTGCGATCAAAGAACAGTATATTTGTTGTGATTGAAGTATATGGTGCAAAAACACTGCTCGGCATACGAATGACTGTATGAAGATTGAACTCTGATAGCAGTTTCTTCTTGATTGCGACCTTGGCATTGTCTGTGCCGAATAGGAAACCGTCCGGAAGAATAACAGCCGCACGGCCATTTTTCTTCAAGCGATACATAATAACAGACATAAAGAGGTCTGCTGTTTCGCTGCTGGCAAGGTCGGACGGAAAGTGATTCTTGACATCTGCTTTTTCACTTCCACCATACGGAGGATTCATCAGTATAACGTCGAATTGATCGTCTTCTGTATAATCCAGTACATCTCGCAACAGGGCGTTGTCATGATAGATATTTGGCACATCAATTCCATGCAGTAGCATATTGGTAATGCACAACATATACGGAAATTGCTTTTTCTCGATACCGTAAATCGAATTATCATATTCATTCTGGTCATCTGTTGTTTTTATTAGTGGGGCCAGTTTTTTCAGCCAGCTTGTTATAAATCCACCGGTACCACAGGCGAAGTCCGCCATCTTTTCACCGATTTTAGGTTGAATCATCTTTGCCATAAATTCAGTTACTGCACGAGGAGTATAAAACTCACCGGATGAACCAGCACTCTGCAGTTCACGGAGAATGGACTCATAGATTTCACCGAAGGCATGGCTTTCCTCATAGTCGCTTAAATCCACTTCGTCAATGATGTTGATGACTTGACGAAGTAGAACGCCATCCTTCATATAGTTATTGGCATCCTCAAACGTGGTCTTTACTATGGATTTCTTAATGGGTGTATCTGGGGTGACATTCAATTCTTTGAGTGTTGGAAAGAGAGTATTATTGACAAAGTTAAGCAGAGTATCGCCGGTCATGGCATTTCCGCTATTGTCATCCACTGCCCAATTGCTCCAACGGCACTTCTCCGGGATAATTGACTGATAGTCATCTTCGTCCATATCCCAGTCCTGTTCCTTAGTATCATATACCTTTAAAAACAACATCCACGCAATTTGCTCGATACGCTGTGCATCACCATTGATACCGGCGTCGTTGCGCATAATGTCGCGGAGTCTTTTTACAAAATTTGATAAGCTGCTCATAGTTTAACCTACCTTATATAATTCTTCTTCTAATTCCTTGACCGCCTGCAGATACCCGTTTTTACCACCAAAAAATCGTGCAATTTTTGAGGGTTTTCCGAATTTCATGAACGGATCAAGCTTTAAAATCTCTGTCTTTTCAATCTCATAAATTCCGGTGTTCATATATTTGTCCAAAAGCGCTTCTAAGACTTCACGGGCAACACCGCTGTATTTGCTTAAGAAATCACGCTTCTTGACATTGTTTGCACGCTCTTGGCGAGTTAACGGTTTCTGATCGAAGGCAACATGACAGATGAAATCATAGTCATCCACATCGGACAGATTTTGGTCTGCCTTCATTCTTTCAAGATCAATACCACGCTCCAAGAGCAAATCTTTAATACTTTCTTTCTTGTCCTCGGCAGACCACTGGCGGATAAAATTGTCCAGAGAAGCGTATGTTCCGAGTATATTGGATTTTGTATAATCCACAATGCTTTCCTGACGTAGCAGTTTGCCATTTGCGTCATAAATAGAAACGGTTTTGCCTATGACTTTGACCGTGCATCCATGTTCATCAACGATCGGCTTTTCTTTTGGCTCTGAGTCAGACACATAAGGAGTATCGGGTCCCGGTTCATGAATAAGAGTACCTCCTTTGCCATAACCATCTTGCTCGATGGAGCCATCCCATTCAGGGTCTGCAAACAAGCGAGTCACATTTCGGAAATCCATAACCGTAAAATGCGTTTTCCCTTCTTTTTCGCGGAGCCGAGTGCCACGACCGATAATTTGCTTGAATTCGGTCATGGAACCAATCATCTGATCAAGTACAATCAGCTTAGCCATCTTGCAATCCACTCCGGTGGAAAGCAACTTTGATGTAGTGGCAATTACGGGATATTGAGAGGAAACCGAAATAAAATAGTCCAGTTTGCTCTTGCCATAAGTATCGCTGCCGGTTATACGCACAATGTAGTCGGGATGTTCTTTAACCATATCGGCGTTGAGGTTTATCAGCGCAATCCTCATGCGTTCAGCGTGGTCCTCGGTAGCGCAGAAAACGATGGTCTTGTCCATCCGGCCTACGCTTTTTAGATAATTTGTAATCTCTCGTGCCACCTCATATGTGCGGTCTTCGAGTATTATGTTGTAGTCAAAATCACTGTTGGTGTAGATGCGATCTTCAATTTCTTGACCGTTCTTATCCAACTGCCCTTTATATGGGCGCCAACCTTCGCCTATGTTGGTACGGATGTTGATTACCCTGAACGGAGCAAGAAAACCATCCTCGATACCCTCACGCAAACTGTAGGTATAAATCGGCTCTCCAAAATAATCGATGTTTGATGTATATTTTGTCTCCTTCGGCGTAGCAGTCATACCGATTTGCGTTGCCGAGGAAAAGTAATCAAGTATCTTACGCCAGTTACTGTCCTTCTTTGCAGAACCACGATGACACTCATCCACGATGACGAGGTCAAAGAAATCTTTCTGGAACAGCGTAGCAAGGCGGCTGACGGTTTCATCTTCGCTGTTCTCGCCGTCGTCTTCATCGCGGTCGGTTAGCTGCTGATATAGCGAGAAGTATACCTCATGAGAAGTAATGGTGATGGGATCATCCTTGGCAAAATTGATTTTATGTATTGTCTTTTCAAGCGGTGTAAAATCCTGCTGAATAGACTGATCAACGAGAATATTGCGATCAGCGAGGTACAGCACCTTTTTCTTCATACCGCTTTTCAACAAACGATAGACGATTTGGAACGCTGTGTAGGTTTTACCGGTACCAGTAGCCATGACAAGAAGAATGCGCTGTTGACCTTTTGCAATCGCGTCCACAGTGCGATTGACAGCATTGCGCTGATAATAGCGCGGTGCGTATGTGTTTTGGCTTGTATAATAAGGTTGAGAGATAATGTGCTTTTCCCTGTCGCTTAGGTTCTTTGCAGCATGATATCGGGCCATTAGCTCATCAGGTGAGGGAAACTCAGATAAAGAAATTTTACGTTCCTGCCCGGTCAGAAAGTCATGCTCATAGAAAGCATCACCGTTGGAGCTGTAAGCAAACGGTACATCAAGCATCTGTGCATAGGTCATCGCTTGCTGCAATCCGAAGGATAAGGTGTGTTTATTATCCTTGGCCTCAACTATGGCGATAGGATTGTTCGCATTAATATATAGAACATAATCAGCTTTTTTCGGCTTTTCACGGAATATTAAATTGCCCTTAAGGTTGATTTTGCCATCAGTAATTTTGGTTTCCATTGTAATATTATTAACATTCCACTTTGAGGTAATCGCAGGAGTGATATAGCGTAACTTGATATCTTCTTCAGTCATCTGTTTTTTATCAATCACGATTTATCGCTCCTTTCCCCATATGCTACATAATCAACGATGTCCCCATAGTTGACATCCAGTACCTTACATATCTTGTCTAGCACATTAAGAATCACTGGCTCGTCTCGGCGTAGCTTTGTCATAGTATTAGGTGACACGCCGGACACTTTTCACAAATCGGCTTTGCTCATTTTTCTATCTGTGAGAAGTTTCCATAGTTTGTTGTATGAGGTAGCCATAATACACCTCCAACCTTTTGGTGCAATAATCTACCATAAATAATAGCAGAGACTATCGTAAAAAACAATACACTGTCAAACACTGGTGTGGGTGTTTCTCTGTCTATCCAACTACATGGAATCTGTATGGTAGAGGGGATGTCTGAGGAGTGTGGCACAAGAGTGGCATTGTCTGCTGTGATACGGAGCAAGCCATTATTAAAGTTGATTGTTTAAAATCCCAACCGTCAACACTACCTCTGAGATCATTTGCAATATTCCATATCGTACGGTGCAGTTCTGCACGTTCCTGCTCTTTTCTATTATTAGCCATCTCTCTACTCCTTTTCTTTAGTCACTTTGGGCACTAATTCTATATTATTTTCATACATTTACTCGTCCTCCACACCAAAGATATCTGACATTGTTGCTCCGTCTTTTTCACCCTTTGCGATACTGTCTGCCTCATCAATCAATTTATCCATTGCAGGGACGATTTTTTTGCTCCGTTCATTAAACTTTGCGAGGAGCTGTTGCCCTAAAAAGCCTTGAGCAATCAGATCAAAAATAATTTGCTCAGAAAAATTACTCCCTGTGTTTTCTCGGATATGTCGGATGGTAATTGCATCTTTTTGCATAACGCATTCGGCTTGGTTGTTAAAATCCAATGCCTTAATAAGTTCCTGCGGTATGGTTATTTGCCTTTTTCCCGAAATACTAACAATTTTATACTTCATAGAGTTGCCCTCAACTGTGCTCTGTGCCGTTTCATTGCTTCCACCACAATATTAGTTTTATACATTTCCCTTTGATTTGATTATAACAGAAAAATGAAAAAAGTCTAAATAACTATGGTTATCCATGTACTTGTTTATTTATATGTAGCATCTTTTAAACTTACATTTTTATTTTAAGAGATGTTGCAGTTAGATAAAACAGCAAAACAAAAAGAACAAAGTATAAGATGTTTCATATAGCAATATTTGTATTGACTTTAACCTTTTCAGATTGTTTGCAACCAAGGTGGTTAATCATTTACTGGAAT
>ENA-UOOR01001253-UOOR01001253.1-fermentation-metagenome-genome-assembly--contig:-NODE-1253-length-31036-cov-14.791550_pt1 | contig 31036 bp, 19 predicted proteins | sample MGYA00245780_ERZ724029 | MGnify/ENA primary metagenome ERZ724029 (study PRJEB28704, sample SAMN03018315) | fermentation metagenome | biome: anthropogenic terrestrial biome; feature: soil... | reverse complement strand
ACAACAATCAGCAGCTTCCACCAGTTCTTTTTAATAAAGTTCCAGATATCTGAAAAGCACACACTAACTTCCATATTATTTAACCTCCGATAGATTCAGGGATTGACTAGCCTTGTCGGGACATACCGCGGGCTTCTCATGCCGCCTCAGCGGATACACTTTCGCACTAATCTGTACAATCAGCAGGGAAACGGCAAACAGCGCCGTAAAATACACGATATTCGTAATACTGAATGTGTCTGTTATCCAGGTAAATGCAAAACTGCGCGGCAGATAAATCAGATGCCGAAAAGCCAGCATGCCAAACGCAATCACTGCCCAGCCGCGCGTGAGGATTGAAGACATAAAGCGAAAAAGCACGGCAATCAAAATCACCAGCAAAATAACCGCAGCAATACCTCCGGCAACATAAGCCTCGGCAATAAAAGAAGTGCCAAAGCCGCCGCCGTTTTCATAACGCTGTGGATCGACTTTATAAGTTAACACATGTGCAAAATTATGGGTTGTTTTTGCAAACCCTTCATTTTGCACTTCAACAATGGGCTGCAGACCAAACAAACTGGCAATCACGCGATTGTTGTGTGCAAACAGCTCAAATGGATAGAAAAGATACATCCAAGTCACATTCGGATTAAAAAATGAATGAATATTCACCGTCTGCACCACCACACGAAAACTGGCACCCTGGGAATCTACAAAACTGATGAGCATGCTGATAAAAGAATGGCCCGCCATTGATTTTCCGGCACGTTTCATAGCCATCACCTGCAGTAAATAAGCAGCAATGATAACCACAACGATACAAACGGCCACTGTTTTTGGAGTGAAATATCGTTTTGTCTTGGCCCTGCGGTAATCTCGCATCACAAAATAAACAAAGAGCATAAAGGCTTCCGTAACCATCATATTCCGCCGGCCGGTAAGCAAAGATGCAACCATGTAAATACCATAGACTAGCAGCGGGAGCTTCATTTCTTTTAAAGATGGAAGTGTGCCGAGAAACACGGCAAAAGACGGCACAAAAAGCGCCGCAAGCCGGCTAATCACGCCCGGAATATCTACTGTTTTGGTAAAAGAAACCGCATACCCGTCTTTCATAACCGCCAGAATTCTCAGCACCATCACATAAAAATAAGGAATTGAAGTAACATACAAAATTACCTTGGAAATCTGACGCAGCACAGGAATGTAGGCATGCATGTCCACTTTTCCCCTGCTCTTCTGCATTTGCCGCTCGCGCTTTGTAAAAAGCAGGCCAACTGCATAATAGGCTATCGTGAAAACGACCAGCCCAGTTGTAACGATAGCCATAGCCGTATAAAGATTTTCCCAACTATCTGCTTCCAATGCAGTCAAAATCTTGTGGCGGTAATAGATACAGTTAAAATAAACTCTCCCCAAAAGGAGAATATTATAGGCAATTAAAAAAAGCAAGAAAGAAATATCCCTGTAGATATGGGACAACGAATGGAAAAGGGCACCTGCATTAAAAAACAGAACACCAAACACCATCAGATAAAACGCGCCGGAAATATACCCGCTTCCCATCCATCTCAGCACTGCTGAGGCAAGGAATAGCACTGTGGCTGCCCCAAAGAGCAGCACATCCAGTACTGCACCGGTCCGTTTCACATGCAGCATGGACATCCCCCCGTTTATAATTTCTGTTAGATTTAAGAATCAGAAACATTCCAAAAATTATGTAGAGCGTTTTTATTATATCATCCTTATTTCAAATTTACAAGCACGTGCTTTATTGCAATTTCACAAATGTGAATATGTCAAAGAATTGCGGTTAATCCTTTATAATATAACATGTTATGAATAAAAATTCACATAAAATTCACTTGCTTTCAATTCTAACATCACATTCAACATTTATAATAAAAATATTTTGTATTCTGTAATGAAAAAATTCTACAGCAGTAACGGAGGTGGCTATTATCTCACTTTCCTCTATCCAATATTTATTTTTTATTTTTGTCTTTGCTCTATTTCATTATTTTATTCCTTTTTGTGCCAGCAAATGGTTACTTCTTGCCGCATGTATCTATTTCTACATGAGCTGGACACCCACGGCTCTTCCTGTTCTACTTACCGTTACACTGATTTCTTATCTTGGTGGCCTAATTTTGGAAAGGCTGAAAATGCACGGCAAACAATCCAGACCTGCGTTAGCAGCCTTTATTATTTTTTCCATTTCTCCACTGCTGGTCTGCAAATATACGTCCTTTTTTGTTGACTGTCTACAGCACGTTTTCCATCTTTTTGGGCAGCATGTCACTTTATCTTCACCTTCTTTTCTGCTGCCAATGGGGATCTCTTTCTTTTCACTACAGGCAGTTTCATATCTGGTTGATGTAGAAAAGAACAAGTTTGCTGCGGAGCATAATTTTCTTAATTACTTTTTATTTATGAGCTTTTTCCCTTCTGTTACATCCGGACCTATTTGCCGTGCACCGGATTTGCTGCCGCAGTTTCGGCAAAAACAGAAAGTCAGCTACCGTATGGTCAAGCATGCCTGTCTGCGGATATTGTGGGGATTCTTTTTGAAACTGGTGATTGCAGATCGAATCGCTCCGTGGGTAACTTTCATTTACAGCAATACACATAAATATGCTGGGCTGCCCATGTGGAGTGCTGTTCTGCTCTATGGCTTTGAAATTTATATGGATTTTGCTGGATACACACATATTGCGCTGGGTTCTGCCGAACTATTTGGTTTTCATCTGCCGGAAAATTTCAATCTTCCTTATTTGTCCCGCAGCATACGAGAATTCTGGCGGCGTTGGCACATTTCTTTCTCGACTTGGCTGCGCGATTACATCTATATCCCTTTGGGCGGAAACCGCTGCTCAAAGGCCAGAAAATATTTCAATGTGATGATGACCTTTGTCGTCAGCGGATTTTGGCACGGTGCCGGACTTAATTTTATTGTATGGGGCACGCTGCATGGAATTTATCAAATTATTGGAGGTTTGCTTGCCCCTGCCCGAGAAAAGCTGACCAATCGGCTGCACATTCAACAGCAAAGTAAGCTGCGCACGCTCTTAAGCACACTTTTTATCTTTTGTCTGGTCGATTTTACATGGATCTTTTTCCGTTGTCACTCTATGCGCAACGCTTTATCTGTAATCAATGCTTTAATGCATAACGGTACTGCCTCTTTCCTGCAATTAGTTTCTGAGCAGTTTTCCAACGGACTTCCTGGCTTTTGGCTTGTAATTGGATGTATTGCCTTAGTAATGATTTTGGAGTGCCTGCAACTTCATTTCGGTCGTTTATATCCTAAATGGCTGCATTGGAACGGACTGCTGCAGTGGGCATGTATTTTTCTGCTACTTATATTTGTGGCAATATGTGGTGTCTATGGTCCCAACTACAGTGCGCAGTCTTTTATCTATGCTAAATTTTAAGGAGGCAGAAAAATGAAAAAGAAAATTCTTCTGCGCCGCTTGGCAGGGCTGGTTTCTCTGGTCCTATGTGCCTCCTTGCTTCTTTGTTTTGCAAATGAAGTTTTTGTGGATAAAGGACATTATCGTGACATGAAACGAATCCTTTATACAGACGATGAAAACAGTTATCCACTGCTTTTTGTTGGAGGGAGCCATATGGGCGGCGCAATCAACCCACCATATTTTAAAAAGGAATTTGGCATCAACAGTTTTAATGCCTCAACCGGCGGGCAGGAATTTTATGAAACCTACTATCTACTCAAGGAAATATTGAAACGTCAAAATCCAAAGGTTGTTGTACTGGATATTTACTATGCACTGAATCAGTCACCCTACGGCGACAAAAGTTTTGCACACCGTGTGCTGGACCCCATGAAAATAAGCTGCAACAAAATAAAAGCGATAGAAGCCTCTGTTCCTGCTAAAGACAGACTTGCCTATTTCTTTCCGCTGCTGATGTATCACAGCCGCTGGAGCGATACAAAGAGCATTACGAAGGAATGGCAAGACTATATTGGTAAGTATACCGGTGCGCTCGGATTCGATGCCGGGAACCAGCAATACGGCAAAAAAATGGCCTATGATAACTGGAACTATGCTGCCTGTACGCCGCTTGCAGACAAACAAGAAAATTATCTGCAGAAATTTTTTCAATTGGCACAAGATGAAAATTTCCAGCTTGTGCTGATTAATTTTCCCTGTGAAATGAGCAGTGACAAACTGACCCAGTGGGCTGGCAACGCGCCGGGAAAACTCAATCAGATAAAGCAGGAAGCTTCTGCTGTAGGGATTCCATTTTTAGATTTGAATCGTCCGAACCAAATGGAAAAAATGGGCTTCGATTTTCCAACCATGATGAATAACGCCTCCCATGTAAATTACGATGGTGCTTATGTCGTAACAGAATATGTCGGTAAATACCTGCAGCAAAACACACCTGAACTATTTGCAGATTAAAAAATACCCGTTCCTATATTTTCTTTCAAAGAAGAAATTGAGGGACGGGTATCGTGTTTTAAGGAGCTGCTTTTATGTTTTGTTCGTTTCTCCCTTTCCAGCAATTGCACGTGCAACCACAACGCCGGTTGCCGAAGCCTGCATCAGTCCGCGCGTAATACCGGCACCATCTCCAATGGCATACAGACCCGAGATTACTGTTGAAAAATCATGATTAACCTCTACTTTTGATGAATAAAATTTGACTTCCACTCCATAAAGCAGTGTATTTTTGCTGTAAAGTCCAGGTGCCAATGCATCGAATGCTTTCAGTGCTTCTACAATGGACGTCAAATGGCGATGCGGCAACACAAAAGAAAGGTCACCGGGAACCGCGGTCTTCAGTGTCGGCACGGTTGTGGATTTGGCCAGACGGCTTGCACTGCTGCGCCGCCCCAACAGCAGGTCACCTAAACGCTGCACCATAATACCGCCGCCCGTCAGCATATTCCCAAGTTTTGCAATATAGCGTCCATACTCAATTGGCTGATTAAATGGCTGCGTAAACTTAGTCGAAACCAGCAGCGCAAAGTTGGTGTTATCACTATGGCGTTCCTCTTCCGCATAGGAATGTCCGTTGACAACCGCAAGGCCGCCATTTGGTCCGTCATAGTGTTCTTCGCTGACAATTCCGCCTGGGTTCATGCAGAAAGTCCGCACCTTGTTTTCAAAAGTATCCGAATAATAAATCAATTTGGCTTCATATAAGCTTTTGGTCAGCGGGTCCATCACACCATTTGGCACTTCTACACGCACACCAATATCCACTTCATTGTTTGCCGTCTTAAGGCCGGTTTCTTTGGCAATGCGGGAAAGCCACGCAGCCCCTCCACGGCCCGGTGCTGCGACTACATTCTCCCCTTCCACACAGCAGGTACTTCCGTTTTCCAGCGTCAATTCCACACCGGCAACACGGCCGTTTTCTTCTACAATACGTTCTGCAGTGGTATGAGGCAGAAAAGTAAACTGCGGTTTTTTCTCCAGATAATCATACATCGCTTTAAGAACCTGATAACTGTATTCCGTCCCCATATGCCGCACAGGGCAGCGGATCAACTGAATATTTCTCCGCCTTGCTTCATAGGCAATCTTGTCTGCTGCCTGACTGCCCAGTCCAAAGACCTTTTTGGGTGCACCGAAATGGAGATAAATTGTATCACAATAATGAATCAGTTCCTGTGCCTTTTCCCGTGTCATATAGTCAGTCAGGTTGCCGCCAACGTCTTCGCAGAGGGAGAGTTTTCCATCTGAAAAGGCACCAGCACCTGCCCAGCCATTCATAATACTGCAGGTCTTGCAATGCATACAGTGCCCCTGCGTGCGGGCTGGGCAGCAGCGGTCTGCAATTGCACTGCCGCTGTCAACAATGAGCATGGTTTTATCCGGTGCCAGGCGGTCTAACTCAAGCGCGGTGAAAATTCCTGCCGGGCCGGCCCCAATTATAATGACATCATATCGTTTTTTCATTTAGTTAAAATTCCTTTCTTACGGTTATCACCCATCCTTTTCAAAAAACAATCCATTTGGATAATCGATATGACCGCTCTACCAACAATGTTTGGATAAAGCTGTGATAAAGATAAAGGCGATAAAGTCTGTAAATCTACTATTTCTTTTATCATAACACAAAAAAAGGCTCAGGTCATCACATATTGCGCCTCTTGGGATTGGAAGTTTTGGGTTATGAAAAACATTCCACATTTTTCAAAAAATACTCTTGCTTTTCGACACCATCACGTGACAAGTTCCTGTTTTTCGACTATAATGGAACCCATACAAGATAAGAAAAGGAAGGGAATCTGCATGGATAAAACAGCCGTCTGTGCACTGGCGCAGGAAGCTCGGAAAAGTCTGGAACAGACCGCACATCTCTGCCTGCGTGCCTTGCATGGGCCGCGGCTTCCAAACGGAGCCGGCCTGCAGCAGGACCAGATTCTGCGGGAAGCTTCCCTGCAGGGAGAAGACAAACTGTGTAAAAGTGCTGCCTTTCGATTTTTTATGCAGCTCACAGGCATCCGTTATATGGAGGTTAATGGATATTTACCGCAGCGGATTCTCTCCCCCGCACCCGATGGGAAACTCCCGGAAATTTTGGAAAATTGGCTGTCAAGACATGAAGACACACTGGACCGCGATGCGCTTTATACGCAGCTTTTCCAAAAAGAATGTGCCCGTCTTCACAAGCAAATGCCGGATTTTTTTCCACAGCCAGACTGCACCGATCTGCTGCTTGCTTTAAGCTGCCAGCATGGTACAGCATCTCTTTTTTGCCATGCCTTGCCGGAGTCTGCTTGGAAAAACAATATTGAAATTGTCGGCTGGCTTTATCAATATTACCGCTTAAAAGAAAAAGACAATGCCATTGATGTTTACCGCGGCGCTGTCAAAGTCAAGGATATTCCCGCAGCTACCCAGTTTTTTACAACAGACTGGGTTGTGCAGTACATGGTGCAAAATACACTCGGGCGAGTGTGGCTGGAAGGGCATCCAGACAGCCGCCTGCGGGAGCAGATGCCCTATTTTCTGGATACGCCGCAAAAGACGCCGCGTACCCCAATGCAGCCGGACAGTCTTCGTTTGCTGGACCCCTGCATGGGCAGTGGGCATATTCTGGTATATGCTTTTGATTTGCTTTTAAAAATTTATGCGGAATGTGGAATTTCTTCCCGGAAAGCTGCTTACAAAATTTTAAGCTGCAACCTCTGGGGATTGGATATCGATGAACACAGCAGGCAGCTTTCTGCTTTCGCGCTGCTGATGAAAGCACATGAATCCGACCCGGATATTCTGGAAAAGCATCCAGTTTTGCATGTGTGCACCATACACGGCAGTAAAGGGGTTACACGAGAAGCACTGCATTTTACCGCCGGAAAGGACGAAATTTTAGAAGATGACCTGCGCCGCATGGTGATCACCTACCGCGGTGCACAACTTTACGGGTCGCTCGTATATGCACCGAAAGTGAACATCAGCAACCTGAAAGCCCGCTTTGAAAGTATTCAGGCAGAAAAATGGACAGATGATCTTTTTCAGATGGAAGCCCGCCGTCAGTCGCTGGAAACTCTCCTGCCATTGGTGTACCAAACAGAGATACTTTCTGAAAGCTATGATGTTGTTGTTACCAACCCTCCCTACTTAAACCACATGGCAAAGCCCCTGCGGCGTTATGTGGACAAGCATTGGCCAAAATACAACAATGATTTATTTGCTGTTTTCATGGTTCGGAATTTTGATTTTTGCAAACCGGACGGCTACTGCGGCTTTATGACCCCGTTTGTCTGGATGTTTATTAAAAGCTATGTTCACCTGCGGAAATTCCTTGCGGATAAAAAATCACTGTCCTCTTTAGTGCAGATGGAATATTCCGCATTTGAGGAAGCAACCGTTCCGGTATGCACTTTTGTCCTGCAAAACAAAAAAGAAGAAGATCCCGGCCGCTACTTGAAGTTAACCGACTTTTCCGGCGGAATGGAAGAAATGGGCCATCGGGTAGCAGAAGCTGCTGCCCATCCGGGAAGCACTTGGGATTATGAAGCACGTCTTTCCGATTTTCGCCAAATTCCGGGCAATCCATTTGCTTATTGGGCCAGTGGAAGCATTGCGCGCGTTTTCCGAGAGGGCAAACCGCTGAGCAATTCCGCTGAAATTTGCAATGGTCTCTTTACATGCAGCAATCAGCGTTTCCTGCGCCTCTGGTGGGAAGTGGACTTTCAGAATATTGATTTTTCATGCAGGAATGAGCAGGACTGCCTGAAAAGCCCGTGCCGCTGGTTTCCCTATAATAAAGGCGGCGCCTATCGGAAATGGTATGGCAATCAGGATTGGGTGGTTGATTTTGCAGATTTTGGTCATGAAATTCAGCAATATCGGACAAAGCATGGGCAAAGCGCTGCACTGCCCGGACGGCAGCATTATTTTGAGGAAAGCCTGAGCTGGGGTTTCGTGAGTTCCAGCAAATTCGGTGTGCGTGCCTACCCCGCCGGGTTTGTTTTTGACATAGCGGGCTCGTCCCTATTTCCCAAGCCGGAAGATCGACTTTACCGCTTGGGATTTCTGGACAGTTCCACCGCATTTCAGTTGCTGCAGATGTTAAACCCGACACTGAACTGCCAAGTCGGCGATATTGCTCGACTGCCGGTACTGGAAGCAAGTGACCGCTCTGGAATTGAAAAGCTGACTGCAGAAAATGTTGAACTTGCTCAGCAGGACTGGAATGATTTTGAACCAAGTTGGAATTTTCATATTCATCCGCTAATCCGTGCAAACGGAAAAACGCTCGCCCAAGCACAGGCAGACTGGGAAACAACGGCCACAGAACGCTGCCGAAAAATGGCAAAAAACGAAGAGGCCATTAACCGGCATTTTGCCACGCTATATGCAACAGGAGCACCAACTGCCGTGAATGCACAGGATCTTTCCGTCCACCCTGCTGACCGAAAGCGGGATGCCCAGAGTCTTCTTTCCTATTTTGTCGGTGTTTATTTCAAACGCTTCCCCTGCAGTTTCTGGCATCCAACAAAGCCGGAACCCGTTTTGCTGCTGGAGAAAGCACCGCAGATGTTCACTGAATTTCTGGAAGTACGTTTTGGAGCGGGTGCTGCCGATGAATTGTCGCATTCTCTCGGCAAAGGAACAACCGACTATATTCTAAAGCGATGGTTCACGCGCACCTTTTTCCGCTTTCACTGTCGGATGTACCGAAAGCGGCCCATCTATTGGCAAACGACCTGTGGGAAACCAGCATTGCTTTATTACCATAGTAATCTTCCGGAAGCGCTTCAGTTTCTCTCGGCACTTTCGCCAGAAGAAAAAGGACTCCGTGCACTGGCTAAACATCCACCTGTCTTTGACCGAAACGACGGCATCCCCGCAAACTATGCAAAGATGCAGTCTATTCTGCGAAAAATTTAATTCCGATAACTTTCGGTAACTACATGAAAATGATTATTAAGAAAGACTGCCTGTTTGTGTTTTCACAGGCAGTCTTTTTTTACTGATTTTCTTGTTTCTCATCTTTGATAATACAGTGTGCGATACACACAACACCATGATGCACCATCTGAACAAATTTTTCTGGTGTAAGATCCGGCTGGTCAATCAGCCAGCGGCAAATACCGGTTTTACAGGCATCTGTAAAAAGCTGCACATAAAAATCCATGTTTTCTTCTTCACTGTTAAAAATTTCTTCAAAATACGGCTGCACAATTGCATGCATGACATCTGTAAAATATTCTGTAAAGGAATTTTGCCCTGTCACTTTTAAAGCGTTGACATAAAAGCGGCGATTTGCATAAAAGTAACTGCAAACATCAAGCAGCAAATCCCAGCCACTCGTCGGTGCATGTTCATATAAATGCTCAATCAGTTCCGTATAAAAAATCCAATTGACTAAATCATACTTATCACGGAAATGGTAGTAAAAACTTTGCCGGTTCATGGAACAGCGGTTGCAAATATCACTGATGCTAATTTTTTCAAACGATTTTTCACACATCAGGGACTTCATTGCATCTGCAAGGGCTTTTTTGGTGATATTTGAATCCGCCATTCCAATTTTCCTTCTTTATTTGACAATTCTTGACTGTATACGAATGTGATAAACATTGAATTTTAGTTTTGGAGGGACAAAACCGCACCTTTGCTGCCAGAAGTGACCAGAGCTGCATAACGCGCTAAATAACCAGTCACGTGCTGTTCTTTCGGTTTCCAAACTGCACGGCGTGCAGTCAATTCTGCCTCTGGAACATCTATTTTTATAGAATGATTCGGAATATCAATTTCAATAGAATCACCATCTTGAATCAGCGCAATCGGCCCGCCGACAGCAGCTTCCGGAGAGATATGACCAATTGCAGCTCCACGTGTAGCACCACTGAACCGTCCGTCTGTGATGAGTGCAACACTTTCTCCCAGCCCGCAGCCCATAATAGCAGAAGTTGGATTCAGCATTTCACGCATACCCGGACCACCCTTAGGGCCTTCATAGCGGATAACGACTACATCATCCGCATGGATTTTACCACCGAGGATGGCAGACATCGCGTCTTCTTCACTGTTAAAGACCCGGGCAGGTCCCTTATGTTTCAGCATTTTAGGCGAAACTGCACTGCGTTTGACAACACAGCCATCCGGCGCAAGATTTCCACGGAGCACGGCAATTCCGCCAGTTTGACTATATGGATGATCCAACGGACGAATCACCTCTGGATTTTTATTCACACTGTCTGCGATATTTTCCGCAACCGTTTTGCCTGTGCAAGTCATGCAATCCGTGTGCAGTAAACCGCCATCAGCCAGTTCTTTCATCACCGCATAAACGCCGCCGGCTTCATTCAAGTCCTCAATATAGGTATGACCAGCCGGTGCCAAATGGCACAGATTCGGTGTATGCTCGCTAATGCGGTTCAAAATATCAAGATTCAGTTCCAGCCCGCACTCATGTGCAATTGCCGGAAGATGCAAGGCACTGTTTGTACTGCAGCCAAGCGCCATATCCACGGCCAGCGCATTTTCAAAGGCATCCATTGTCATAATATCCCGCGGGCAAATATTTTCTTTCAGCAGTTTCATGATCTGCATGCCAGCGTGCTTTGCCAACTGCAGCCGGGCAGAGTAAACAGCCGGAACGGTGCCGTTTCCTTTTAACCCCATACCAAGAGCTTCTGTCAGACAGTTCATGCTGTTTGCTGTATACATGCCGGAGCAGGAACCGCAGGTGGGGCACGTATTGGCTTCATACTCATTTAAGACTTCTTTTGTGATTTTGCCGGCTGCATAAGCACCTACCGCTTCACTGGCGCTGGAAAAGCTGGTCTTTTTCCCCTGCACACGGCCAGCAAGCATCGGTCCGCCACTAACAAAAATTGCCGGAACATTGAGCCTTGCCGCCGCCATCAGCAGACCAGGTACATTTTTATCACAGTTTGGCACGAGGACCAGAGCATCCAAAGCGTGCGCAATCGTCATTGCCTCTGTGGAATCTGCAATCAATTCACGGGTAACAAGGCTGTATTTCATGCCGCGATGTCCCATAGCAATCCCATCGCAGACAGCAATTGCCGGAAAGACAAGTGGTGTGCCACCAGCCATGGAAACTCCTGTTTTAACCGCCTGAACAACTTTATCAATGTTCATATGCCCGGGAACAATTTCATTATAGGAACTGACAATACCAATTAGCGGCTGGTCAATTTCTTCATTTGTCAGGCCAAGTGCATGGAAGAGCGCACGTTTTGGCACGTCTTTTTTAATTGCATCACTATTCATCGTCTATTTCCCTCCATTGCTTACAGTCCAACTAAACATTTCTCTGCATAGATTTATATTCATTATAAGGAAGAACCGCAAAGCTGTCAAACACTTTTGCAAAATTGTCCGGTTATCTTTACTCCCAGCGGCAGAGTACCTGCCTTAAAAACTTCTTACAAAAAGCAGAGAACGGTCCACTGAGAATCCTCAGCAGACCGTTCTAACAGATGATATTACTCTTTCATTAAATAGCCGACACTGACTTTTAAACGGCGCGAATAGCTGCGTGCAGAAGAAGCAGCTGCTTTTCTCGCTTCTCCCGCACGAATTCCGGTTGCAGAAAAAAGGATGAGGAAAAGCATACCGGTTTGTGTCCAGCAAATTGTAACATCTGTACAGCCATGGAGCAAGGTAACAAGCAATGCCGCAAGGAATAAAAGCACAGCATTGCCTGCCGTATGTGTACGGACCTGATGCAGAACATCGCGCAGATGCCAGCCGAAAAAGATCAAGAATACGGTACAGCCAACTACCCCAAAATTCAACAGACAGTCAAGGTATAAATTATGGCAGTGATAGGTGGCGTAGGTTCCCAATGAATCATGGATAATGCTGTATGCACGCAATCCGCGTCCAAACAGCGGTGTCTGCGAAATGCCAATTACTGCACCATGCCAAATGGAAATACGCTGGTCAGTTGTGGATCCAATTGCTTCCACTCGTGGAAAAATGGAAGGGAGAAAATGATTGACAAGGAAAAACGCCAGAAGGGCAGCAACATAAAGCGCACTGAGTTTGTACCGCCGCTTGTACAATAAAAACACAATGATTCCACAGGACATAGCGGCTAAAGCAGACATAGAACCACATAAATACATACCCAGCATATTCATGCCAATGATAACTGCATAAAGCGGAATGAACTTCCGATTCGTATAAGCCCGATACAGAGCAATCAGCACGGTAAACTCAATCATCATACCAAAATAATTCGCATTGATAAAGAAAGAAACCGGCCGATAACTCGGATCGGATGCAAAAGTCACTGCTTTTTGAACAATGGCCACAACAATGGCCGGAATGCTCATCAAGCAAGCTAAATCGAGCAGTTTGTGGAATAATACACGATCCATAATACTGCGCAGATACATACTGTAAACCAACATGGCAAGCAGCATTAAAGTCATAGCCATCCCAACATAATTTCGGTAAGAAGCCGCTACAAAAAAAGAAAGCACAAATGTGCTAAACAGCAGTTTCATATATGGAGTGCGAAATGCCCGCTCCCGCCGCTGATAATCTGCCATCACATAAAATGCTGCCGCAACAATTGCAATGCCGCAAATGCTGCTGGGCAGAAACAGCGAACCAACAACAATCATTGCCAGCCATTTGTCCGCAAAAGCAGAATCCGTCTGAAACCGAAATATAATTTTCCTAAAATTATCACACAGTGACTTCACTTGTGTAATAAAAACCAGCTCCCTTCTTTTCTGCCTAAATAACAGACAGTATCACTTTAAAAGCAGAACAAACAATTTCTAAATATCATATCTGGGTCACATCCATTTTATTGGTTTTTACTGACCCGTACATATTATAGCACTTCATAATAAAAAGGCAATAATGGAATTGCTACATTCGCTAAAGTTGTCATTTATATTTTGTATATTATTTTCAAATTGTAAACAAATATTAAAGCTTTTTCAAAAATCGCTGGTTTTGCTAGTGCTTTATAATAAGAATATAGTATAATACGGAAGTAGAATAATTTTGTCGGATAAGGAGTGCAAGCAATGGAACATTTACCGACCGATGCAGAAACCGGCCTGTCACGCAGTGAAGTCCGTGCCCAGATTCAGCGGGGGCTTGTAAATGGTGAGGAAGATATTAAAACACAAAGCATCGGACAGATTATCCGCAAAAATATTATTACACCATTTAATATACTCAACTTAATTCTCGGTGCGCTTGTGCTGACAACAGGCTCCATTAAAAACATGCTGTTTCTTGGTGTGGCACTTTGCAATACAGTTGTCGGCTGTATACAGGAAATTCGCGCAAAGCAGACGATTGACAAACTGTCTCTGATTTCTTCTCCAAAGGCACACGTCCTGCGTGACGGAAAGCTGTGGGAAGTACCCGTTGCAAGAGTTGTACTGGATGATATTCTGCAGCTCACTTCCGGCAATCAGGTATGTTCCGACTGCGTAGTTGCGGCAGGCAGCTGTGAAGTAAATGAGTCCCTGATAACCGGTGAGTCCGACCCTGTTGTAAAACATCCTGGTGATCACCTCCTTTCCGGCAGTTTTATTGTCTCCGGCACCTGCCGCGCACAAGTGGAGCATGTCGGAAAAGACAACTATGCGGCCAAAATTACCGGAAGTGCAAAATACGTAAAAAAACCAGACAGCGAAATTATGAGAAGTGTCAACCTAATTATCAAAGTAATCGGCATTGTGCTGGTTCCGGTCGGTTTGATTCTGTTTTACAAAGCTTTTGTCACTTCCAGCGCTTCCTATTCACAGTCGATTATCAGCACAGTCGGTGCACTGGTCGGCATGATTCCTGAGGGACTTGTTTTATTGACCAGCGTCGTGCTGGCCAGCAGTGTCGTGCGGCTCTCTTTTCGAAATGCACTGGTGCAGGAACTTTACTCAATTGAAATGCTTGCCCGTGTAGATACCATTTGCCTTGACAAAACAGGTACGATCACTGAGGGAACTATGCAGGTGGATGAGCTGCACTCCCTGACAGACAATATGACAGAAGAAGAAATCAGAGCTGCAATTGCAGCCGTGACATTTACGCTGCAAGATAAAAACCCCACTGCTGAAGCAATGCGCGAAAAATTTCCGGAGGATCCGGGCTGGGAAGCTATCTCTACTGTTCCCTTTTCTTCTGCACGTAAATGGAGCGGTGTCCATTTCTCGATGCAGGGGACCTATGTAATTGGGGCTGGTGAATTTATTCTCGGCAAACGTTTTAACACTTTGTGCCCTCAGGCCAACAAAGCTGCTGAAAAGGGGCAGCGCGTACTGCTTCTCGCCCACAGTGACCAGCCGTTCCAAGGGGACGGTATGATGCTGCCGGATGATATTGAACCACTTGCGATGCTCTTTCTGAGTGACCGCATTCGCAAAAGTGCTTATGAGACACTACAGTATTTTGCAGACCAGAACGTTGACTTGAAAGTTATCTCCGGAGACAATGCCGTGACAGTGGCAAACATTGCCCAAAAGGCCGGTTTGGAACATGCCAATCAGTGCGTAGATGCAACTACTCTGGAAACAGACGAAGATATCCGAAATGCCGTACGCAAATATTCGGTTTTCGGCCGTGTGACACCGCACCAGAAACTACAGATTGTGAAGGCGCTTAAAGCAGATGGCCATACCGTTGCCATGACGGGCGACGGGGTAAATGATGTGCTGGCACTGAAAGAAAGTGACTGCAGCATTGCAATGGCTTCCGGAAGTGACGCTGCACGCACAGTTTCTCAGATTGTTCTTCTGGACTCCAACTTTGCATCCATGCCGCATATTGTAGCGGAGGGCCGCCGTTCCATTAACAATCTGCAGCGTTCCTCGGCTCTGTATCTTGTGAAAGCGTTTTTCAGTACCATCCTTGCTGTTTGTTTTATTTTTATTCAAAGTCAATATCCTTTCGAGCCAATTCAGTTTACTCTTGTCAATGCACTGACCATTGGACTTCCCTCCCTTGTCCTTTCTTTGGAACCCAACAGAGAGCGCCTTCATGGTAAATTCATGCTGAATATCATCAAAAAATCCATACCCGGGGCATTGACAATGGTCATTAATGTGCTTCTTTTAGAAGCCATACAGTCTTTTATGCATTTCCCGCAGGCACAGCTTTCTACTGCTGCAGTAGTACTGACAACGGTGACGCTGTTTATGATTCTCTTCCGTGTCTGCATGCCCTTTAACGGAAAACACATTTTCCTTTTTGTTTCCATGTGTATTGCCTTTATGCTGGCTTATATCATATTTGGGCCTGCATTCAGTTTGGTCCCGATGACCGCACCGACATTGCTGGTCCTTCTTCCACTGCTTTTTGCATCATTGAGCATGTTTATGATGTTTCTGCATCTCATTGATCATATCCTGATGCGGCACATCGGTTGATTTTGGTTAGAACTAAACCAAGCGGCCGTCCTTTGCAAGAGCAAGCAAAAGACGGCCGCTTTATTATTTTCCTTTCTGCATAGCTGGTTTTATTTTTTTCGTAAACAACTGAGACATCGAAAGCTCAGGCGAACGCAAAAAGCGTCCAAGCCCATATAAACATTTGGGGTCACGGGTAATATAATTCATTTTTTCACTGCATGTCATCGTTGCCTGAAACCCCAGATGTTCAATAACTGGTGCCGCTGCTTCACTAATGGCTCCAAAAGGATACACAAAAGCAGTCATCCGCACACCAGTATGCTCATAAATCAAATTTTGATCATGCATCAAATCGTCCTGAAGCATTTTTTGATAAGCCGCAGCACTTTCAGACCGGCGCCGACTGGCACCAACCCTGCCTTTTCCGCTGTGATGCAAATTGTAAGTATGGTTCTGTACCTCTACCAATCCACTTGCCAACATTTCGTTCAGCTCGGTCCATGTAACGTGGGAATAACGCTCATGGTCTTTTTCTTTTTGGCTGTATTGCTCGGTACAAATTCCAATTGGTGCCAGAACAATTTTCATATTGTACTTTTTCAGCAGTGGATAAGCATATTTGTAATTATTGTAATATCCGTCGTCAAAAGACAAAAGAATAGGTTTAGACGGAAGATTTCCTCTTCCATTCACATAATGAATTAAATCCTGAATATTAACGGACGTATATCCTTCTTTCTGCAGATACTGCAGATCCTGCTCGAAAAGTTTCGGCGGAACAATATATTTTCCATGCATAACGGAATACGGCAGCATACTGTGATACATCAGAATTGGCAGTGTAATGCCGGATGGCTTCACTTCAGCTGCCGTTTGCACCGCTTCAGAAGAAAACCGCAGGCTGCCGGAAATCAACAGCACCACAAGCAGCAAACTTAATAATTCGACTGCTGAACGCAGTTTCCGTTTGACAAAAGCCAATATGCACACTTCCTTTCTTCTTACCATACGGGAAATGTGCTGACCTTATGCATTTTTAGTGGAACAGGCAAAAAGAATTACAGCAAATGATAAATCATCAGAAAGTGAAAGACACTTCCGGCGATACAAAAGAGATGGAAGACACCGTGCATATAGGGAATTTTGGTACCCAAACCAAACAGGACCGCACCCAGCGTGTAACAAATGCCGCCGAGAAAAAGCATCAGCAACTCATAACTTGTGCAGCTTGTGAGAATATCTGGTAAAAAGAGAATGACCATCCACCCCAAACAAAGGTAGCAAACCATGGAAGCGATGCGAAAACGCCGCATGTCAATTGCATTCATTAAAATTCCAATTGCAGCAACAGACCACGTTACTGCACAAAGGATAACTCCCTTGGGGTGCGAAAATGCCAGCAGAGTAATAGGCGTGTATGTCCCTGCTATCAGCAGATAAATCGTACAATGATCAAGCACCTGAAAAACTTTTTTAGCCCTTCCCACTTTCAGGCTGTGATACAAACAGGAAATCAGATACAGCAGAATCATGCTTCCGCTGAAGATTCCCACACTGGCTGTTTCTTCTCTGCCGGAAGCTCGGTTTACCAAAATCAGAAGCGCTGCAACAGCACCAATGGCTCCAATACCATGTGTGATACCATTAAAGATTTCTTCACGGACAGAATATCTCGGCAGCTGCAGCACTTTTCTTCTGCGGGAACGATGCCGCTCCCGCACAGCCCACGGCTGTGTTCCCGCAGGCATAGGATATTGAATATGATTCGTCATAAAGTCCACCTGCTCCTTTAATAAGTAGTATTTATAACTAGATATCATTTTAATATATATTATATCATCTGTCAATAAAAATATCATTAACAAATTTTGAAATTTGAAGCAGGTTAAATGGACTGATGACTTATTCTATTTCCACACCTGTCAGATCAAAGGCAGGGATATAATCTTTTTTGGCAGAAGAAAGCTCCTGCACATACCCATCCAAGCCTAAATCAAACAAATGCTGCTGAACTTTTCGATATTCCCGCACTGTCACTTTGCGCATGAGTTCTGGATAGCTGGAAACATGTCCGCAAGGCGTATACTGTCCCATCAGGCTCACCAAAGTTCCTTTGGATAAATTTGCAGCAAGCCAGTCGAGCGCAGCGATCGAATTTTTGGTATGCCCAGGCAGCAGCAGGTGCCGAACAATTGTCCCTTTTTGCAAAATGCCGTTTGCATCCATCTGGCATGGCCCAGTCTGCCGTTCCATCTCCAGAATTGCCACCTGGGATCGCTCCACATAGTCTGAAGCACCGGAAAGCTGATGTGCCAATTGATTGTCATGATATTTATAATCCGGCAAATAAATCTGTATCAATCCATCCAGCATATGCAGGGTTTCTAAGGATTCATATCCGCCGGAATTATAAACAACGGGCACAGGAAGCGGTTTGAAAGATAATGCCTCAACAATGGCGGGCACAAACTGTGTTGCACTGACCAGATTAATATTGTTGGCTCCCTGATCAATCAGACGAAAAAAAAGATTGGAAAGCTGGCGGGGTGTCAACGCTTTGCCAACTGCTCTTTGGGTGCTGATTTGATAATTCTGGCAGAAAATACACTGCAGGGTGCATCCCGTAAAAAAGACGGCACCACTCCCCTTCTTTCCACTGATGCACGGTTCTTCCCAATAATGTAAGGCTGCCCGTGCCACAACCGGAAGCGTACCCATCCGGCAAAAGCCATTTCCCTCTTGCTCGGTGCGCAAAGCACCACATTGTCTGGGGCACAGATTACAAGTCTGAAGAATCACTGTGCTGCCTCCTCAATGCAGAGAATCCCGCACATTCCACCGCGTTTCCCACCGGTGGCACGGTGCGACCAAAGAAGGTCGGAATGGCATTTGGTGCAAATCATACCCTTTTCAATGTGGCAGACACCGGCCTTCCGCAAAATCTGCGCATTTGCTTCCCACAAGTCAATGTTCCATTTTCCATTGTCTTTTTTCACCACGCAAGTCTTCACAGGAAGAAAAGGACAGGTCAAAAATTTTTCCGCAACCGGCGTATCCACTTCAAAACAGCACGGACCAATGGATGGACCAATTCCAACCAGTAAATCTCCGGCCTGCGTACCAAACTCCCGCTTCATTTTTGCAACCGTAGTGGCTGCAATTCCGGCAACCGTTCCCCTCCAGCCTGCATGTGCAACTCCTATGGCATGATGGACGGGATCAGCAAACAGCATAGGCACGCAATCTGCTCCATAAACACAAAGGGCAACATGTGGTTCATTGGTAACCAGCCCATCAATATCATGCCACGGTTTTGGACGTAAAATTCCTGCGCCGCGGTCTTTGGCACCTACCCGCAGTAAATTTGTCTGATGCGTCTGAGCTGTTGCCACAAGGTCCTGTAGATCAAATCCGGCAGCAGCACAAAACCGGCGGTAATTCTCCAATACATTTGCATCGCTGTCGCCACGGTTAAAGCCAAGATTCATGGTAGAAAAAATACCGGTACTCACACCGCCAAGTCTGGTTGCAAATGCGTGATGCAGCCATTTCTGTTTTTGAAAAGACGGCAACTGCAAAAAAGGAATTTCATCCTTCTCACACAATATCATATTTTCTATATTATTTTCCATATAAATACCTCCGTAAAAATGAAAGTGCTTTGTACCCAACAGATAAAACATAAAAAAGCTGCCTTGCGGCAGCTTTTCCCGCATAATAGATTTATACGGAAGTGGACGACTTTCCCTGCACTTCCTGCTTTTTCGGTTCTTCCTCGAACCGATGCACCGATTTACGTACAGATAAGCCTTCATATTTTAATTTAAACTGCATACGGCCATAAAATTTTTTCTTACAAGCCGGGCAGTGAAACACTGCACGAAAACTTTTATTCCGCATCACCCAGTCATCATCTTTTTCCGCAGGATGCCCGCAAACGGGACAACAGAAAGACCAATCCGCATTTTTGAGCAAGGGATTTTCAATGTCACACAAAGTAACCGTGCGAAACTCCATACGATTATAAAATTCCGATTTTGTGGCATCCTGCAAAAATGCCTGCAGGGTATTTTCTGCATACAGCTTCCGCAGGCATTGCAGGGAAAGTAAGCTGTCATCCAAAGCGCGGTGGTGGTCAAATGGTGCCACATCAATCTGTAACAGCTGCGCTGCCGTGGATAAGCCAATCTGCTTCCCTTTTCGATAGGACATTTGTTTCTCACAGTAAGCCTGTAAATCAACATAGTCTGTCAAAAACGGAATTCTGTCCGTTCCACTGAAATAGCGGCAATTTTCAATCAGCGTAAGGATATCGGAAGTTCCCCATGTCATCAGGATACAATCTCCGGCCCATTTTCGGAAGCGGCTGACAACCTGCATAAACTGCCAGCCATGTTCCAGCTCCTCATCTGTAATGCTGGTAAGTGTTGCAATTTTTCCACTGATTTTTTTTCCTACCTGAGGACGCACAAATAATGAAAAGGTATCGGCAGGCTGCAAGTGGCTATCGGTTTTCACCGCACCGAATTCGATGATTTCGTTAATAAAGCCTTTAAGCCGCTTGCTGTAAGTCCCATTCCACTCTAAATCCAAAATAACGATTGGTTTCATAGGCATTTCCTTACAATGCTTATTTCTTTTTATTCATTTGCTTCATGCGCTGTTCTTTATTCAGAATTTTCTTGCGCATGCGCAGAGACTTCGGCGTTACTTCAAGCAATTCATCCTCTTGGATGAATTCAAGACATTGCTCCAAACTAAGGATGCTGGGCGGTGTCAACTTCAGCGCTTCATCTGCACCAGATGCGCGGGTGTTGGTGACGTGCTTCTTTTTGCAGACGTTAACGGCAATGTCATCACTTTTGGGGCTGACACCGACAATCATGCCCTCATAAACTTCTGTGCCAGGCCCAATGAACAAACGGCCGCGGTCCTGTGCATACCAAAGGCCGTATCCGGTGGAGATACCGGTTTCAAAAGCGACCAGGCTTCCGGTATTCCGAACAATAATCTCGCCTTTATACGGCTCATAGGAGTCAAATACACTATTCATAATGCCGTTTCCATTGGTATCCGTTAGGAATTGCTGACGATAGCCCATCAGTCCACGGGCAGGAATACGGAATTCCACATGCGTCATGCCGTTATCCCGTGTACTCATATTGACAAGTTCTGCTTTACGAGAGCCAAGTTTTTCCATAACAGCACCTACATAATTATCCGGCACTTCAATCATCAAAAGCTCTATCGGCTCACAGCGCTTGCCATTCATGTCTTTATAGATAACAACCGGACTGGAAACCTGAAATTCATAGCCTTGGCGCCGCATTTCTTCAATCAGGATAGACAAATGCAGTTCGCCGCGTCCGGAAACCTTGAAAGTATCCGCAGAATCTGTTTCTTCCACACGCAAAGCCACATTTGTTTGAATTTCTTTCGCTAAACGGTCACGCAGATTACGGGAAGTGACAAACTTACCCTCTCGGCCGGCAAACGGGCTGTTGTTCACCATAAACATCATAGAAACCGTCGGCTCATCAATCTTGACAAACGGCAGCGGGTCCAGATGTTCCGGATCGCAGGCGGTTTCACCAATATTTAAATCCGGCATACCGGAAACAGCGATAATATCACCCAGCTTTGCTTCTTCCGTCTCAACGCGCTTCAAGCCTTCAAATTGATACAGCTTCATCACACGTTCCGTATGAGTTGTTCCATCACGGTGGCACAACGTCATCATATCATTCACATGAATTTGTCCGCGTTCTACACGTCCAATGCCAATACGGCCAACATAGTCATCATAATCTATGTTGCTAAACAAAACTTGTGCAGGACCGTTCAAGTTGCCTTTCGGAGCGGGAATATATTTGAGAATTGCATCAAACAGCGGCTTCATGTCCTTCCCTTTTTCATCCGGCTTGTTCATGGCATAACCATCACGGGCAGAAGCATAAACCACAGGAAAATCCAACTGGTCATCGTTAGCTCCAAGTTCAATAAACAGATCCAGCACTTCGTCGACAACTTCTGCCGGGCGGGCACCTGGACGGTCAATTTTATTCACGACAACAATGGGCCGCTTGCCAAGAGCCAGTGCCTTTTTCAGGACAAAGCGTGTCTGCGGCATACAGCCTTCAAAAGCATCAACCAGTAAAAGAACGCCATCGACCATCATCAGGATACGCTCAACTTCGCCGCCAAAATCCGCATGGCCGGGAGTATCGACAATATTGATTTTTACGCCGTTATACATGACAGCAGTATTTTTAGACAGAATCGTAATGCCGCGCTCACGTTCCAAATCATTGGAATCCATCACACGTTCTTCGACTTCCTCATTGCTTCGAAAAACGCCGCTCTGCCGCAGCAACTGGTCAACCAGCGTTGTTTTTCCGTGGTCAACATGAGCGATGATGGCAACATTGCGTAATTCATTTCTTGTATCCATTTTTGCATACCTCTTTGTAATCAGATTCCGAAAAGATGCAGCAACTTCTGCGAAAATCTTCGCAGCTGCAGCAAAGCTGCCGCTCTTTCCCTCAAACTTTTATATTATAACACAGTTTCTGTCAAATGGAAACGGAGCGTGCGTAAAAAGAACTGGAGCAGCCTAAAAATACTTATACAGATTCCCCGAAAATAGCAGTTCCGCTATGCTGCATGTTTGACATAAAGAAGCCGCGTACCTATCAGAGATACGCGGCCTGAAAAACGTGATGGAGCGAACGACGAGGATCGAACTCGCTACCTCCACCTTGGCAAGGTGGCGCTCTACCAAATGAGCTACGTTCGCATTTGCGACTGCAAGGTATATCATACTACAGCTTTTTGAATTTGTCAACCGCAAAATACTTTTTCCCCAATCTGTTTTTTCAGGACTCGTATGATTAAGACGAAGGCAGTAAAAAGAAAAGCAGGAATGGGACACATCAGTCAGAACAAAATTATCTCATAAAATCTGACCGAAAGAAAGTACCCATTCCTGCATGAATGACATCTTCGCAAGAGACGAAAAAAGCGGCTTCCAATTCAATGAAAGATAGAAAAAGTCAGGAAACCGCCAAGTAAGCTGAAAGTATGACAAATATACTTATCAAATCAAACCTATATCATCGCTTATGCAAATGAATTCCAGAAAGTTATTTAAATGTTTGAAAAAATGGAATTGCTTGTCGTGTTCACAATTTTCAAGAAGCAGAAAGGCCACGTACGGCATCACTGATTAACGGAACGACCTGCTTTTTACGGGAAACAACATCATCTGCAAAGATGGCCCCTTCCGTGGTATCCGGTTTTCCGAAAATTCCCTTTGGCAAACCAGCTTTTTCACTGACAAACAAAATCAGAGAGCCATTGCGTACAATATCCGTAATCATCAACATCAAAAGATCATAATTATTTTCTTTTCTGGCATCTTTCAGATAATCCAGTAGTTTCTCCTGCGCATGCTGAACGTCGGCAGAATTACTGGAATTTACCTGTCCTACTCCAATTTTGTACTTATTGAACTGATATTCTTTAAAATCATAATGTAAAATCTGCTCTGGACTCATTTCATTCAGAACAGAACCCGCCTGGAACATTTTTTCCGCAAAATGTTCCCTGTCGACTTCTGCAATCTCCGCAAGATGAGAAGCCATTTTGCTGTCCAAATAGGTGGAAGTGGGCGATTTCAAATTTAAAGTGTCGGAAATAATAGCTGCATATAAAAGCCCTGCTATCTTTTTGGAAGGAATGATGCCATTTTCAAAGTACATGGAGGAAATCAGGGTCGCAGTGCTCCCGACCGTGTCATTTTTAAAGAAAATAGGGCCACTGGTCTGGATATCGCCAATCCGGTGATGGTCAACAATTTCTAGAATTTCAGCCTCGTCAATTCCATCAACAGTTTGTGACTTTTCATTGTGGTCGACAAGAATGACTTTTTTCTTGCGTGCATTAATTAAGTGATAACGAGAAATAAATCCTTTAATGCATCCCTTTTCATCAACGACCGGATAGCTTCTAAACCTGGTTTGAATCATACGGTCACGAATAGAATCAACATAATCCTTGACATGAAAACAGTTCAGATTCTTTTGGGTCATAACATAACGTACGGGAATACTCTGATCAATCAGTCGCGCTGCGGAAAAAGTATCATATTTTGTTTCCAAAATAATGCAATTGTATTGTTTAGCCAACTGGATAACGTCTTGATCCGCTTTGCTTCCGCAAGTCAAAATCAAACAGCTTGCACCCGCTTTAATAACATAAATCTGGCTTTCTTTCCGGTCGCCAAGCAGAACCATATCACCTTTTTCCAAAAACCGGCCCACACGGTCCGGCATCATAGCCGCAACAACGACTTTTCCTGTCAAATGAAAACCCTTTTCCTCTCCAACTACCAAAGTAGCTTTTAAGGTTTCCATAATATTCCGCAAAGGAGTATCACTGGTGGAAAGGATATTGCTTTCAAAAGTGTCCATATAGTTCTTGGTAATATCTGAAAGAGTGATAACCCCCAGCAGTTTTTCATTTTCGTCAGCAACTGGCAAAATTCTCTGATTATTGCTTTGCATAATATGCCATGCTGTTTTTATGGATATATCTTTTGAAACCGGATTGATAATATCCATATTTAAATCAGCAACCTGTGTTTTCACAGTATTAAGATAAGCAGGTTCTTCCACGCCGAAATAATCCAAAACGAATTTTGTCTCACGATTAATCGTGCCAATGCGAACGGGAACCGCGTTGACACCAAACTTTTTTTTCAGTTCTGCATAAGCAATGCTGGAACAGATAGAATCTGTGTCCGGATTTTTATGGCCGGTAATGTAAACAGTCTCATTCACGGATGTACTCTCCTTCTTATACCGCTAAACGGTCATAGTAAAAATTTTTACGAAAGAATATGCATGCTGCTTCCATGCCCCTTTCAAAATTTCATTTTCATTATAGCATATGATTCCGCAGTTAGGGACAGAAAAAGAAAAACATATATAATTTTTACTGCTTCGATAAAATGGTTCTCAATAAAGTCAAAAGCCGGTGAATCAAAATACTAACTCGGCTATGAACATAACAAATATTGCAAGCGTCTGAATAACTTATCAAATCCACAGATCCTTCGCTCTTCACTAAATTGCAGCTGCAATAAAGGGAACCGACAAAACAGTTACTGCCATTTGGGTGCTTTCTGCAGTCTTTCTGTAAATTTCCTAATTGAAAAATCACATAAAAGTTTCTTTACACGATCCTCGAAGAGCATAAAATAAACCCTTCATTGGAATGTGATGATACACATACTAAGAAGGGTTGAAACAACATACAAACAAAATACAGAGTACTCGCAAACTAAGCTATCACATATATCATTATCCGTTATTGATTCCATAGTTCAAATGAATAAAGGATTGCTAAATACTCTTGAAATCCGCATGTGGGCTTAACTTTATTCTTCCTCTTCGGGGGCTTCCCAGTTGTGCCAAACATTCTGCACATCATCATTATCCTCTAGGACATCCAGCAGCTTCTGCATACTGTTTTGCTTGCTCTCAGGAACTTGAACATAGGTGCTGGGAACCATTTGAACTTCTGCCGTCTCAAATTCATAGCCCTTATCTGTTAAATCACTAAGCACGCCGGAAAAGTCATCTGGTTCTGTATAAATTTCAAATACATCTTCATCTGCCTGAAGATCTGACGCACCGGCCTCAAGTGCATCTTCCATGACTTTATCTTCAGCCTGATCTTCACGCTCAATAATCAGAACGCCCTTGCGGTTAAACAGAAAAGACACACATCCGGTTGTGCCAAGATTCCCGCCGAATTTATCGAAATCATGCCGAATATCCGCTGCTGTGCGGTTACGGTTATCCGTTAAAGCTTCTACAATAACGGCAACGCCACAGGGACCATAACCTTCATACACAATATTTTCATATTTGTTCTCATCGCCGTCACCTGCTGCACGCTTGATGATACGGTCAATGTTATCATTTGGAACATTTGCGGCTTTTGCTTTGGCAATGCAGTCTTTCAGTTTGGAGTTGCTGGCCGGATCAGGACCGCCGCCCTCTTTTACTGCCACCGCAAGCTCACGGCCGATTTTGGTAAAAACCTTGGCTTTTGCACCATCAGTTTTCTCTTTTTTTCGTTTAATATTATTCCATTTCGAATGGCCAGACATATGCATTTCCTCCTGACAAAATAACTTTTTACAGTATACCACAAACGGAAATACATAGCAAGGAAAAGCTTCTGTATAAAAGACAATTTCCCAGTGCAAACAGGGACACTGCTTTTTCAGCAAAGCAAGCCGGTTTATCTTTCCGCAGCTGCCAATTATGCTCTTTCCGGTTCCGGATAAGTCTCTCCAAAAGTTTCCACGGTTACTTTTTTCATGACCTGATCTTTTTTGGGCCGGTCATTGCGGTCCCGGCGGGCGGAAACGATCTGATCTGCAGCTTCCATTCCCTCAGTAACACTGCCAAATGCAGCATACTGGCCATCCAAATGCGGCGCATCTGCTGTCATAATAAAAAATTGACTGCCAGCAGAATTGGGCTGCATTGTGCGGGCCATACTGAGGACGCCTCGGGTATGTTTCAGATTATTGGGAAAACCATTTTCAGTGAATTCACCGCGGATGCTGTAATTCGGGCCTCCCATGCCAGTACCCTCCGGATCGCCGCCCTGAATCATAAAGCCGGGAATCACGCGGTGAAAAATAGTTCCGTCATAGAATCCGGATTTTACTAAACTGATAAAATTGTTCACGGTATTCGGCGCTGCTTCCGGATAAAGTTCTGCCTTGATGGTACCCGCTGTGGTTTCAAATGTAACGACAGGATTCTTCATAACAAAAATGCCCCCATAAAATAAATACATTCTTTAGTCGTATCTATACAAAATTAGGATGTGCTTTAGATAGTATAACCCAAATGATGTTAAACAGCAAGAAGGACAAGCAGAAACGCATATTTTCGGTTTTTTACTCCGCCGCTTTCCTGCCTTGACAGATGACACAGAAACAGCTAAAATATAGTAATTGTTCGTAATTTTTAAAACTTATTGTTTTAATTTCTTTTCATTTAAATGTATAAAAATATTTGAATACAGTCCGCTTTCATTTTAAAGGATCTTACTGCACTGAATACTCTGCAAATTCTGCAGATATAGCTCCATCCAATCCTGCCCATGCAGGAGAAAGGGGTATTTGCCACATGAAGATTGGACTCGACGTAGGTTCCACAACAATTAAAAGTGTCGTACTGGACGATAACCAGAAAATTGTTTTTAAGTCTTATGAACGGCATTATTCACAGATAACAGAAAAGATGACAGAACTGCTCACCAAAATACGGGATGAGGTAATCGGCGGAAAGGACGCGCAGCTCACCATCTCCGGCTCAGCAGGCATGGGAATCAGTGATACCTGCAGCTTACCTTTTGTTCAGGAAGTTTACGCAACCCGTATCGCCACCGGCCGGCTGCTTCCACAGACGGACTGCATTATTGAGCTTGGCGGCGAAGATGCGAAAATTTTGTTCTTGACCGGCGGTATGGAAGTGCGCATGAACGGCTCCTGCGCAGGCGGTACCGGTGCTTTCATTGATCAGATGGCAACCCTTCTGGATATTTCTCTCGACGAAATGGACCGGCTTTCGGAAAGCTATGAAAAAATTTACACCATTGCTTCCCGCTGCGGTGTCTTTGCAAAAAGTGACATCCAGCCGCTTCTGAATCAGGGCGCACGTAAAAGCGACCTTGCTGCCAGCATTTTTGCCGCTGTTGCCAACCAAACCATTGCCGGACTGGCGCAGGGACGCCCAATTGCCGGAAACATTGTGTATCTCGGCGGACCGCTTACCTTTCTAAAAGGATTGCGCCGAGCATTTGACACAGCGCTGAAAACGACTGGGACCTGTCCGGAAAACAGCCTCTATTTTGTTGCCTTGGGAGCCGCATACAGCAGTGAAATTCAAATTGACCTAGACACTGCCCTGAAAAATATCTCCAAGTACGGTAAAACAGGCCATTTCCGCAGTATCGAGCCGCTTTTCAAAGATAAGGAGGAATACGCAGCCTTTGTGGAACGCCACAGCCAATGCAAGGCACCGCGCGGTGACCTCAAGACCTATCGCGGTCCTGTTTATCTGGGAATCGATTCGGGTTCTACGACCATAAAGGCCGTTGTCCTTGGCAGTGACGGGAAGATTTTAGACAGCATCTATAAAAGTAATGCCGGCAATCCAGTACCCATCATTCGTGACTATCTGCTGCAGCTTTATCAAGAACGTCCCGATTTGGTTTTTACTGCGGCGGCAGTTACCGGCTATGGCGAAGAACTAATCAAAAATGCTTTCAATCTCGATTATGGGATTGTGGAAACAATCGCCCATTTTACAGCCGCTAAGCGGTTTATGCCAAATGTCGATTTCGTTATTGATATCGGCGGACAAGATATGAAATGCTTTAAAATCCGTAACGGCGCCATTGATAATATTTTTCTAAATGAGGCCTGTTCCTCCGGCTGCGGTTCCTTTTTGCAGACATTTGCCAACACGCTCGGCTATCAAATTGAAGATTTCGCAAAGCTGGGACTTTTTGCGAAACATCCGGTGGACCTTGGCAGCCGGTGCACCGTCTTTATGAACAGCCAAGTGAAGCAGGCGCAAAAAGACGGTGCCACCGTAGAAGATATTTCGGCCGGTCTGTCCGTCAGTGTTGTGAAAAATGCGCTGTATAAAGTTATCCGTGTCTCTTCTGCTGCAGATTTGGGCCGCCATATTGTTGTTCAGGGAGGTACTTTCCTTAATGATGCCGTGCTGCGTGTTTTTGAAAAAGAAATGAACGTTCATGTAATTCGTCCGGATATTTCCGGTCTGATGGGTGCCTACGGCGCTGCCGTTTATTCAATGCAGAAATCCATGCACAGGGAAGGAAACAGTTCTATAATATCTCTCAGTGAACTGGAAAACTTTAAACATGAGGTAAAAGTAACAAACTGCGGCCTTTGCAATAACAACTGCCGGCTGACAATTAATATTTTTCCCGGCCGCCGCTTCATCGGCGGAAACCGGTGTGAGCGCCCGGTAACAAAGCGCAGCGGCAAAGATACGGACATTGACTTGTACGCATACAAACTGCAGAAACTGCAGTCTTATATGCCGGTTCCGGCGGGTAAGCGCGGAAAAATTGGGATTCCCATGTGCCTGAATATGTATGAACTGCTCCCATTTTGGCATACATTTTTTTCAATGCTGGGTTTTGAGGTAATCACTTCCCCACTTTCCAACCGAAAACTGTACATTGACGGTCAGAGTACCATTCCAAGTGACACGGTATGTTATCCTGCAAAACTGTCACACGGCCACATCATGCGCCTTCTGGAAGAAGGAATCGATACCATCTTCTACCCTTGCATGAGTTACAATATTGATGAACGCCGCAGTGACAACCATTATAACTGCCCTGTCGTGGCCTACTATCCAGAAGTCTTGGCAGCTAATATGCCGCAGCTTCAAAACAAAAACTTCATTCATGATTATGTTGGAATTCACATTCCAAAAGAATTTCCGAAAAAGATGCTGAAAATTCTAAATCATCATTTCAAAGAACCTTTCGACCTAAAAGAAGTCAAGATTGCCGCCCATGCAGCTTACCAAGCTTATGACGACTATATGAAAGATATTCGCAAAAAAGGCAGCGAAATTATTGACAAAGCACGGATGGAGCATAAACAGATTATTGTTCTCGCTGGAAGGCCGTATCATTTGGATCCGGAAGTGAACCATGGAATCAACAAATTGATTACCAGCCTTGGCGCGGCCGTCATCAGCGAAGATATCATTGCGGCCCGCACCAAAAAGCAGCCAGTCGATGTGCTGAATCAATGGACTTATCATGCACGGCTGTATTCCGCCGCAGAATATGTTGCAACACAGACAGACATGAACTTAGTGCAGCTTGTGTCCTTTGGCTGTGGGCTGGATGCCGTCACAACCGATGAAGTGCGGAGTATCCTTGAAAAGCACGGAAAAATCTACACGCAAATCAAGATTGATGAGATTACCAATCTGGGTGCCGTAAAGATTCGGCTGCGCAGTCTTTTTGCTGCGCTGGAACAGTGAGGTGCTGAAACATGGCAGAATTAGTATATGATAAAAATGGGCGCTTGCTCTTCACAAAAGAGATGAAAAAAGAATACACCATCTTAATACCGATGATGCTGCCCGTACACTTTAAACTTTTTGAAGGCGTTCTGCGCAATGCCGGATATAAGATTGAACTTCTGACAAACAGCGGACAGGCGGTGGTGCAGGAAGGGCTTAAATATGTGCATAATGATGCATGCTACCCTGCTTTGCTGGTAATCGGTCAGTTTCTGGATGCTCTCCACTCTGGAAAATATGATTTGGACCACACGGCGCTCATGATGACACAAACGGGCGGCGGCTGCCGTGCCAGCAACTACATTCCCCTGCTTCGCAAGGCTATGCATAAAGCAGGAATGGACCAGATTCCCATTATCAGTATGAATCTTGTCGGTCTGGAAAGTAATCCCGGATTTAAAATGAATCTTGGAATTATCCGCCGGATGATGGCCGGTGTTGTTTACGGCGATACCCTGATGTGCTTAAACAACCAGACAAAACCTTATGAAATAAAAAGAGGGGAAAGTACAGCTCTGCTGGACCACTGGATTCAAAATCTAAACAACCAATTTGCACACGGCCACGGAATGAATATGGGGGATTTGAAAAAGAATCTGCAGCAGATAATGCAGGATTTTGCCGCTGTCCCCATCAAGAAAGTTTCCAAAGTGCATGTCGGAATTGTCGGGGAGATTTTTGTCAAGTATGCAGCATTTGCAAACAACAACCTAGAAGATTTTCTGGCAGAGCAGGATTGTGAAGTCAACCTTCCGGGCCTGATGAATTTTATTCTCTTCATGCTGGAACACCGTCCGGACGACCTCAAACTTTATGGAGGCGGTCCGGCTGCAAGCATTGCCTCCAGTGTTTCCAAGTTTCTTTTCCGGTATGTCAGCAAAATGCAGCATGCAATCACAGAAGCTTTTCAGCCATATCCTCAGTTCCTTGCGCCTACAGAATTTTCGCATGTCCATGAGCTGGTAAACGGTGTCATTGGATATGGCGCAAAAATGGGAGAAGGCTGGCTGCTCACCGGTGAAATGCTGGAACTTGCCGAGAGCGG
>ENA-UOOR01001249-UOOR01001249.1-fermentation-metagenome-genome-assembly--contig:-NODE-1249-length-31127-cov-4.746749_pt1 | contig 31127 bp, 29 predicted proteins | sample MGYA00245780_ERZ724029 | MGnify/ENA primary metagenome ERZ724029 (study PRJEB28704, sample SAMN03018315) | fermentation metagenome | biome: anthropogenic terrestrial biome; feature: soil; material... | reverse complement strand
GTAATGAAAAATGTAAAGCTCCATATTATCGCACTTGTTCTAGTAGTTATTTCTGAATTTATTGGTACTAAAAGTTTCGCTGTAGGGGTGGGGAGCATTGTATTATTGCCAATGCTTTATGCAATGGTACTGGGTGTTTTTACAACACCAAAGTTTTTAAAAATAGCAAAAGAAAAGGAAATGGATGATGCAGGTTCGCTAATTGGATTGACTCTTATGCTCCTAATGGCAAAATACGGTACAAATATAGGACCAACTCTTCCCCAAATTATAGCGGCAAGTCCGGCTCTTATTTTGCAGGAATTTGGAAATCTAGGAACAGTATTACTAGGAGTCCCATTAGGAGTAATAGTACTTGGGCTAAAAAGAGAAACAATTGGGGGTGCACACTCTATAGCCAGAGAGCCAAATGTTGCATTGATAGGCGACAAGTATGGACTAGATAGTGCAGAAGGTCAAGGGGTTCTTGGAGTTTATATTGTAGGAACCGTATTCGGTACAATATTTATTGGATTAATGGCAAGTTTTTTAGCTGCTTATACTCCGTTGCATCCATATTCCTTAGCAATGGCTTCTGGGGTAGGATCAGCAAGTATGATGACTGCAGGTGTTGGGTCCTTAGTTGCTATGTTCCCACAAATGGAAGAAATGATTACGGCCTTCGGTGCTACAAGTAATATGCTATCGGGCTTAGATGGATTGTATATGTCGTTATGGCTTGCATTGCCATTATCAGAATGGTTGTATAAGAAGTCATATAAAATTAAATATGGTGAGTTACCAGTAACTCCTGCAGCAAAGGAGGTTAAATAAATGAAATTAAAAGAATCGGCTATTATATTATTAATAACTGCAGCTATTTCTGTAATAGGTAACTTTGTAGGCTATAAGGTTAGCATTATTGAAGCCATTCCTGGAATATTGATATTAGTTGGTATAGCTTTGCTGGGAATTATATTAGCTGATGTTATTCCTGGTAAAATACCTAGTGTAGCATATATAGTAACATTATCAACCATATTGACTGTACCGGGAGTACCTGGGTCTGCTATTATATCCGGATATGTAACTAAAGTAAACTTTTTGGCATTAGCTACTCCGATACTTGCATATGCAGGTATATATACAGGTAAAAATTTGGATTCATTGAAGAAAACAGGTTGGAGAATAGTAGTTCTCTCCATATTTGTTATGGTTGGAACTTATATAGGCTCAGCTGTAATTGCAGATTTAATATTGAGGATGTTAGGTCAAATATAAATATATATAAGACTGGGATATTATAAAATGAGGCTGTCGCATTAAATATTTATTTGCTAATGCGATGGCCCCATTATTTCATTTATTTCCATTTACCGTTTTCTATTGTACTCTCAATCTTTTCTTTTCCTTCTTCAGATAATGGTTGAAGTGGCCTTCTTACTTCTCCACCTTCATATCCCATTAAATCCATTGCATATTTTAGTCCTGAGATGCCATATTTACCTGTTACTAAAAAATTGATCTCTATAAGACTTTGTTGAAGTTTTAATGCCTCTTTCATCTTCCCTTCATTAAATAATTCTAATACCCTACAGCACTCATTAGGCAATACATTGCCTAGAGCTACTGTAGCGCCTTTTATACCAACCGCTAGTCCAGGCAATAAATATCCTGCATTACCAGCAAATACAGAGAAGTTATCATCTGTGTCTCTAACAGTTTCAGAAAGCTGAACTATATTTCCTGCTGTATCCTTTATACCTACTATATTTGGATGCTTTGATAATCTAGCAATTAATGAAGATGTTAGATTAAGACCAGTATTACCAGGCATATTGTACAGCATCATAGGGATAGGGGATTCATCTGCAATGTCAGTAAAGTATCTATAAAGGATGTCCTCTTTCATAGCTGACTTATAATAGTTAGAAGGCAAGACTAGTATAGCATCTGCGCCTAATTTGGAAACCTCTTTACTAAACTTGATGGTTTCTCTTGTTGATTCATTATAGGTACCAACTATTATTTTCTTTTCCTTTGTAAAGTTTTCGATTACAAATTTGACTAGCTGTAGCTTTTCCTCATAATCCAAATATGCAAATTCTCCATTTGAGCCTAAGACTACAATGCCACTAAGCTTGCTTTTTCCAAGCTTATCTAAGTTGTGCTTTAACTTACTAAAATCAATCTCTTCATTCTTTTGGAATGGAGTGACTATAGGTGCGTAAATACCTTGAAACATTTTTATCAACCTCCTAGTTTTTAGATGTTATCTCTATTCTAGCATAAGTCAGTGGAAAATGTTAACACTTTTCTGAACCGATAAGGACGTCAGATTTTCATGGAAACGATTGCACCGCGAGCCTGTTTTTTCCTTTTTTGATATAAAATTGTATACTAAATATGCCGGTAGAAAACGGAAGACGCCTTCTTATTGGAGGAATAGAAATGTATGAAGAATTGAATGATTTATTGGCAGAAGCAAAATTAGGTGATGATAAAAGTAAGAAAAGAATTTTAGAATCATTGTACCCTTTAATAATTAGCTCCATAAGAAGATATTATAATAAATTAAATGAATATGAAGATTTGATTCAAGGAGGAAGGGAGGTTATTTTATATTGTATAAATAGCTTTGATGAGACCAAAGGAGTTTATTTTTTAGGTTATGTAAAGACAAGGCTTAGATATTTTTACCTTAATAAGCATAATGAGAAATTAACAGCTTCCTTAAATGTGAAGGTTGGAAAAGATAAAGAGGAGGAAATAGTCGATTTGCTGAAATCAGACATAGAGAATCCATTGGAGTTTTTGGTAAGACTCGAAGAAACAATGATTCTTCAAGATGCTCTTTCGACATTAACAGCAAGACAAAGAGAGATTATAATCGACTTTTATTATGAAAATCTGACATTAGGTGAAATAAGTAAAAAACTTGGCATTTCTTATCGAACTGTAGTCAATACAAAAACTGTGGCATTAAATAAGTTGAGAAAACAGGTAAGAGGTAAGAGGTAAGAGTTAAGAAGTAAGAAGTAAGAAGTAAGAAGTAAGAGTTAAGAAGTAAGAGTTAAGAACTAAGACCCGAGATTCTTCGCTATGCTCAGAATGACGTAATCCTGTCATCTCGACTGAAGTAAGAATCTCGGGTTTGATTTATACTACAATACAGCCAAGTCTTCATCCATTGGGTCACATATAAACATATATCCTGGAGAGTGTGTTATCATTAATTCTGGCTTACTGGTCATAGCTATGGATTGAGGGGTTACTCCACACGCCCAAAATACAGGAACTTCACCTTCATTTATCCTTGATGGATCTCCAAAGTCAGGTTTGTTTATATCATTAATACCAATTAATGATGGATCTCCAATATGTATAGGAGCACCATGTACTTGAGGGAATCTTGAAGTTGCTTGAACTGCTCTTGTTATAAGCTTATATGGAATTGGTCTCATGCTTACTACCATTTTTCCATGAAAGCTTCCAGCTGGAATAGTATCAATATTGGTTATATACATAGGTACATTGTGATTGTCCTCAATATGCCTTACTGGTATAGAGGCATTTATCATTGCTGATTCAAAGGAGAAGCTACAGCCTAACAAGAATCCTACCAAATCATCTCTCCAATATTTTTCAATATTGGTTACCTCATCAACTAGTTCACCATATTTGTAAATTCTGTATTTTGGAATGTCATATCTAAGGTCTGCACCTTTTGCCATGAGTTTAGGTTCAGGGTCACCTACATCAGTAACATCAAGTATTGGGCAAGGCTTTGGATTTCTTTGTGCAAATAATAAAAAGTCAAAGGCTAAATCCTTTGGAACAATGGCAAGGTTTGCTTGGATATGTCCTCTGCACATACCTGAAGTGGGCTTTATAAGTTTGTCTTGTCTAATCAATTCTCTTACTTCTTTAGGGCTCATATTTGCTAAATCTAACACAATCAAAAACCTCCTTAAAATATTTAGTCTATATAATATTCTAGGTGCATATATAAAAATCCTCTATGGATATGAAATTATATATTAATATTTGAATTGAATAGATATTACTGGGATAGTTGAAAGCACCAATTATTCGGTGGAAGAATTATTTAGTTCGCTAGAGTGATGGTGTTGATATGTCATGCTGAGATAGCAGTATAAGCTTTACTAATGAAGAATTTCTAGGTTTACATACTGGGAGATATAGCTAATTTTAAAATGCGTTGTTATTGAAAGAACTACCTTGGATATACTATAATATTGATAATAGGTAATGGAGGGATTTTTATGAAGATTATTATCATAGATGGACAGGGTGGTAAAATAGGAAAGGTAATCGTAGAGGAATTGAAAAGGGCAATCCCTGAACAGCAGCTAATAGCTATAGGGACAAATAGTATTGCTACATCTGTTATGCTAAAGGCAGGTGCAGATATGGGTGCTACAGGTGAGAATCCAGTGATATACAATGCTAATGATGCTGACATTATAATAGGCTCCATGGGTATTTTAGTAGCCAATGCGTATCTAGGTGAAATTACTCCTAATATGGCGTTAGCTATAAGTAAAAGCAAAGCAGAAAAGATACTTATACCTATAAATAGGTGCAATATATCAATTGTAGGAACTCAGGAAATACCATATAGCGAATATGCAAAATTAATCATTGAACAGGTTAAAAACTTTATAGAAAATATGGAAAAGTAGATATTGGGTAAGAGCAATCAGTAAGAACTAATATCAAATATAAAAAGGGTAACGTGAAGTTGCCCTTTTTATTTTTTGTTATTTATATCCATAGAATTGCAAGTTTGTTAAATTACTTATACCAAATATCACTATCACTAGGTATTTTTTTATCAGCTAAATGATAACCAATTCTTGATATGTTAATTAAATGCTTATATGTGAGATTTTCTGATATTGAATTATTCCCCCAAGTACCACATCCTAAAGTAGTAGTTGGAGCAAATCCATTGGTTATTGCCCCCCCAGCGGTAGTTGAAGACGGTTGATTAACGACTAATCTACTGACCGTTAAATTGAGTCCTGCATAGTTAATATGTTCTTCATCATTTGAATGAATTGCACATGTATGGCCTTTTCCTTCTAGTTCTAAATTTGTTTGAGCAATTTTGATAGCTTCAGTGAAAGTACTATATTTGAAAATAGCTATTACTGGACACATTTTTTCTTTACAGAGTACATCTTCACTACCTAATCCATCAGCTTCCATTAAAATCACTTTTGTAGAATCGGGTATTTTAATACCTGAAATTTCGGCTATTTTCATTGCAGATTGACCAACTACTTCTTTGTTCATGATATTATTAATAAATAAGGTATCTTTTAATATTTGCTTTTCTACTGAATCACTTACTACATATCCTCCGTTGGATTTAAAGGCATCTATAACTTCGTCGAAATCATTCTCATGAACTATTATAGATTGTTCACCTGAACATATTATTCCATTGTCGAAACTTCTTCCCAATATAACTTTTTTAGATACATCGTTAAAATTAACGTTTCTATCAATTATTACCTGAACGTTCCCTGGACCTACTCCAAAGGATGGTTTACCAGAACTATATGCTGCATTTACCATTGCACTTCCTCCAGTAGCAACTACAGCATCTGAAGACTTCATTAACTCATTTGTAAGTTCCAATGTTGGTTCTTCAATAACTTGAATCAAATTATCAGGAGCTCCCAATTTTTTAATCGATTCGTTTATTAGTTTAACTGTATAAGAGCTACAGTTTTTAGCTCTTGGATGAGGTGCTACAATAACAGCGTTTCTACCCTTTAATGCAAACATTGCGTTGCTCATAGGGGTTACAATGGGATTTGTAGTAGGACATATTGAAGAAATAACTCCTATTGGCTTTGCAATCTCAACTATACCTATATCATCATAGGTGTTTATAATACCAACCGATTTTTTATCTTTTAAACTATACCATATCGTCTTTGATTTACCTTTATTTTTAGCTGTTTTGTCAGCATAATTACCCATACCTGTTTCATTCACTGCCATTTCTGCCAATAATTCAGCATTATCATAGACTACTTTACCTATTGCCCTTACTACTTGATCAACTTGCTGTTGATTCCAGTTTTCGAAAACTTTTTGAGCTAATCTTGCGTTATTTATCATTTCATCATTTATTTCTTTAACTTTAATAAGAATCACCACCCATTAATTTGGTAATATTGCTTTAATTATAAACCACCCAGATTTGGGTGGTTTATAACTTTAATTGGCTATTCGTATTTACTCTTCGAAAGGGGAAATGTATTCATATCCTTTCAATGACTTTACAAATTCATCTTTAGCGTTGGTTATTAAGTTATTGTCATTTAATAGATCATAAATGGTAGCAGCCATAGTTTTAGCTGCAAATATCATAGCGTTCATACCAATACCAGAACCTGAAGAAGCTGTAGCAATCCAAGTATGAGCAGCTGTACCAATTGGCCATGTAGCAGCAGTAATTTGTGCGAATGGTGCTATATAACTTACATCGCCAACATCGCTTGATCCTGCCATTACCTTTTCTTTATCGTCTATTTCTATGACTTCATCAGAAAGAGGTATATCTAATATATAATCTGGTGCAAAGTAGGTTGACATAACTTTTGCTTTTTCTTCCTTAGTGCTTAATTTTGATAATTTATCTGCAAGTTCGTAATCCTCTTTACTAAATTTAGGACCACCAGCTTCCAGCATATTGTTATGCATTAATTTACTTATTATAGTATTTGGTATTACGTCGTAGCATCCTGCCAATAATTCATATTCCATCTTAGTTTCTGTCATTAATTCTGCACCTTGTGCTATTTTGTATAATCTATCAGAGATTTCTTTTACATCTGCTCTTTTAGGGGCTCTTATAAAATACCAAACCTCAGCATCATCAGGAACTATATTTGGTGCCATACCACCATTAGTGATTACATAGTGAATTCTAGCTTTCTCTATAACATGTTCCCGTAGATAATTTGCACCAACATTCATTAGTTCAACAGCATCTAGGGCACTTCTTCCTGCTTGTGGTGCTGCAGCTGCATGTGCTGCTTTGCCTTTAAATCTGAATTTCATTGAATTCATAGCGAGAAAACTACATCCCCAGACAACGTTCATACTAGCCGGATGCCAGCTTACACATGAATCAAGATCGTCAAATACTTTTTCTTTAGCCATTAAACCTTTACCCGCTAAGGTTTCTTCAGCAGGGCATCCATAATAACGAATAGTACCCTTTAGATTTTCTTTTTCCATTATTTCTTTTAATGCAACAACTGCACCTACTCCACCAGTACCAAGAAGATTGTGTCCACATCCATGCCCATCAGTAAAACCTTCCATTGGTTCTTTTGCCGGCATGATTTTCTGAGATAAACCAGGTAGTGCATCATATTCGCCTAATATACCTAAAATTGGCTTATCCTTACCAAATTCAGCTATAAATGCGGTTGGATTATTTGGTACATCCATTATCTTAAATCCTTGTTCTTTCAAATAATTTTTCTGAAGTTCAGAAGTCTTGTACTCATTAAAAGCAGTTTCTGGATTACTCCAAATTTCATAAGCAATTTCTTTTAACTTTTCTTGGTTGTTATCAATTAATTCAAATAAGTAATTTTTACTCAAACTAATTACCCCCTCTTCATTTTACTCTTCATTTATAGCATCCTTATTAAGATACCTACCTATCAAAATACTACCAAATACTGCGACTATAATTATCATGTATGTCCCACCAAATGGGAATATTGCTAATGCCCCAATTTTGGAAAGCCAGATCATTCCGCCAGCTAGTATTGCAGCAACTATGCCAATCTTAGGATTAGATATAAATTGTTGTCCAAACATTGCACCAAATAATGCTGGTAATATATTATTTAATGCGGTTACAACACTTTGAGGAAGCTTACTTAATACGGATGCACCTAATATTACTCCAATTGTAAGTACAAGTACATTTACAATTATTGATATTGCAACACCGATTGTTGATATTATAGTTCCTTGCTCTGTACCAGGCTCTACATTTGCGGCTTCCTGTGCTGCAGCTGCTACTGGAAGTCTTAAATTACCAATATTTCCTGATAGGAAAGACATATATGTTCCAGGAATCCCGAGTACTGGGAAATATGATATAGGTTCTACAAACCAAAATACTCCACTTACACTAGCTTGCATTATAAAACCAGTTATGACAGCACCAATTGGAGGCCTTAAATCATAAACAAAGAATAGTAAAATAGCTGGTATATAAGCAAGTACTATTCCAATAAGATTTGTTAATCTTCCCCATTTTACGATATAAGGTATATAATCTTGATCAAATGCAGAAACGCTTGAATTATTATTTGTAGTATTCATATTGACACCTCCTAATACTTAAAATATTACTGTTGCGAACATTCCAATAAACATCGATATAGTAAATGCCCATTCCTTAATCCATTGTTTTTGATGTTTCTTGTTATATAGCATAAAGATGGACATTGCTATAAAACCGACAATGGCTGCGAGCGTTTGCTGATCAAATCTAAATACCCTATCTAAGCTTAAATATGCAAAAGCTCCACACATTGCGCCGGCTGAAACTATTGGAAGCATTGCTTTTTTCCCACCTGCTAATACATTTCTAAACTTATCTAATTTAGGAGTTGCTAAAGCTGTAAATAACACCCATCCTGTTGAACCTAATGTCATAACCCAAACACCACATGCGAATGCTGTAGCACTCATATCTGGTCCACCAAGGGTAACACCCATTGCATCGGCAGCAAACCCAGCCGCCATTAATTCATATGCTACAGCTCCTATATAGGAAAGTCTAAACCATGATATTGGTCCACCCATAGCTACTAGCAAAGATACCATTCCTGCAAGTATTGCAAGTGACGGTCCAATTGAAGATGTGAAACTACTTTTGACAGCACTTTTTATTTGTGCATTTGATATGCCTAATGTTTTACTTGTAGACAATGATTTTTTTACAAAGATTCCAGATTGAATAAAAACTAATCCCACACATAATCCGCAGCTTAACCACAATAATGGACTGTTAGCAATTTTCATATAATCCATATATGCCCCTCCTTATTTAATAAATTAATACTGTTAATCTAGTATTTTGGCGAACAGATACCACCAGTCTCCTGGCCTAATTACTGATATACTCCAAAATCCAATGACTACTCCTCTATAAGGAGCTTTCAATTCTTCAATTTTATTTCCGAATACGTCAATAATTTCACCAAGAATTTCTCCTTCTTCAACTATGTCATTTTCCTTTTTTAGTAATCTTTGAATACCACCATTGTTAGCATGGATATAATGAAGCTCAACATCCATAGAATCAACTTTCTCTTGTGTTCTTTCCTCTATCATTTCTAAATAAGACATTACATTCATAATTCCGTCATAGCAAAGACCTACATTTTTTTCTCTGCTATTTAATCTGTCACAATGTGATCCAATCTCTGGTAAAATACAAGGTATGTTGTACATATCCCTATATGCTATTGCTGATACTCCTTCAAATGGTAAATTTTGCATTCTCCATGTGTACTTAGCATTAAATATTTTTGCCATTTCAAATGACTTCTTACTAACTTCATCACCTCCAGGTAAATAACCTACTATTGGTTCTAAGTGTAATACATCACCTCCTCCATGAAATGTGATTACTGCATCAACAAATTTTACAATACGTTTCAAATATATATCTGCTAATCTTAAAGTGATGTATTTTGTACTATCTCCCGGGAAAATTCTATTAAGATTTTGTTCATCTGTTATTGATGACCTGCTAATATTCGCAAATGCTTCAAAGTTTAATGCTGGAACAGCAACAATTGTACCAGTCAACTCATTTGGTTTTATTGTATTGATTAACTTTATAATTGCTTCTGTACCTTCGTATTCATCTCCATGTGTACATGCATCTATCAATAATATAGGACCCGGTTTAATACCTTCTATTATTGAAACTGGGATTCTAAAGTTTGATAAATCAGGTTTTACTCCAAAATTAATAAATCCATCTGTCCTAAAATGATCGCTGTAAACGATTTCGTCTAATTTGATTTTGTCTTTCAAATTGCTCATCTCCTCAGAATTTTAATAATATTTACTTAACATTCTATATTAGCAAATCCTGTGCCAACAAATTTAATTCGATAATATTATTTTAGCAATATAGAGCAATAATCTAAACCACCTTAATAAAAAAGAAGTACCTTTTTGATAAAAGAATGGTACAATATAATAAATATGGTGTTATAATGGGTGGATTTAAGATATTATCATCCAATAAATTCTTATCAATAAGTTTTCAAATTGCTTAATTTGGTTAAATATATTATAAGGAGAAATATATGAAGACAATAAAGGTTATAGCCATTGAAAAAAGAGCTACAGAAACATATGTAGACAATCTAAAAATCTTCTTTGATGATTATGCTAATGTAGATGGAATTTGTCTTAGAGAGGATTCTATGAATGATCTGGTTGAAGCAGATGTTTTTGTAGTATCAAATCCAGCAATTTTTAATTATATTAATGATTTAATTCCAAATGATTCTAATGTTGTGTATATAGATATAGCATTTTATCAAAAGGATATTGAAAAGCTAACCACTATACCAAAGAGGTCGAATGTTTTATTAGTTGATTATAAAGAATACGCGGCAATTTCATTAGTAGCACTAATTAACGAGTACGGTATCAATCACATCAACATAGTGCCATATGCACCTGAAATAAGTATAAAGAATTTGGATGAGTTTTCCATCGCAATTACTCCTGGCTTATTTGAGCTTGTTCCAGAGGAAATAGAGGAAATAATTAATATAGGGTATAGGAAAATCGATATTTCGACTATAACAAGTATTGCATCTATTTTAAATATCTCCAGTTTTGATTTTAATCGAAAAGTAATTGAATACTCAGAAGAGCTATGTAATAGAAGTAAAGTGCTATCAAGTATTTTAAAAAACTTAAATAAGGATCAAATATACATAGAAGCAATTTTAGACAGTATTGATGATGGAATTATTATCCATGATCAAGATCACAATATATTACACTGTAGTAAGTATCTATGTAAGCTATTTAAAAAAGAAACTCAAGTGACATCTAACTGTCCTCAAGACGTCTATGAATGCTGTCAGGGTCTACTTAAAATGGATGAAGTAGAAAATTATTTTATGAAACTTAATGATGATAAAATTAATACTGTTGTGACAAAACGGGTTCTAAATACACCTAATAAAGACAAAAATTTTATTATAATACTAAAAGATGCTGAAAGCATCCATAACATAGAAATTGGGATCAGAAAAAGCATGGTTAAAAAAGGTTATGTTGCAAAATATAATTTTGATGACATAGTATACCATAGCAAACGTATGAAAGATACCATGGAAAGGGCTAAAAAGATATCAACTTTAGATGTAACGACTCTTATATATGGTGATACTGGAACTGGAAAAGAGCTATTGGCTCATTCGATACATAATAACTCATCAAGAAAGAATTATCCTTTTTTAGCTATTAATTGTGCCGCAATATCAGAAAATTTACTTGAAAGTGAACTTTTTGGATATGAAGAAGGCTCATTTACTGGTGCTAAGAAAGGAGGTAAAAAAGGTTTATTTGAATTAGCTCATAATGGTACTTTGTTTTTGGATGAACTAAGTAGTATCTCTCAGCGTATGCAGGTTAAATTACTTAGAGTGCTGCAGGAAAGAGAAATTATGCGAATAGGGGGGACAACTTTAATACCAATAAATGTTCGCGTAATAGCAGTCACTAATGAAAATCTGGAAAGGTTAATCGATGAGGGATCCTTTAGGAAGGACTTATATTATAGAATTAATAACTTTACTATAAACATACCTCCTTTGAAAGATAGGAGAGAGGATATACCTTTTATTATCGAATCCATCATGCAAAGTCATAATTCAAAGAAGCAAATTGATGCTAATCTTATGAATTTTTTAATGAATTATAAATGGCCTGGAAATATACGAGAGCTTAAAAATTGTATTGAATATTTAATATATATGGGTGGCAAAAAACTTACTATAGATGATTTACCACCTACTATTAGATTAGAAGAATTTAATTCATTTAAGGCTAAAGTAAGTGGAGACTCAATATTATTTGATGAGGAAAAAATAATGGTTAATAAAATATTAGAAATTTGTTTGGTAAGATCTATTGGTAGAGAACGTTTACACACTTTATTAATTGAACAAGGTCATGATATATCAGAACATAAGTTGAGAAAATTATTAAACTATCTTAAGGAACAAAAATTAATAAGTTACGGGAAAGGTCGTAGTGGGATTAAAGTATTGTAATAGAGTTAGGTGATATTCCATCCCGTTTTGTTCTAAAATAAGAACCCCCTTCAGAATTTGAAGGGGATGATATTCTAAATCTTAGCCACTGTGTCCTTACTTTCTATATTTAATTCATTTTCAGTAGCTGCAACTACAACTGCACATGAAGCATCTCCTACTACATTTATACAAGTTCTTGCCATATCTAAAATTCTATCAACACCAGCAATTAGAACTAATCCTTCCAGTGGAAGTCCAACGGATTGTAGAACTAAGGTTAACATAATCAAACCTGCTCCAGGGACTCCTGCTGTGCCAATTGAACCTAATGTTGCTGTCAATATTATTATAAGAATTTGACCTATAGTAAGATGGATTCCATAAACCTGTGCTAGGAATAATGCACAGACACCTTGGTATAGAGCTGTTCCATCCATATTAATAGTAGCACCTAATGGTAATACAAAGCTGGCTATTTTGTCGGGTACTCCAAGATTATCCTTTGCATTTCTTATGGTTATAGGTAAGGTTCCCGAAGAGCTTGATGTACTAAAAGCTGTAATAGCTGCTGGAGCGATACCTTTAAAGAACTTTATTGGACTCATCTTACCTATAAATTTAACTGCTGATGAATAAACTATAGCAGCATGTAGGAAGCATCCTAGATATACAGCAAAGATAAGAATGCTTAGTGGCATCAATACATCTAAACCATGCTCAGACACTACGGGGACTATCAATGCAAATACACCAATTGGCGCAAGACTCATTACAAATGCAGTAATCTTATACATTATTTCGGCTGTGCTATCAAAGAATTTAACAAATGGATCTGATTTTTCCTTTGGGAGAAATGTACATGCAACCCCAAGAAAAAGTGCGAATGCTATTATTTGAAGTATATTTCCGTCGACCAAACCCTTCAATGGATTACTTGGAATAATATCTAGTAAGGTTGAAATTATAGATGGTACTTCTGCGGCTTCCTGCGTTGCATCAGTCGGCAACAAAAGTCCTGCCCCTGGTTGCAATATTGTACCTAGTATTAGTCCTATTATAACAGCTATTGCGGTGGTAAGAAGATAATATACTAAGGTTTTACCACCAATTCTTCCTAGAGCTTTAGGGTCACCAACACTTGCTGCTCCTACGATTAAAGATGAGAATACTAGTGGTACTATTAGCATTTTAATTAAGTTAAGGAATAGAGTACCTATTGGGGAAATATATGTTTTTGCAACATCTGGGATACCTTGCATTAGTAATCCCACTATAATACCGAGAATAAGTCCAAATAATATCTTTGTTGTCAGTTTTACTTTTTTCACCAATCATACCTCCTTTAATAAAATTATTTTGAATCTTTAACCTATAAACCTCCTTTCGTTATATTATTATGAATAGTATTGAATAATTATTTTAATTATTGTATCAAAAACGTATTGAAAATAAAGTAGAAATTAGTCAGGACTGAGACATATTATTCAAAGCAGGAGTAATGAAATAAATAGCAAAAATAATAGACTAGATACTGGTTAAATACAATATCTAGTCTATTATTATATCAGCTAATCCCCTTGTGTTAAATTTACTAAAGTATTCATTTTCCTTAGGAATCCACTCATCAATAAATCTTTTGAGCATAAACTCTCCGTTTCTTTCTAAGATTCTTTTAATCTGTGATTTACTGTCTATTGAAAAAAATATTTTATAATCATAGTAGTTGATTAATGTAGGGTGCATACTATATGAACCCTCTATGATATTTAACTTCTTAGGTTTAACAATAGTAAAACTATCAAGTGCTTGAATTTTGCAATTATACACCTGGTATTTAAATTCAACATCTTTAGTAAGATTATCTAGAATCTCTTCTTTAAATCTTACGTAATCCACATTTCCACCAACTTCTTTTAATCTTTTTGGTGTTTTTAAGTTGGGTCCTAGAAAGAAATCATCCATATGAAATATATTGCAGTCATAATATTTATGGAACATATTTGCGAAAGTGCTTTTTCCAGCTCCACTATTTCCATCAATAGCAATAAGGATCTTATCATTCAGTGTCATTAGTTTATCGATTTTATTTAGTATCTTCGGATACTTTTGATTATTCTTCAGTGAGATATTTCTCATTGGTTCATTATTTTGCAAGTTTCATCACCTTTGATTTTTCTAATGAAATAATTAATATTGGTATGATTAACAACTGAATAATTATACCAGGGATTGCATTTAAGAATGCTCCTCCTATGAATATTTGTTTTGTAAATTCCATACCGGACATTCCATATAAAAACATACTAACAATTCCCCATGCAATTCTTCCTGCTACCATTGATAATATCAAGCTAACATAAATGAATATGTTTTTCTTTGGTAAAATTTTATAAAGTAATCCTGTCATTAAGCCATATGTGGCAAGTTCAAAAGCCATAGCAATCGCTACTGGGAACATTGGCGGCATACCAAATAATACACTTCTGAGTAAAGGTACAATAAAGCCTACTATCATCCCATATTGCCATCCAAGTACGAATCCACAGATTAACACTGGAATATGCATAGGCAATAATTTGTTACCAATGCCTTGGATTTGCCCTGTGAAAAAAGGTAAGATAAGTCCGAGGGCTAAAAACAATCCTGTAAATACTAATTTCTTTGTTGAGATTTTTTTCATTTCTACCTCCTAAAATAAAAAACCATGAAAATATTCAATAAAAAAAGAATACCTTCATGGTATATTTGATATTTTTACTTGTTTAAATTACAATTAAATCATATGATGACTTCGGTCATCGGTTAATTATAAATTAACATATAAATCCATCTATGTCAACAATATTAAATTAATGACAGGGATGTATATAGGTGATAGAATATATTAAACTGACAGCTAAGGAGGTGATTAAGTGATTAGGGGAAAACGATATGATAATATAGTTTTTATAGCATCCTATGTGGAATTAGCTAAGAAAGCTCAAAAGGTAATAGAGGACCTAAAAATAGATATGGAATTAGTCTACTCTAAAAACATTCAGCATAGTGTGCAGTTTGTAAATGAATCACTAAAGGCCAAGAATATAGATGCTATTATTACACGTGGGGGGACTGCGTTAAAGCTAAGAGATGAATTCGATATCCCTGTTATAGAGATCGAAGTAACTATTTTAGATATTATTCGGGCAATAGAAAAAGCAAAGGCGTTTGGCAGGCGTATAGGGGTGATAGGGTATCCGAATATTATAAGCAATATCTCTACAATGTCTTCGTTTATGGATGTGGAAATTCATGAAATAAGAATTAATAGTTATCATGAGTGTACAAATGCGGTAAAAAAAGCATCCGAACTTGATGTTGATGTCATCGTAGGGGATAGAATTGCAGTTGAAACCGCTAATAGATTTGGATTTAGAGGAGAATTAATAGAAAGTGACAGCTATGAGTGTATAACAAAGGCTTTGTATAGAGCAATTGAAATGGCGGATTTAAGAAAGAGTTTACTAGCACACGGAGAAGAGTTAAAGATTATAACTGAGCTTACACATAGTGGCATAATTGCGGTGGACAAGTATGGGAAGATTACTTTGTGTAATGCAGAAGCATGTAGTATTTTAAATATATCTTCTGAAAATGCTATTGGAAAACTAATTGATGATATAGTTCCTGATTTCAATATAAACGAAATCTTAGAAAATGGTCAGAAGAAATTTGATGAGCTTGTTAGTGTTGATGAAAAATATCTAATGTTACATAAGATTCCAATAATCATTGGGGGGTCTATTCATGGAGCGGTAATCACATTTCAAAAACTTGACCAAATTCAAAATATGGAGATTAAGGCTAGAAAAAAATTGGCTGAAAAGGGTCATATAGCAAGACATACCTTTGATTCCATAATTGGATGCAGTGAATCTATCAAAAGGGTTATAGAAAAAGCTAAAAATTATAGTTTAGTAGATTCTGTTGTATTAATTAATGGTGAGACAGGGACTGGGAAGGAAGTATTTGCTCAAAGCATCCATAATTATAGTCGTAGGAAGAATGGTCCTTTTGTTGGAGTAAACTGTGCAGCTCTTCCATATACTCTTTTAGAATCCGAATTATTTGGATACGTAAAGGGGGCTTTTACAGGAGCAAGAGCTGAAGGAAAGATTGGACTGTTTGAGCAGGCTCATGGTGGAACTATATTTTTAGATGAAATTGCAGAAATCCCAATGGAAGTTCAAGCTAGACTATTAAGAGTTCTTCAGGAGGGGCAGATCCAAAAAATTGGTGATGATAGGATAATTACAGTGGATGTTAGGATTATTAGTGCTACAAATAAAAATTTAAAGGAGTTGATTAAGGAAAATAAATTTAGGGAGGACTTATATTATAGATTAAATGTATTAAATATCAAACTACCTAGTTTAAATGACAGAATTGAAGATATTCCGTTGTTTATTGAACACTTTTTTAAATTAAAATCTAAGGAGTATAACATCACTATTCATAAAATAGAACCTGATGTTGTGGCTAGACTTTGTAGTATTTCATATCCTGGTAATATTAGACAGCTTGAAAACATAGTTGAAAGATTAGTTGTGGAATCTAAGGACGGTAATATCAAATTAGAGAATTTATCATCGGTACTGGACGATGACATTAAATATGAGCAATTTTTAAATATTGATACGATTACTAAAAAGACAATAGAGAATGCATTAAAAATTACGAACAATAAAAAGTCTGCTGCAGCCAAGATGTTAGGAATTGATAGAAGTACTCTTTGGAGAAAGATGAAGGACTTGGAAATAGAATAATGTTGAGTATAAGATTTTAGTGTTGCATATTAAAACGTCTATATATATCGGAAGGTGACAAACCAAAATATAGCGTTTTATATTGCAACGTTTTTTAGTTTTTGAATTGTTGTTATAAGCTAAAATTAGCCATTTCAAAGTTGGCATACTAGTTGCAATATATATTATTGAATTCCATTGTGGAATTAATGATATTCGAAAAAGGAATGAAAAATTAGGAGGGTTAAAAAAGTGAGCAAAAGAAAACGTTTGTTAGTATTACTTAGTTTAGTAATGGTTTTATCCGTACTTATTTCTGGTTGTAGCAGTAAGGAAGCAGAAAAGCCAGCATCTAATGATAATAGTGAAAGCAGTACACCAGCTGCATCACAGTCAGATTATCCTAAAAAGTCAATAACAGTATTACAAGGATTTGCAGCAGGTGGTGGTAGTGATACATTAGCACAAGCAACACAACCATATTTAGAAAAAATTCTTGGACAAACATTTGTTAATCAGTATATTCCTGGAGCAACCGGAGCTATTGCTTGGACTCAATTGGCAAAACAAACTGAAGCGGATGGATATACAATCAGTATAACAAATACTCCAATGTTGATGACAAACTATATCATGAATGAAGAAATTACTTATAACATTGATGAACTAGATCCAATTGCAAATGTTGTAACAGACCCAGGTGTAATTGTTGTAGGAAAGGACAGCAAATACAATACAGCTGAGGAATTCTTTGAGGATGCTAAAGCTAATCCTGACAAGTTAACAGTTGGTAACTCAGGAGTTGGTGGAGATGACTTCTTTACAATTCTTATATTTGAAAAAGAATCAGATTTAAAATTCCAACAGATACCATTTGATGGTGATGGACCATCATGGCAAGCGGCTATGGGAAATAAGATTGATGCAAGCTTTAATAACTTAGGTATTACTTATCCTCAAATTGATGCGGGAAACCTAAAGTGTTTAGCAATATTTGCTGAAGAGAGAGATCCTATGCTTCCAGATGTTCCAACAGTAAAGGAATTGGGATATGACGTTGTTTCCGGTTCTTCAAGAGGATATAGTGCTCCAAAGGGGATACCAGAAGATGTTAAACAAAAATTGTGTGATGCATTTGCAGAAATGGCAGAAAACCCAGATTTCATAAAGGGTTGTCAAGATAGAGCATTGCCTATTGATATAAAGATTGGTGATGATTATGTTCAATATTTAGAGGAACAAGAAGCTAAATTTGAAGAAATTTGGAATGAAGTAAAAGATCAATATGCACAATAAAAAGTAGAAGAGAGGCATAGAGCCTCTCTCTATTAAATAGGAGGTGGATTAATTGAAAGAGGTAAAAAAGATAGCAATAGCTGCAGGATTAGCAATAATACTAAGTTTAGTTTTCTTATCTAAAGCTACAAAATTACCTAAAACAGCAGCGTTTTTACCAAAGATTCTTATAGCTATAGTCATTTTATTATCCTTGGGTATGGTATATGAAACGTATTATAAAGAAAAAACGAATTATAAAGCTAAAAGACGTGTTGATGAAAGATCTGAAGAAGATGACCTTGATGAGGATAATATTCCTATTGATTATAAGAAGGCATGTATTTTTGGACTTATGATTGCTCTTTATATTTTCACTATGAAGCCAATAGGCTACTTTATTGTAACTCCATTATTTATATTAATTGCATATAGATATCTTAAATCAACAAACTGGAGAAATACAATTTTTATATCAATTGGATTTACGTTATTTGTTTATGGGTTGTTTGTATTGTTCTTAAAATTACCTGTTCCTATGGGAATTCTCGGATAAGGAGGGGATTAAATGATTGCAGAAAATATAATGATAGGATTGTCAAATGCATTACAATTATCTAGTTTAATAGGTGTTGTAGTTGGAACTGCTTTAGGGTTGTTTATAGGAGCTATGCCAGGATTATCAGCAACTATGGGGATTGCACTGTTATTACCTCTTACATATGGCATGGAACCTGCAGTAGGAATTAGTATGTTGTGTGCTCTTTATATGGGAGCAATGTATGGAGGCTCAATATCAGCAATTCTAATTAAGACACCTGGTACTCCTGCGGCTGCAGCTACAGTAATGGACGGATATCCAATGGCACAGCAAGGGAAGGCAGGTAAAGCCTTAGGGATATCTTTAGTGGCTTCTTTAATTGGCGGAGTTTTATCAAGTATAGCATTGTTAACGATAGCTCCTGTATTAGGAAACTTTGCCCTTGAGTTTGGACCAGTTGAGTTATTTGCAGTTGCAGTACTAGGTATTACAATAATAGGTTCACTTTCTGCAGGTTCACCTATTAAAGGGATTTTGTCAGGAATGTTGGGACTTTTATTATCGATGGTTGGAATGGATCCCATAACGGGAACACCTAGATTTACTTTTGGGAATATAAATCTATTTTCAGGAGTGCCATATACTGTTGCTTTAATTGGACTATTCTCTATTCCTCAAGCTATAAGACTGGTTGAAAAAGATTCTGGTGTGGCTAAAGTAGTTAGTTCTATAAAGGACAAAATGCTACCAACATTGGAAGAATTCAAACGTATATTTCCAACTACCTTGAGATCATCATTGATAGGTATAGTTACAGGAATCATACCCGGTACAGGCGGAGATACAGCTTGTTGGTTTGGATATAATGAGGCAAAAAGATTTGCTAAGGATAAAGATACCTTTGGAAAAGGAAATATTGTTGGAGTAGCGGCGGCAGAAGCTGCTAATAATGCAGTAGTTGGTGGAGCTTTGATACCTACTATCACTTTAGGAATACCGGGAAGCTCAGCAACAGCGATTATTATGGGCGGACTTATGATTCATGGAATAATGCCGGGACCTACATTGATGACTGAATATGCTGATCTTACGTATACATTGATTTGGGCATTAATGTTTAGCAATATAGCAATGTTTTTATTGGGATTACTATTTACAAGAGTAGCAGTAAATGTTACTAAAATAAGCAATAAAATTCTTGCGCCTGTAATTATTATACTTTGTGTAATTGGGTCATTTGCCATAAATAACAGTATATTTGATGTATATTTAATGTTTGCTTTTGGTATCTTAGGATATTTTATGGACAAGATTGATATGCCAACTTCACCTTTAGTGGTTGGTTTGATATTAGGTTCCATGTTGGATACAAGTTTACATCAATCCTTACTTATGAGTGGAGGAAGCTGGATGATATTTTTACAAAATCCTATTTCAGCAGTATTGCTAGTAGTATCATTACTTTCAATATTGCAAGCAACACCAATATTTAGCGTAATTAAGAAAAAATTTAGTAAAAAAACAATCAAAGCATAAGCATTGGAACGCAAAATATGCGTTCCAATATGATTAATATAGAGATTATGGAGGTGCAAAATGACAGACTTAAGAAGTCAAGATATGTTATCAGGCATTTCTGGAGCATATCCTAGAAGTGCCTATAAAGGAATGGGATACGATGATAAGGATTTGAAAAAACCATTAATAGGTATAGTAAACTCTTGGTCAGAAGCAAACCCAGGACATATTCATCTTAAACAGCTTGCAGAATATGTTAAAAGAGGTATTTGGGCAAATGGAGGAACTCCAGTTGAATTTAATACTATAGGAATTTGCGATGGAATTGCACAAGGCATTGGAATGCATAGTGTACTTCCAAGTAGAGATATAATCTGTGCATCTACCGAATTAATGGTAGAAGGGAATCAATTTGATGGGTTAGTAATGCTTTGTTCATGCGATAAGATAGTACCTGGCATGATGATGGCAGCAGCATCTCTAGATTTACCTACAATATTCGTTACAGGTGGACCAATGGATCCATATACACATAAGGGTGAGGATTTAATCTTTAGTGATGTAAAGGAAGCAATGGGCAGATACAAAGCTGGATTTATAGATAAAGAGGAATTTGAAACTATAGAAAATGAAACATGTCAAACATGTGGTGCCTGTGGAATGATGGGTACTGCAAATACTATGGGTACTTTGGTAGAAGCTATGGGGCTATCTCTACCGGGTTGCGGAACAATAAGTGCTGTTGCCGCATCCAGATTAAGGCTTGCAAAAGCTTCAGGTGAGAGAATTGTAGATATGGTTAGAGAGGGACTTAATTCTAACAAGATAATGACAGAGGAAAACTTAATTAATGGTATCAAATATATACTTGCCATAGGAGGTTCAACAAATGCAGTTCTACATGTACCTGCTATAGCAAAACTACTAGGTATAACAATGACTATGGATATATTTGATGAATTAAGCAAAAAGATTCCATTGATAGCAAAATTCAAGCCTGCTTCTAAATATACGCTAAGGGATTTCCATAATGCTGGAGGAGTACAAGTTTTACTTAAGGCATTATCTCCATTATTAAATTTAGATGTTTTAACAGTGAGTGGCAGTACATTAGGTGAAAATCTAGAAAAAGTTAAATTTATAGAATCTGATGTTATTAAGAGTTTAGAAAATCCATTAGCACATGAGGGTGGTATAGCCATTCTAAAAGGGAATCTCGCTCCAAAGGGTGCTGTAGTTAAGCAATCAGGGGTTTCACCTAAGATGATGGTGCATAGAGGCCCTGCAAAGATAGCTAATAGTGAAGAAGAAGTAAGAGATTTACTCATGAATGATAAGGTAGAAGATGGAGATGTATTGATAATCAGATATGAGGGTCCAAAAGGTGGACCAGGCATGAGAGAATTATCCATTCCTGCAGCTTTATTAGTAGGTATGGGGCTAGGGGACTCGGTTGCCATGGTAACTGATGCAAGATATTCAGGAGCAACTAGAGGACCATGCATAGGCTATGTAACACCTGAAGCAGCAGATGGAGGCCCATTGGCAATAGTTGAAGATGGGGATATCATCAGCATAGATATACACAATCGAAGTATAAATATTGAGATATCCGATGAAGAAATCAAGGAAAGACTGTCGAGATGGAAATATGAGCCTAAGAAGAATGTGAAGGGTTTCTTAAAAACATATCAAAAAATTGTTAGTTCAGCAAACGAAGGTGCGACTATATTTTAGGGAGGTTAAAATGACAAAAAGACTTCTTGTAATGAATGAAAAAGACAATGTCGGAGTTTTGTTAGAAGACTCTAAAGCAGGTGAATTTTGTAATTATAAGGGTAAAGAAATAAAAATACTTGAAGATATACAATTTGGGCATAAAATAGCACTAAAGGATTTTTCAAAGGAAGATATTGTATATAAATACGGTGAAGAAATAGGATATGCACTTGAGGATATAGCAAAAGGGCAGTGGATTCACAATCACAACATGGGTTGTAGAAGAGGAAAGTAGGAGGGATTATTATGCAATTTATGGGATATAAAAGAGCAAATGGACAAGTAGGTGTAAGGAATCACATTGGAATAATCCCTTCAGTATTTTGTGCTAATACCGTGGCTAAAAGAATTGCCGAGCAGGTTGAAGGAGCAGTATATCTTAATCATCCTGTTGGATGCAGTCAAGTTGGAGAAGATTTAGAGATTACTGCTAGAACTCTAATCGCAATGGGAAACAATCCAAATCTTGCTGCAGTTTTAGTTGTTGGATTAGGTTGTGAAAGATTTACTCCGGATGAATTTGTCAGAGGGCTTGCCAAATCACAAAAACCAGTTGAGAAAGTAATTATACAAGATGAGGGAGATTCTCTCAAGGCAATTGAAAAGGGTGTAAGAATTGCTAAACAATGGGCTGCTGAATTTTCAATGCAGGAAAGAGTTCCTTGTGATATTAAGGATTTAGTAATAGGGGTCAAATGTGGCGGAACAGATGCAACATCTGGTATAGCTGCTAACCCAGCTGTTGGAGTAATGTCAGATATGATAGTTGACAATGGTGGGACTATAATGTTCTCTGAAGTTACAGAGCTTCTTGGAGCAGAGCATATATTAGCAGCAAGGGCTGTCAATGAAGAAGTCGCAGAAGAAATCGTATGTACTATTGGACATATGGAAGATAAGTTAAGAGAGATAGGTACAAAGAAGGAATTTGCTCATAGAGGAGCTTTGATATCAACAGGTAATTTTGATGGAGGAGTTAGCTCAGTTGTTGAAAAGGCATTGGGAGGAATTTATAAGTCTGGTTCCAGACCTATACAGGGTGTAGTACAATATGCTGAAAAGCCTGAGAAATTAGGTGGAGTTTATCTAATGAATTCCCCTGGACATGATGGGGAGGTAGTGACAAGTTTTGTTGGTGGAAGTGCCCAGATAGTTGTATTTACAACTGGAAGAGGTACGCCTACGGGATTCCCATTTGTTCCTGTTGTAAAGGTAACAGGAAATGCCTTTACCTTTGAAAAGATGAAAGAAAATATAGATGTTAATGCAGGTACTATTATTAGTGAAGGTGAAAGTCTAGAGTCAAAAGGGAAAGAAATATTCGATATGGTTCTTGACGTGGCATCAGGAAGAAAAACTAAAGCTGAAGTATTGAAACATGATGAATTATTCTGTGTGACTAGAGTTTAAAAGAGAGATGATATAAAATGGATATATTTAATCAATTATTAGGAGATGTGCCTATTCCAAGATTTATTAAGGCAAGACAAAATTTTCCAAGGCCTAAAATAGAGGATATAGAAGGTGCTCTAGATAAAGAGCTAAAAGAAAAGAAACTACTAAACAATATTAAAGCAGGTCAAAGAATAGCAATTACAGCAGGTAGCAGAGGAGTGGCTAATATTGCTAGAATCATCAAAGAAGTAGTGAGACTTGTAAAGGAGGCTGGAGGAGAACCTTTTATAGTTCCAGCCATGGGAAGTCATGGAGGTGCTACTGCCAAAGGACAAGTCGAGGTATTGCATGGCATGGGAATAACTGAAGAATTTTGTAATGCGCCAATATTTTCTTCGATGGAAGTTGTTTGTATTGGAGAATCAGAGAATGGGTTGCCTGTATATATAGATAAATATGCAAATGAAGCTGATGGGATTATTGTCATGAACCGTATAAAACCACATGTTGGTTTTCGTGGTCCAATTGAAAGCGGCGTGACTAAGATGATAACAATAGGACTTGGAAAACAGAAAGGTGCGGAGGTATGCCACAGCAGAGGTTTTGGGGAAATGGCAAAAAATATCCCTGCAATAGCTAAAGTGGTAATTGAGAAGAAAAATATAGTCGCTGCTATCGGTTTTTTAGAAAATGCCTATGATGAGACATATAAAATAGTTGCTATGAATAAAGATGAGCTATTGGATATGGAACCTGCATTACAGCAGGAAGCCAAGGACATGCTAGCAAAGATCTATTTCAATAAATTCGATGTACTTATAGTAGATGAGATAGGTAAGAACATTACAGGTACAGGTATGGACACGAATATAATTGGTAGATATCATACACCATATGCATCTGGGGGTCCGGAGATTACAAAGCTACTTGTTCTGGATTTAACAAAAGAATCTCATGGAAATGGAAATGGAATTGGTTTAGCAGACTTTACAACAAGAAGGTTCTATGAGAAGATGAAATTTGATCAGACCTATCCAAATTCTATAACATCTACAGTACAAATAACCATCAAACTACCTATGATATTGGATACAGATAAGCTTGCTATACAAGGAGCTATAAAAACAAGCAACTTGGAAGATTACAATGATGCAAAAATAGTTAGAATCAAAAATACATTAGAATTGGAATATATCTATTTTAGTGAAAGCTTATTAGAAGAAGCTAAGGCTAATCCATATTTAGAGATTTTAAGTGAACCAGAATATTTCAATTTTAATGATAGAGACAATTTGTTTTAATAAACAATAGGAGGATTACAAATGTCATATTTTAAAATTAAAGGTGTTTTACCACCAATGATAACTCCATTTGATGAAAATGATAATGTTGATTATGATAAATTCGCAAACAATGTTGAGAAATGGAACGATTATGACCTTGCTGGATATCTAGTTCTAGGCTCAAATAGTGAAACAGTTTATTTAACAGAAGAAGAAAAGTTAAAACTAATAGAGCTTACAGTAAAGCATAGAAAAGAAGGCAAAATTGTAATGGCTGGTACTGGTATGGAATCAACCAGAGATACCATAGTACTTACAAATAAGGCAGCTAATTTAGGAGCTGACTGTGCCTTAATACTTACACCATTCTACTATGGTGGAAAAATGAATGATGAAGTATTGATAAATTTCTTTACAGAAGTTGCCGATAATGTAAAGATTCCAGTATTAATATATAACGTAACTAAATTTACACATGTAAATATATCACCAAAGGCAGTATCTGTATTATCAAAACATCCAAATATTATAGGAATGAAGGACAGTTCAGGAAGCATACCACAGCTAGTAGATTTTAAAGCCGTAGTTGATATGGATAACTTCAATCTAATGGTTGGAACCGCATCAGCATGGTATCCGGCACTTACACTAGGAGTAGAAGGATCTGTAATGGCATTGGCAAATTGCTGTCCTGTAGAATGTATAGAAGTACAAAAAGAATACGAAGCTGGAAACTTAGACAAGGCAAGACAAATTTACGAAAGAGTATTCCCAGTAAACAGTGCAGTAACAGGGAAATATGGAATAGCAGGATTGAAATATGCTTGTGATAAATTAGGATTTAGTGGTGGATTAGTAAGAAAACCATTATTACAGCTAAAAGATGAAGAGAAAGCCGGACTAGAAGAGATATTGGTTAAAGCAGAAGTGTTAAAATAAATTTATATTTAAGAAGGATAACAGGAATGTTATCCTTCTTGTATATGTCATCCTGAGATGGGCAATATAAACTTTGCTACCGAAGAATCTCGGGTTTATGATATAATCAAATAAAAAAGGAATATTTATCTTATTAATGGAGATGTTTAAATGGGAAATATATTAATGTTAATTTCATCCTTTTGCTTTGCCATTAGTTCATATTTTGGAAGAATAGTTTCTACAACTACAAATATGTCTTCTACAATAACTTCATTCTGCAGATTTTTATTAGGAACTATCCTTATTGGGGGGTATTTACTATATAAGAAACAATCATTTAAAGCCAATAATTATAAGACCATATTTTATCGAGTAATTACAAATTGTGCTTCAATAGTTATCTTTGCATGGAGTCTCAATTATGCTACTATTACAAATGCAAATATGTTAAATATGCTATATCCGGTATTTGTAATAATATTGGCTCCTTTAATCTCTAAGGAAAGAATAAAGAATAGTACATATATTTATTTAATATTGGTTGTGATAGGGTCATATGCTATTTCAAACCCAAGTTTTGACAATATTAATATAGGTGACTTAGGGGCTTTGTTTACAGCCATAGTGACCGCATTATCTGTATTTGCATTAAAGAAAGCTATAGAATATGATGATGCAAATTTAGTTCTTTTTTATGTAATGTTAGTTGGTACTATTATAGATATACCTTTGGTATACAAAGATTTGCTTAACTTTGACACAAGTGGATTATTTCCTGTATTTATGTCAGCTGCAACTGGAGTATTAGCTCAATTGACTCAAATTTGGAGCTATAAAACATTGGACTCTGCTACAGGTTCATTGATATCCTCTAGCAGAATAATAATGTCTGCAATAATCGGTTATCTATTATTAGATGAACCATTAAACTTTAGAATTATTTTAGGAATTATTCTGGTAACGATTTCACTTGTTGGTGTAAGTGGGTATATAGAGAAGGTAAGAAGTAGAACGAAACATAATGAGGATATTGTTTAGTATTCTAACTTCAAAATACGAGGAGGTATGAGCATGGTAAAACCTAAGGTGCTAATTGCTAAAAAAATCCCAAAGGATGTGGAAGAATATATTGCAAAACATTGCGATTATGAGATTTGGAGTGATGATAAAAAGGCAAATTATAATACAATAATAGATAAAATTCATGATGTAGAGGGTATACTAATGCCTCCAATTAGGGTAGATGAAAATTTCTTAGAACATGCTCCAAAGCTAAAGATAATCAGCAATGTATCAGTTGGATATAATAATTTTGACATTGAAGCTATGAAAAAAAGAAATATTATTGGAACTAATACACCTGAAGTACTGAACAATACTGTAGCAGATTTGATTTTTGGACTAATAATAGCTTCTGCTAGGAGAATTTCTGAATTAGACAGATATGTTAAAGAGGGTAATTGGGAAAAAGGAGATGATGAAATCTTTTTTGGGAAAGATATTTATAAATCATCTCTTGGAATTATTGGCATGGGTAGAATAGGTCAGTGTGTAGCCAAAAGAGCAAAGTTAGGCTTTGATATGGATGTCTATTATCATAATAGGAATAAAAGATATGACATTGAGGATTCCTTAGGTGCCAGATATTTAGAATTGGACTCCTTACTAGGCACCTGTGATTTTGTAGTTTTAATGACTCCATTAACAGATGAGACATACCATCTTATGGATGATGACAAATTTTCAAAGATGAAGAAAGATGCTATTTTTATCAATGCATCTAGAGGGAAAACTGTAGATGAAGATGCTTTAATAAGGGCATTGCAAAACAACAAGATATTAGCTGCTGGTCTTGATGTATATGAACAAGAACCAGTTAGTAGTCATAGTCCTTTGCTAAAAATGAAAAATGTAATTACATTACCGCATATTGCATCTTCGACTGAAAAAACAAGAAACAAAATGGCTATGGCAGCTGCACAGAATTTAGTTCAAGGTATATGTGGAGAGATGCCAAAGGATGTTGTCCCAGAATTGCGAGATTAAGGTATATTTATGAATTATGCACCTTCAATTGGTTAAACTACCATTGGAGGTGTTTTTTATGGCAGTTGCACATAAAGGAGCAATATCCTTTGGTTTAGTTCATATACCAGTGGATTTATATACGGCCACTCAAGATGTAGGCATTAGATTCAATCAATTGCACAATAAATGCAAATCAAGAATTAGATATAAAAAAGTCTGCCCAGTATGCAATATTAGTGACTTAAAGCCTGAAGATATTGTAAAGGGCTATGAGTATGAAAAGGATAAATATGTAATTATGGAAAGCGAGGATTTTGAGAATATTAAGACTGAGAAGGACAAGACAATAACAATACTTCATTTTGCAGATTTAAAAGAGATAGATCCTATCTTTTATGAAAAAACATATTATGTCGCTCCAAATGGTAGCGATAAGGCATACGTACTTTTGAAAACAGCCTTGGAAAGCGAGCAGAAGGTGGCAATTGGAAGGACAGTTTTGGGAACCAAAGAAACTATGGTAACTATCAGACCTGCTAAGGAGGGACTTGTTATAGAAACCATGTATTTTCTAGAAGAAATAAAAGCTATTCCTAAAGGGTATGCAAATGTAGAGGTAAACCCTGCTGAATTGGACATGGCAAAGATGCTTATTAACAACATGACAAGTGAATTTAAGCCTGAATTGTATAGGGACACATATACAGAAAGATTGAAGGAAGCAATACAACAAAAGATAAATGGCGAGGAAATAGTGGAATTGAAAGAAGTATCAAGAACAAATGTTATAGATTTAATGGAAGCTTTGAAGCAAAGTGTTCAGGCTACTAAAAAGGCGCAATAAAGAAAGCGGTATCAAGTTTCATCGTGTTAATGATATCGTTCTTCATTTGCTGCTTCAGAGATAGATAATATTTCTCGACCTCTTTAATTATAATAGTATCATATGAATTTTCCTTAAGCTCATTTTCAAAATCATTCAACAATAAATAAAATTTACTATCGGATTTTAACTCAAAATTTGCTCCGATATTTAGATACTTGTTTGCAAAACTGGATTTGGTATACTTTTCGGATATATAGTCGTTATGAGCAGTATCAATTATCAACAATAAATCCTTCTCCAAATCCTCTTCAAACTTCTTAAGCTGGATTTTGTATTCTGATATTAGTTTATTATAATTTTTTTTATCATTTTCTTGTTTTTCAATATTTTCCTCTGGATGAATGATTAAATCATTCTCTATATGAGTATCTGCATCTAGTACTATATCTTTCTCAACTTCTATAACATCATTTTTTTCACTTTTAATTGACTCACTTGATCTTTCATTATTTTCATTATCCTCATTCTTTACATAAATATCCACAGTATTGGATTCTTGAATTATATTTTCTAAGGGGTTTTCCACAACGTGTGATGATTGTTTTGTATGTAAAAGACTTAAGCCTAATTTAATCTTGTTTAAATTCCTATATACTGTGATTAAGATTACAATAAAAAGTACAACTGAAATATGTTTTTTTATTCTTTTCATTTTACCACTCCTCATGTAATAATTGCATTATTCCACAAATATTGTTTTTTAATGCATGAAAAGTGGGTATGTTAGATATATAATAAAATTATGAAGAATCTCGAGTTAAAATAGGAGGGATATTTTTGGAATACAAATTTCTGCATACTTGTATTAGGGTTATGGATTTAGAGAAGTCATTGAGGTTTTATAGGGAAGCATTGGGGCTAGTAGAGACAAGAAGAAAGGATTTTCCAGAGGATGAATTTACACTGGTTTTTCTTAGTGATGCTGATGGGAAATATGAATTGGAATTAACCTATAATTACAATCCTCAAAAGCCTTATGTAATAGGTGACGGATACAGTCATTTGGCTGTTTCGGTAGAGGATTTGGAAATCTCAAGACATAGACATATGGATATGGGTTATGAGGTTACTGATTTATCAGGGCTACCAGGAAATCCCCCAGGATTCTATTTCGTAACAGATCCTGATGGTTATGATATAGAAGTTATTAGAGCAAAATAAAATCATTGAGACAGGCTCACTGAGGAGTGTCCCCAGCGAGCCTGTTGAATTTCTTTTGAATAAAGTCGATTAGAGTTATACTTCCTGAAATAATGAGTCTTAAATAATAATCTATAAATCTCCAAACAAGTAAAGCAAAGTTCATTATATTCTTAGGAAATATTGCATTAAATATCATATAAAATCCACCTTCGGCTGCACCTGCAGTACCGGGAGTGGGCATGAAAGACACAGCCATATAATGTAATGCCTGTAGAGCAATTACATCGTAGAAATGGGCCCCCTTTAATCCCACAGCACGATATACAAAATAGGTAATTCCAAGGCTAAAGGTCAATTGTATTATAGATATAATTACTAATTCAATAGTGGATTTCTTATTGCTTCTCATTTCATTAATACTATTTTTGTAGTCACTTAAGCTTTTATTTAACTTTTCTTCTGCACTTTGGGTATCCTTAACTATCTTCAATTTATGTCCAAGAGCAACAAGTTTCTTTAAATGGCCCTTAACTAGTTTCTCATTTAAGAAGAATCCAAATATTACAAACAATACTAAAAGATTCAATAGGAAACCTACAACAATAAATGGTATTCCTAAGAGGATTTTGTCCATTAAGAATTTAAATCTAAAAATCAGCATAACTATGGAATAAGAAATAACTACTACCTGAAATATTAAAAATTTGTTGATAAAAATGGATGTAGCTTTTCCCACAGGTACCCCTTCACTTACTAAAGAGTATACTTGAACAGGTTGCCCTCCAGTTGAAAATGGGGTAATAGCACTATAATATTGTCCAATCATGGTTACCTTTAAAGATTTCATATAGCTGCCCTTAATATTTAATGTCCTCTTCATAGCGTAAATAATATAAGCTTCACAAAGCCAATATATCACTAAACATAGAAAGGACATTAAGAGGTAAAACTTATTTGTATTCTTTATTAATGCTGGAAGATTTCCAATATAATTTTCATTCAATATAATCCATAAAGTAACTCCAAAAAGACCTATTAAAATTATATAATTCAATACTTTTTTCATTTGACGCCTACCTTCTTTTATAATCAGATTTATATTATACTACTTTAATAAATCTTAGAAAAGAGGGGTAGGTTTTTTATTTTTAATTACAATGAATGTATTGTTATATTCACAGTTAATCACAGCAGATAAAGAAAAATGATAAAAATCCTAAGGGAACA
>ENA-UOOR01001245-UOOR01001245.1-fermentation-metagenome-genome-assembly--contig:-NODE-1245-length-31172-cov-3.673362_pt1 | contig 31172 bp, 25 predicted proteins | sample MGYA00245780_ERZ724029 | MGnify/ENA primary metagenome ERZ724029 (study PRJEB28704, sample SAMN03018315) | fermentation metagenome | biome: anthropogenic terrestrial biome; feature: soil; material... | reverse complement strand
CGAAGAGGACAACAACGGCGCAGCAAAAAAGGTGTTAGATTGATTGCTATCAATCTAACACCTTTTTCTCTTTTGTCCCAGCATTCCCCTATTACACAAGCGTATTTAGCTTCGGATAGATTTCCGCTACATTGTCACGTAACTTAGCCTTTAAGAACTTTCCTACAGATGTTTTTGGGATTTCATCTAAAAAGACAATATCGTCTGGCACCCACCATTTCGCAAATTGACTTTCTAAAAATGCTAGCAATTCTTCTTCTGTTGCTGCCATTCCTTCTTTTAAAACGACGCAGGCAAGTGGCCGTTCTTGCCATTTGGCATGTGGAATTGCAATAACTGCTGCTTCGAAAATAGCATCGTGCGTCATTAATGCATTTTCCAAATCTACAGAAGAAATCCACTCACCACCAGATTTAATTAAATCTTTAGTTCGGTCGGTAATTTTAATAAAGCCATCAGCCGTACGAACCGCAATATCTCCCGTAAATAACCAGCCATCTCGATAGGCATCCTTTGTGCGCTCATCACGATAGTACTCGTGTGAAATCCACGGACCACGTAGACGTAATTCACCCATGGTCTCACCGTCCCATGGCACTTCCCCATGATCGTTGATAATGCTTGACTCAATACCAGCCATTGTCATTCCTTGCGTAGCACGAGCTTCAATACGTTTTTCAATCGGCCATTCTTCCATCCATGACATATAATTTGATAACGCAACGATTGGCGTTGTCTCTGTCATACCATATACCACGATGTATGGTATGCCGTATTTTTCTTCAAACGTGCGAATTAAACGTGTTGGTGAAGCCGAGCCACCACAACAAATCGCACGAAGCGAACTGATATCTCGCTCTCGCTTCTCCTGTTCTTGCAGTGCACCAATCCAAATGGTCGGCACACCCGCAGTCAATGTCACCTGTTCTTGCTCCACTAAATCTAAAATCAAATCAGAAGTAAATTGAGGTCCTGGCAGCACTTGGGTTGCACCGACATTGACACTTGCAAATGGCAACCCCCATGCATTTGCATGAAACATTGGTACAATTGGCATCACAACATCGCGCTCTGAAATACCCATAGAGTCAGACATACTCAACATCATACTGTGTAACACTAAGCCACGATGTGAATAAACAACCCCTTTTGGATTTCCTGTTGTGGCACTTGTATAACACATACCAGCAGGTGCTTCTTCCTCTAAATCATCTGGAAATTCAAAGTTTTCATCTGCAGCAGCTAATAATTCTTCATAGGATAAAGCATTCGGTAACGTTGTCTCTGGTAACGTCTCTTCATCAGTCATAATAATATAGTGTTTTACTGTTTTTAGCTCACTTGCGATATTTTCAATGATAGGAACCAAATCAATATCAATCATTAAAATTTCATCCTCGGCATGGTTAATGATATAAATTAAATGCTCTTCGGATAAGCGAATATTAACCATATGCAAAATGGCACCAGAACATGGCACTGCAAAATACGCCTCTAAGTGGCGATGCTGATTCCACGCGAAGGAACCAATCTTCTTCCCCTTTTCCATCCCCAGCTTTGTCAGCGCATCTGCTAAACGACGCGTCCTTTTTGCCCATTCTCCATATGTTAAACGGTGAATTTTATGTGCACTTGTACGCGACACGATTGTCTTTCTAGCGAAGTAACTCTCAGCTCGCTTAAAAAAGTTTGTTAATACTAATGGTGTTTGCATCATATAACATCCATCCCTTCTTTTAAGTGAATTCCCCCAAACACTTGTAGAACATCTATGTATTCTTTAACAGAATACTATTAATATTCTGAATATGATTATATTAGAAAATTAATCATTATGCTATATATTCCAAAAATTTTCTTTTTTATACTCTCTTTTTCTACCCTTTTCTTTTTAAAATAGTGTTATGTAAACAAAAAACAGGCAAAGAAAAACAATTTCGTTTTTCTTTGCCTGCGTTAATTTTCTTTTGAAAAAGCTTTTATTTTTTTATGAAATAGCCTTCTTTTGCAGTTTAATTTTTAATTTCTCCAACATATCAATAGTCATTTTTGCTAAATCATACTCTGCTTTAAAGCCCCATTCATTTTTGGCTGCATCAACATTGATAGAATTTGGCCAACTATCCGCAATCGCCTGACGAGCCGGATCGACGTTATAATCCATTCGGAATTGTGGCAAATGTTTTTTAATTTCGGCTGCAATTTGTGATGGTTCAAAACTCATCGCCGTAATATTAAATGCATTGCGATGAATTAGTTTACTACTATCAGCCTCCATTAAATCGACAATAGCTTGTAACGCATCTGGCATATACATCATATCCATGTAAGTTCCTTCTTGAATATAGGAAGTATACTTCCCTTGTTCAATCGCTTCATAGAAGATTTCTACGGCATAATCCGTTGTACCGCCGCCAGGAGGCGTTACGTACGAAATCAATCCTGGGAAGCGTACACCACGTGTATCTACGCCAAAACGATTAAAATAATAGTCACATAATAATTCTCCTGCGACTTTATTTACACCATACATCGTTGTTGGACGCTGTAATGTATCTTGCGGCGTATTATCCTTAGGTGTTGATGGACCAAATGCACCAATCGAACTTGGCGTAAAAAATTGTAAATTTAACTCACGGGAAACTTCTAACGCATTCATCAGACCACCCATGTTTAAATTCCAAGCAAGCAATGGATTTCTTTCTGCAGTTGCAGATAGTAGTGCGGCTAAATGCATCATTGTATCTGCACCGAAATCCTTGGCTAAATCATGCATCCTTTGTCCATCCGTCACGTCCAGCACTTCGAATGGCCCCTTTGTATGTTCAAGCTTTCGTATATCGGTAGCTAATACATTGTCCTCTCCATAAATACTACGAAGTTTTTCTACCAGCTCAGAGCCTATTTGCCCAAGAGCACCTGTAACCATAATCTTTTCCATTTCTCCAAACCTCCACATATGAACAATTGTACTTCTCAAAAGTACAATATTTTATACTGAAACATTGATTTAATAACACTTCTGATGCATTTCATTATAAAGTGTTCATATAAAAAATACAACAACAATCTATACAAGTTTCAATAAAGGACGTGAAATCCCTTATTATCAGTATATGATTTTCGATAAAACTTGTGCTGTCTCACAACACAAAAATACATTTGTATTTTCCAAAAATACAATTATCTATTTTTTTCATAAAAAAAGAACCTCTTTACACAATCATAAAGAGGTTCAACTTTTTTCTTGTTCCATTAGATTGAAAAACGTTTAACAGCAATTTGTAATACCTTTGAAACTTTTCGTAATTCTTTAATCGTATGATGAAATTGTTGCTGAGCATTTAATTGATCTGTCGTTAACTTCGCTACATGTTTAGTCGAGGCTGCATTCGTATCTGAAAGAGCTGTTAACATACCTGCATCTTCATTAACCTTCTTTGTATGTTCAGCTATATCTTGTACTGTCGTCGATACTTCTACAATATATGGCTGAATGATATTGACCTTTTCTAATATTTGATCGAAGCTTGTTGCTGTTTCTGACGTTACATTTACACCCTTTTCTGTAGCACTTAGTACGCCTTCCATCATCTTGACAGCGTAGTGAGAATCGGTTTGGATATTTTGTACAATAGACGTAATGGTTTGAGTTGAATGTACTGTTTGTTCAGCTAGTTTACGTACTTCGTTGGCGACGATCGCAAATCCTTGCCCATGTTCACCAGCTCTCGCCGCTTCGATGGACGCATTTAGCGCAAGCAGATTGGTTTGAGCTGTTATTTTTTCAATCACTTCAACCATATGGTCGATTGTAGAGGCTCTTTCCACTAGTTTAAAAATAGCTATATTTGATTTTTCAACAGCGCGCTTTATGGCTTGAATTTGGGTTAAATTCGCCTGTACAATATCTGTACCACTTTCTGCCTCACGGGCAGTCTCATGTGCAAAGCTCTCTACAAGCTGCACTTTTTCTAAGACAATCTGTACACCGTTTAATACTTCTTCTAATGAAGCAGAATTGGACGCTAATTTACTAGTAGATGCAGATGTCAAATCTGCAATACTTTGCACATCCTTTGCTATTTTTACTGTAGCTGTAGAAGATCGCTCCGAGGATTCTTGAAGATTTTCCGTCATTCCTGCAACCTCTTGCGCACTATTTGTAACCGTATGTAACAATCGCTTTACTTCTGTTGCCATCTGATTATATGACAATACAACTTCTCCAAGTTCATCATGCGCCACATAGCTCGCATTCGCTGTAAAATCACCTTGTTCTGCACGTTTTAATAGTGATTTCAACTGACGTGTCGGTACATTAACAGCCTTCGTTGCGATGAAGCCAATGAAAACAACTAATAGTACAACAAATGTACAAACACTCCCTAATAACCAATAACCAAATTGCACATCTTTTTGGTACGCTTGTTGCTGTTCATCTGCTCTTTGAACTAAATAGCTCTGCGTCTCTTCTAAAATGGCATGGCTTTGTTGGCTAATCGGTAAATAGGACTGCTCATAAAACTGCTGACGTTTTTGCGTATTTAACTGCTGATAACTTTCAACTAATTCTATCTGCTGTGAGAATACCGAATTATACTTATTTACTTGATGATTCATCTTTTTATCGATTACTATCTTTTCTAAATCGCTTAAAGGCTGTTCAATATTTTTTAGAATAGCTGTCATCTCTTGATATTCGCCACCTGAATCCATTAAATAATCCAAGTGTCGTTGCGCTTCCTCAAGCTCATTCAGCCATCCAATCGGTACAAGTGCCTCGGTATAACTTTCGCTTGCATGCCATGACATTTTCCGTAAATAATCCACACTAAATATACCTAGTAGGACATTCGATAGTACACAAACAATCATGAGTACAAGCAGCTTATCTTTTACCTTAATATAACGAAAAAAATGCATTATTTTCGGCTCCTTCTCCAACTCTTACCAATAATCATAGTATGGAGATATAAAGCTAGTGTTATGTTTTTGTAAAATTTTCTAACGAAATTACAGAACATACCATTATTTAATAAATTCGACACAATATAAAAACTTGCGCAACCTTCTTTACATTCTATCGTTTACTATTAATAGCTAATTTTTACAAATATGAAGGAGAGGTGTTTAACTGTTGCAGTTAAAGAAATTAGATAGCAGTTTAGCAATAAGTCTATTGTTGCTAGGTATTACTAGTTGCCTCTTCGTACACTCTAGCAGTACAGCGTTTGAACAGTATTCTAGTCTGTTTATCATAAAGCAATTTATCTATTATAGTCTGGGCTTTTTAATTATGTATGGCGTAGCAACACTTGATATTGAGCAACTAAAAAAAATCGGCTGGCCCTTTTATTGGGTTATAGTAGCGCTAACATTCGGATTATTTATTGCACCGGAAAGCATCGCGCGCACCATAAATGAAGCAAAATCTTGGTATCAGATTCCACTTTTAGGGTCGTTACAACCATCAGAATTTTTGAAGTTCGCATTTTTAATTGTTGTCAGTAAAGTGATTGTCGCCCATCAAGCAAAATATGTGCGTCCTTCCTTTTTATCAGATATGCGATTGCTATTGATGATTGGCATCATTACACTTCCACCAACACTCGCTGTATATAAGCAACCGGATACAGGCATGGTTATGTTATATATGGCGATGATATTACCGATGATTTACTTTTCAGGTATCCAAACAAAATTACTCGTCATTTTCACAGCTATTCCTGTGACCATCGTTAGTGCAATCGTTATTCTCTATGTAAAATTTAATGATTTTTTTACAGAAAAAATATTAAGTAAGTTATCCGGGCATCAAGTTTCTCGTATTTACGGGTGGTTACAACCCTATGAATATACAGACTCCTCCTTTCAAACTAGACAAGGCTTTATGGCCATCGGTACAGGAGAATTTACTGGTAAAGGCTATTTACAAAATAATGTCTATGTTCCAGAAAAGCATACCGATTTTATTTTTTCTGCCATCGCTGAAGAATTAGGATTTGTTGGTGGAGCCTTTGTCATTACATTATTATTTTTTGTAATTTATCGTATTGTTCTTATTACAGTAGAAGCAAAGGATCCATTTATGACCCTTATGGGTGCGGGTATCTCCAGTTTACTAGCATTCCAAATTACACAAAATATTGGCATGACGATCGGACTTTTACCTGTAACAGGTGTAACGTTACCGTTTTTAAGTTACGGAGGTAGTTCACTACTATCAAATTTCATGTTAATGGGTATTGTTATGGTTATCCATAATTCTTATAGCGACTATATGTTTAAAACCTCACAAGTTTAGGAGGACGCATTTATCGGTGAATACTCATGTAAAGAAGCGAATTATCTTATTACTTTACCTGACAGGAGGCGTGTTGTGCATACTCATTCTTCGCCTAGCCTTTCTGATGCTTTAAAAGCTGTCCTGAAAGCCCTTGATAGCGACTTTTAGAGACAGCTTTCTTTTAGATAATTATATTTTTTTTATATTTTCAATAACAACTTCAATTATTTTATCTAAATCATGTTGGACAATATTAAGTGGTGGGGATAGCGTTAGAACATTGTTAAACCCTGCTACTGTTGCACCATTTTTCCCGATTATCACACCCTGCCCTTTGCATGCAGCAATGACAGCGTTCACTTTATCCACTGGTAAGGGCTCTTTTGACTCTTTATCTACGACTAATTCAATTCCTATTAATAAGCCTTTACCACGTACATCTCCAACATGTGGATGTGTATTTAAAGCTTGGTGAAGTGTTTGGAGTGTACTAGCTCCCACTACCTTGGAGCGCTCGAATAATGCTTCCCGCTCTAGAATTTCGATATTCTTCAATGCGACAGCACAGGCCACAGGAGAGCCACCAAATGTATTGACATGGCGGAAATAACCGTATGCATCTGAACCTGTAAACGCCTCATAAATTTCGCGTTTCACTGCCGTTGCTGATAATGGTAAATACCCACTTGTAATACCTTTAGCCATTGTGATAATGTCAGGTTTCACCCCATAGTTCATAAAACCAAACGGCTTTCCTGTGCGACCAAATCCACAAATGACTTCATCGACAATCATTAATGCCCCATGTTTTTGACAAACCGCCTCGATGCCCTTCATGTAATTTTCCGGTGGCATGATTACACCACCACCCGTAATAATTGGTTCTAATATCATCGCAGCAATCGTATCGCCAAGTTCCCATGTCATCAACTTATCGACAGCCTTGACACTTGCTAGCTCACCGGAAGCTGTTGCATCATTTTCCGGATCTCGATATTGGTCTGGTGGCGCCACATGAATAAATCCCGGTGTTAGCGGTTCATATTTATATTTTCGTTCTGCTTGCCCCGTTGCAGCTAAAGCTCCAAACGAACTTCCGTGGTAAGCCCGATAGCGTGAAACAATTTTATAGCGCGCACTTTGCCCTTTTTGCTGATGGTATTGGCGGGCAATTTTAAATGCTGTTTCATTTGCTTCAGAACCACTATTCGAAAAGAAAATAACATAATCGCCACCAAGCATTTGATTAATCTTTTCAGCTAATTCAACTGCAGGTAAATGCCCTTGCGATAGAGGTGCATAGGCGTTTTTCATCATCTGCTCATGTGCAACATCAGCTAATTCCTTCCGTCCATAGCCTGCATTGACACACCATAAACCTGCCATCGCATCAATGTATTCAACACCTTCCGTATCAACGATTCTTGCCCCATCCGATTTCTCTACTACATAAGTGGCTTGCGGATTATAAGGCTTCATTGAATGCCAGACATACTGTTCATCCTTTTTTAATACGTCACTCTTCAGATTTGTTTGAACCATTTACATGCACCCCTTTAATTTATATGTTGTTCCATTATTAAAGCAGTTTGTATTGTTCTAGCGAATGTAAAAAACGACCTGATGTCACCCCTTTTTCAAAATTGCACTATTTCTTACAAAAAATTTTACAACTTTTAGCAAAACGAAGTAATAGACAACTTGTATAATTCTATGACTTTGTTTTTAACATAATGTAAAATAGAATAAACTTTCTTTAAAGAAGATATTTCGTAAACTACTAGCTAAATATTCACAATTGTCGTAAGTTACTATTTTTTATATCATGCAGTACTTTGAGTGGAGGGCTACGATGAGTCAATTTAAACTTCAAGTGAAGGATGTATTAAAAAATGAACACTTTCAAAGTGCAGAGGTCATTGCAGGAAAAGACGGATTATTACGCATTGTTAAGTGGGCACATGTTATTGAAATTGTTCAAGTGGATAATTTCTTAGCAGGGGACGAATTAATTTTGATGACGGGGATTAGTTTACAGCATCATCTTGAGGACTTTATCTTTTTCGTCGAGATGTTAATTAAAAAAAATTGTGCAGCACTGTGCATAGAATACGGCACTTACTTACAGGCAATACCTGAAGCTATACAATCACTGGCTAATCGCCATGACTTTCCAATCATTGTATTTCATGAGACAGTGCCCTTTGTTCGGATTACACAGGATTTACATAGCCAAATTATGAATCAACAATATTTCATGATTTCCTCATTAGAAAATTACGCACAAACGTTAAACAAAAATGCCCTTCTTGGACAAAACACTGATGACATTTTGCAAACCATTCATCATACATTACGTACACAAATCATTTTTTCCATTAAAGACCGAGATGCTATCTTTTTCCCAAACATGCCTCTAGCGAAACGACAGCAATTATTAACGTTGCCACAATCAGCACCACAATTTAAACATGCACCTATTTTTATTGTCGATCAGCATTATGCCGATTTGACCCTTTATCGAACGGATGGATTATTTTCTGAATTTGAATTACTCATTTTAGACCGCACAGCAACGGCGCTCGCCCAGCTTTTAATGCGTGAGTTTTATATAGAAGAGAAAAGAGATATTGAGGATGCCACTATTTTAGCGGATTGGATTGATCACAAGCTGACGAAAGAAGAAATCTATAAATTTATCGTATCCCATCATGCTAACTTTACGCACTCTAGTAATGCTGTCTTTATTTTATCGTCACCTTATACAATGATGAAAGGTCAGGAGGATATTGTTTATAGCAAACTTTACTATAGAAATTTATTTGAACAGAATGGTTTTGTCCCCTTTCTGTTCGAGCGAAAGAGCTATGTTGTATTTATCTTACTCCACACTAAAGATTGTAAAGCGAGTCGTGATTTATTAAATTCGCTCTTTTCTACGCTCCAGACAACGGATTTTTATAAAAAGCAGCAAGCACAGGGCTATCAACTAGCTATCGGTAAGATTGTGGCGGATGTCGAGGAAATTCCGAAGAGTTATCAAACAGCTTTGGAAACATTATATATTTGTCGCAAAGTTCAAACGACATCATTTTTTTATGATGACTTGCATTTATATTACCTAATTTATAAATTACAAATGCAAGTAGACTTGCAAGAAGTCATTCAGGATTATTTACAGCCTGTGATTGAATATGATAAAAAATACAACAGCAAGCTGTTAGAAACACTGCAAGTCTACTTACAAACGAATGGCTCGAAACAACAAACAGCAAATCAATTGTTTATCGTGCGGCAAACACTCTATCATCGCCTAAAGAAGCTTGAAAATTTGCTAGGAGAAAATTTCATGAAAGGGCACAATCGGATTACACTTGAGTTTATGCTTCTAGCTCATTCGTTAATTGAAGATAAAAAATGAAATTAGTCAGAATTGTTCGGGTGACTGGCACCACACGCAGGCATGTTGCAGCTTACGTTACACGCGTTCCCATGGGGTCTTTGTAAATTTTCAGAATTGTTTCGGTGACTGGCACATGCTATACAATCCTGGTCTGCGGTCATCGTACACTGGAATTCTGCCGCGCACTTCATCGACAATTGAAAAATCAACATCAATAACTGCTACTTCTTCATCGTCTGCTCCAACCCATAACACTTCTCCCCAAGGTTGAATCACCATAGATTGCCCATTGAAGTTTTCTACTTTGTTGGCAATACGGTTAACCGCAATGACGAAGCATTGATTTTCAATCGCACGTGCCTGTAATAATGTTTTCCAATGGTCAATACGTGGTGTTGGCCATTGGGCTGGCACGAATAACACCTTTGCGCCTGTTAATGCGTGCGCTCTCAACCATTCTGGGAAGCGAATATCATAGCAAATAACGCCTGCCGCTTCAATATCTCCTAGTGCAAAGCGATTCATTTCATCGCCTGCTTCTAAAAATAGATGTTCATCCATCAAACGGAATAAATGTGCCTTACTGTATTCGCCAACTTGTTTTCCATCTTTATCAAACGTATACATCGTATTGAAAAATTTATCGCCCTTCCTCGTTGCCACAGAGCCCCCGACAATATGTACGCCAAGTTCCATTGCTAAACCTTGTAGAAATGCTTTCGCTCGTTCTCCATCCACATCTGCAAGCTCAGGTAATTTTTCAAGCGCGTAACCTGTATTCCACATTTCTGGAAGTACAATAATTTCTGCACCTAATGTTGCAGCCTCACGAATCTTTTCTTCAGCCCTTGCAAAATTTTCTTCCACTTTGCCAAATCCTACATTTAATTGAATACAACCTAATTTCATTTTTCATTCCCCCTGTGTAAAAATAGTTTTTAAATTCGAGGTATATATAGCTTTTAAACATTGCCAAAAGCGCTGACCATTCTATCGCTTTTCTACTGTTCATTATACTACAGTTAAAAGTGCACTAATTTAGATTTTTTGCACAATTGGTCGATTCCGCTAACTAAAAGGCACCAAGTTTATCTAGAACCTCTTTCACTAAGAATGTCATATTTTAACCTATGTACGGTTGAAGAAAATCAAATCCGGATATCTGTTACTAACCTTCCATTTTTAGCGTTTAATGACAATAACTATGTTTATTGCTATATTTAATATATACATAAACGAAAGGTTTTCTCGATATTATACGAAGGAAGGTAACATCATTTATGGGAAGTACATTATTCGCTTTATTACCTCTTTTAAGTTTATTCATCTACATAGCGCCAGTGATTTTTATCATTTGGTTTCTCCTTAAATTTCTTAAAGTACAACAGGAACAAGTACAAATTCTTAAACGTATATCTGATAAACTAGATTAACGCTAATAGGATGGGATTTCCCATTCTTTTTAGTTTTGCTATACTATTATTCTAAAAATAGACTAGTAAATTCATTGTAATGAAGTGAAATACTTTTCTTCTATATATAAAGGGGAATACGGCTTTCCAATAGAATAAAGCACTATATCAAAACTGCTACATGGAAGGAAGGCGTATGATGAAAAAGAAAACTTTACTAATCGGGTCTGTATGCCTATTCGTTGTTCTTCTATTACTAGGCACCTATAAATTAATGAATTCTAGAACCTACCAGTTATTCGGGAATATAACTAAACAAGTAGAGACCACTCAAAAAGTGGTCGCTTTAACTTTTGATGATGGACCAGCAAAAAACGTCAACATAATATTGCCCCTATTAGCTAAGTACAATGCCAAAGCGACCTTTTTTCTGATTGGTGAAGAAATCGAAAAGTACCCTGAAGAAACGAAAAATATTGTGAAAGAGGGACACCAAATTGGCAATCATACCTATTCTCATCATCGAATGGTTTTTAAGAGCCTTTCTTACTACAAAAAAGAGATTGAAAAAACAGATGTATTAATTCGAAATGCTGGGTTTAACGGAGAAATTGATGTTCGTCCTCCGAATGGCAAAAAACTAATCGGACTTCCTTATTACCTAAATAAACAGCATCGAGACACGATTACTTGGAATCTCGAACCCGATAGTTATTTCAATACAGTTTCAGACAAAGTAAATGATGTAAAAGAAAATATTAAACCTGGGTCGATTATTTTACTACATCCAATGTATGATGACGCGGACAAAGTACGTCAAACAATTGAAGGTATTTTACAAGACCTTTCAAATAAAGGCTATACATTTATTACCGTAAATGAACTGCAAGATTACTAACATAAAAACAGCGTTAGTTTTGAACGAATCTTCTTTGCTAGTCTGCAATTTAGTGAAGCGCAACTTATTTAGCCATATAGGGTCTAGACAATCGGTTGAAAAAGTAATAGTATTTGCAACATATCTACAATAATTATTATATTCTGAAAAAGGTGAACATTCATGGAATTATCTAAAAAACTACAACAACTCCCTACTCAATTTTTTGCCGCACTTGTGCAAAAGGTCAATGCGGCATTAGCAGAAGGGCGCGACATTATTAATCTTGGGCAGGGCAATCCTGACCAGCCGACCCCTCCTCATATTATTAAAGCGCTACAAGAAGCGGCGGAAAACCCCCAGCATCATAAATACTCTCCATTTCGTGGTATAGCCGAATTACGGCAAGCTGCTGCAGATTTTTATCAACGCGAATACAATGTAACGATCAATCCCGATACAGAAGTTGCGATTTTAGGTGGTACGAAAATAGGGCTTGTAGAGCTACCAATGGCTGTGTTAAACCCTGGTGATACAATGTTATTACCTGACCCTGGGTATCCAGATTATTTATCTGGTGTTGTCTTAGGAGACGTTCAATACGATGTCATGCCACTTTTTGCAGAAAATAATTTCTTGCCTGACTATGATGCATTGTCCGATGAAGTAAAAGAAAAAGCGAAGCTTCTTTACTTGAATTACCCTAACAACCCTACTGGCGGAACAGCAACACTTGAATTTTTTGAAGAAACTGTGCGTTTTGCTAAAGAACATCAGATTATTGTTGCACACGATTTCGCCTATGGTGCTATTGGCTTTGATGGCAATAAACCCGTAAGCTTCTTACAGGCAGACGGTGCTAAAGAGGTTGGCATAGAACTGTATACATTATCAAAAACTTATAATATGGCTGGCTGGCGCATCGGTTTTGCAGTTGGTAATGCCCAAATTATCGAAGCGATTAATCTTATTCAAGATCATTTATTCTGTAGCCAATTCCCAGCAGTTCAACAGGCAGCCGCTGTCGCTTTAACCTCTTCACAAACTTGTGCGCAAGAGCTTAGTGCGACATATGAGCGACGTCGTAACGTATTAATCGAAGAAGCACAGCGCATCGGTTGGCAAGTAACAGCGCCAAAAGGCTCGTTTTTTGCATGGCTCCCTGTTCCATTAGGCTATACAAGTGAGCAATTTGCCGATGTATTGCTCGATAAAGCGGATATTGCAGTAGCGGCTGGCAACGGCTTCGGCCATTTTGGCGAAGGCTATGTACGCATCGGTTTACTTGTAAGTGAGGAACGCTTACGCGAAGCAATTAGCCGTATAGAAAAACTTAACCTTTTTAAACAATAATTACACAGTACAAGAAGCACCCGCCATATGGCGAGTGCTTCTTGTTTCATTTTTATTTACGATTTTTCATCCACTCTGGTTTTCCAAAGCCTTTGAAGTCTGCATCAATCACTTCTTCAAATTTAGCTGATTCTACAATTTCCACTAGATCCTTTGATAATTGCGTATCTTTATTTTCTGCCTTTACCGCGATAACGTTGCGGAATTGGTCAGGCATATTTTCTAAAAATACAGCATCTAGTAAATCTAATCCAGCCGCTAAAGCAAAGTTACCAGGAACTCCTGCTAAATCAACACTTTCTACTGTACGTGGAAGTGCTGCCGCCTCAATCGGTTGGAATACTAAATTTTTGTCATTTTTCACAACATCTTTTTCTGATGCTTTTAATTCTTCGATTTTAGGATCAATCTCGATTAAGCCTTGTTCTTGCAATGATAACAATGTACGTGCTGCATTAGAAGGGTCATTGGCAATTGCCACTGTCGCCCCATTTGGAATTTCATCAATAGATTTATATTTGTTTGAGAAGAAGCCCATTGGCGCTGTCGGCACAATAATTAATGGTTCTAAATCCATGTTGTTCTGTTCTTCAAAGTTTTCTAAGTAAATTGTATGCTGGAATAAGTTTGCATCAATATCACCATTATCTAAAGCTTTGTTCGGTTGTACATAATCACTGAATTCTACTAATTCTACTTCATAACCCTTTTCTTCAAGCTGTGGAATAATCGCTTTTTTCAACATATCACTATAAGGACCTGCTGTTGCACCTAATTTAATCGATTTGCTTTCCCCTGCTGCATCTGAACCTTTTTTTGACTCTGCTCCTTTGTCGCTTGCGCCACATGCTGCTAACACAACAGCAAGGATGATCGTCAAAAATGCTAATAACGATTTTTTCATCTTATCTTTCTCTCCTCTTTTTATCTTTTATCAATTGATTTTGCAAACCAGTCACCTGCAATTTGTATCGCTTGCACGAGCAAAATGAGTATCGCAACGGTAGCAATCATAATTGTATTATCATAACGGTAGTAGCCGAATCGAATGGCTAAATCACCAATACCACCACCACCTACTACACCTGCCATTGCAGAGAAAGCTACTAAACTAATTACCGTAACTGTCACTGCTTGGATGATGCTTGATTTTGCTTCAGGAATTAAGACATCCTTAATTATCATCCACGGCGTTGCTCCTACTGCAATAGATGCTTCTATTACCCCTTTATCAATTTCTCGTAACGACGTTTCCACTAAACGTGCAAAAAACGGAATGGCTGCAACCGATAATGAAACACTCGCTGCAATGGGTCCAATTGTTTGTCCAACAAGCAACTTCGTCAACGGGAATAAAGCAACCAATAAAATGATATATGGAATCGAACGAATTAAGTTCACCGCAAAGCCAAATACGCTTTTAATCAATCGATTTTCCCAAAACAATCCCTTATCCGTAACGAATAATAAAATACCCAGTGGTAGACCTAATACAATCGACACAGATAAGGAAATACCAATCATAATAATGGTTTCTTGAAAGGCCTTTAATAAATCTGGAACCATATCTATAAAATGTGTAACATCAAACATGCAAAACCACCTCCACAATCGCACCACGTTCGGTCATATAGGCACTAGCTTTCGCTAACTCGCTGTCCTCACCTTGTAGCTCCATTAAAAAAATACCAAGTGGTCGCTCTTGAATGTACTCGATTGTGCCATGAAGGAAATTCCCTTTTACCTCAAAACGTTGCATCGTATCTGAAATAACACCTTCACCTGCAACATTTCCTTTGAATAAAATTTTAACGATTTGACCTCGTACATCTTTTAGAATTGTTTTTGGAATATCAAAAGATACAACACTACTAATAAACTCCTGTGTTAATATCTTTTGGGGACTGGCAAAAATATCATACACGTCCCCTTCTTCTATCACTTTTCCGTCCTGCATCACAGCCATACGATTACAAATTTCCTTCACAACATCCATTTCATGTGTAATAAGGACAATTGTAATGCCTAACTTTTTATTTATTTCCTTTAATAATCGTAAAATCGACACTGTCGTTTTTGGATCGAGAGCTGATGTTGCTTCATCGCATAGCAACATCGCCGGATTATTTGCTAAAGCTCTCGCAATACCTACTCTTTGTTTTTGACCACCACTAAGCTGTGCAGGATAAACATCTCGTTTTTCTGCTAAACCAACCATCTCTAGTAGCTCATCCACTCGAGCAGGAATCGCATTGGCTGGCATACTCGCTGCTTTTAAAGCAAAGGCAATATTTTCACCAACTGTTTTTTGACTGATTAAATAAAAATGCTGGAATATCATGCCGATTTTTAAACGGGCTAAACGCAGTTCATTTCGGGATAGCTTCGTTAAATCCTTACTATTTATTAATATTTCACCACTAGTAGGTCGTTCTAGTAGATTTATACAACGCAGGAGGGAACTTTTCCCCGCCCCCGAATAGCCTACAATACCGAAAATATCACTACTATTAATTGTTAAGGATACATTATCTACACCAACAACCTCTTTTTTCTTTACGCTATAAACTTTGGATACATTACGAAATTCGAGCATATTGTTCTCCTTACTCAATTATTCAACATCTAAAAACCTACTATTCTAATATGTTTTATAGAATAGTTTGAATTATGTTATTTGTCAATCTCTTTTGACAATAACCTTATCCCCCTATTATCTAATTTCCGTTTAAAACGATGAATATTGAGCAATATCTCGAAATTTCACAGTAAAACTAACAATGCAAGAAAAAAAGCACTATTGTTCAAATTGAACAATAGCGCTCTGTCTTTATTATTGAATTACACCTAGTTCACGACCTACTTTTTCGTAAATCGCCAATGCATTGTCTAGCATTTCTTTTGTATGAGCCGCTGTCGGCATATTACGGACACGCCCAGTGCCTTTTGGTACAGTTGGGAAAACGATAGATTTAGCATACACGCCTTCCTCAAATAAGCGACGAGAGAATGCCTGTGTTAGCTTTTCATCCCCAATAATGCATGGTGTAATCGGTGTTTCAGAGGCACCAATATTGAAGCCTAACTTCGCTAATCCTGCTTTTAAATAATCGCCATTTTCCCATAGCTTATCATGTAGCTCTGTCGAGTCAATAAGCATTTGCACTGCTGCTGTAATGGCCGCAACATCACCTGGTGGTAACGCTGTTGAGAATAAAAATGGTCGAGAACGTACTTTCAACCAGTCAATTAAATTTTTCTTACCAGCTACATAACCACCGACTACGCCAATTGCCTTTGACAACGTGCCGATTTGGAAGTCGATTTCTTTTTCAAGTCCGAAATGTTTTACAGTACCTTTGCCTTTGCCTGTCACACCTGAACCATGTGCATCATCGACATACGTAATTAAATCAAATTCCTTGGCAATTTCGACGATTTCAGGCAGTTTGGCAATATCCCCATCCATCGAGAATACACCATCTGTAATGACCATCACTTTATTATACAAACCTGATTCTGTCGCTTCTTTTGCCTTTGCGCGTAAATCCTCCATATCCGAGTGATTGTACGCAATAATTTTCGCGCGCGATAAGCGACATCCATCAATAATCGACGCATGGTTTAATTGATCTGATAAAATCGCATCGTTTTTATCCATAACAGCTGAAATTGCCGCCATATTACAGTTGAATCCCGATTGATAGGAAATCGCTGCTTCCGTTCCTTTAAATTCAGCGAGCTTTTCTTCTAATTTAACGTGTAGATCGAGCGTGCCGTTAATTGTACGAACAGCCCCTGCGCCTACACCATATTGTTCTGTTGCTTCTTTAGCAATTTGCTTTAATTGCTCATTTGTTGCTAAGCCGAGATAGTTATTAGAGGAAAGATTGATGAGATGCTGACCTCGAACCTGAATAATGGGTCCATTTGCGCCTTCTACTGCGTCAATTTCATTGTATAAGCCTTGATCTCGTAAGGCTTGTAAGTTTTCATCTAAAAATGCGTTTAGTACTTTAGACAAGAGTATCATCCTTTCTACAATTCATTTCTTCTCGGCGTCATAATATTCGGATTTTAGTCCATGCATGCATTGTAAAATCCAAGGCTTCAGCCAGAGGCATTCTCTTCATTTAGCTGGCTTTTGAACATCTTTGCAACTAAGGGGTCACTTGCATCGATTGTTCTTGAGCAATTAGCTATTAATTGAAGATTGACTAGTCTACCCATAGTGTAGCATAAGCGTGCAATTAGAATAAATTACTTTGCTAATCTTTCAAATAAAGGTGCTGTTTTTTCTCGCCATATCGCAGTCGATACACAATGATCCATTAGCTGGCGAATCGTTTTCTCCGCTTCAGCATAACGCGTCGTATAACCAATTGCATCTTGCATGGCACTTTTATATTTCACACGGATATCTTCAATTTGGGCTTCGGCTTGCTCTGATAGCTTACAATGCTGACTCATATCAAAAATTTCATCGCCCAATCTTCCATCCTGTGGATTAAATACATGCGGTTCTGTACTATCAAATATACAAAAATTTAATTCTGGTATGATGACCATATCCACTGATCCAGCATCTAAGCCACACCAAACAATTTGTGCATCTAACCCCCTTGCATTTGCTTCATCAGCTAATCCTTTCATTAACGAGGATTTGCCTGTACCGGGCTTCCCTTTAATCATCAATCGTCTTGTTAAATTTTTTGTCATGCTGTCTACTGTATTTTCTGCTCCACGAGGTGTAAGTGTTCCTAATAATCGATGTGTACGTCGGCCTGTTTTATTTAACACAATGGATTGGAAAATAGTTGACTTTAATCGGGCAACTTGTTCATCTAACGCTTGCCAGTCCATGCAACTTTGCGTGACAACTTCCCAGTCATCATGTATTTTTTTTGCAATTTCAAGCATTGTAATACACTTCTCACGCCACAAATCTCGCTCTTTTATTGCAACAGCCAGCTTTTCACCTATCTCTTCAAGCTGTTGTTCTTCTAGGCAATCATAAAAGGACAGCACACGGTGCTTCGTACCAAGTAAAGTCGGTTCAATGCCCCATGCTGAAGTCCAAACAAAAAGTCGATTACAACCTCTAACAAATACTCCTTCTATTACGTTCTCTAACAATGCGTGTTGAAACCACTCTACTGCAAAGCCCTGTTTTACATAAAAATAACCAAGCTCCTTTAGAAGCTCTGAACCTTTAAACGTTGATGCGCCTTGCAGAACATAAACGAGTTCCGCTTCGTCCATCATTTCTTTATATAAATGTTTGACTCCTTGCCCCGTAAGTGCGTGTCCAAAATAGTAGGTCACATTTCCGTTCAATGTCGCTCCTCCTTTTTTTATGCCATGACAGTATATGAACTATCAAAGAAAAAAATGAAAGAAGGTTTTAATTGTGCGAGAATTGTGTGAGAATTGCGTGAGTGCCTGACACTAAAAAAACTATCCAAGATTATTCTTGAATAGTTGTAATTGGTGCCAGTTGCGCCTTTGTTACGGCGAGTAAATCCTCTAGTTGTATATGCATTTGCATGCCGATTTTTCCTGCACTAACAATAATACTTCCTTGTTCCCGTGCAGATGCATCCACAACCGTCGGATACAGTTTTTTCATGCCGACAGGTGAGCAGCCACCACGAATATAGCCTGTATAACCTAGAAGCTCCTTTACTGCTAGCATCTCAATCTTCTTCTCTCCAACAACTTTAGCCGCAGCTTTTAAATCCAATTCTTCCGCAACTGGAATAACAAAAACAAATAGCTTTTGGGCGCTCGCCTTTGCGACTAATGTTTTAAAGACACAGGACACAGGATGACCAATTTTTTCAGCCACTGAAACCCCATCTACTTGACCGTCACCTGTTTCGTATTCCAATACATCAAATTGTATTTTTTGCTGCTCTAATAGTCTAATCGCATTTGTTTTCGTATGCTTTGCCTTTGCCACAATAAAATCCCCTATCTACACTATTAAGCTGTCATTGAAAACAACGAGTTATCCCCAAAAAGATAACCGTTTTTAGCCATTTTAATATGTGCTGCATATGTTGCAGACGCCAGTTTAAATGTGTGTGCTTTCAATGCCTCTTCATAACTCTTACCGAAAATTGTATCTGCAAATGGGTCCAATTTCAATGTCTTCGCAAATCGCTCTGGCACCTTTACATCTATCGTTTCCGTAACATAAGCTGGTTCTAGTTTTGCTTCATCCAGCTCTATTCCATCTAACTTTGCCTGAATTTGTTGTATTTGAGTATCTGCACTAGCTGCTACACGTAAATCCTGTGAAGATGGGACAGTTGGCGCAAGTGCCGCACTTCGAACCTGCTGTAAAATTTGCAACGTATCGACATCACCACTATCTTTATCAAGTGCAACAATCGATGAATCATCTAATGCTATAGATCCCTCAGCATTCACTTCTGAAGACAATAACAAATCATCAGCCTCACTGCCAACTGCTTTATAAGCTTGCTCATGTGCTCTTACACTTTTCTCTGCTTGTTGTAAGTCTTGAATCATAGCTTGTTGTTGTGGCGTTACATCTTTCGCTTCTTCTTTATGTTGCTCATATAAATCTTGATCTGTGCGTCCTAATAAAAGATTTTCGAGCTCTTGCAAAATTGGATTTTTTTTCGGTTGGAAATACTGTGCATTTTTACGATAAGCATCACCAGCCTCTTTACGCTGAAGAATTTTTTTCCGATTGTAAAATGAAGATTGTCTTTCTTGTTCTAATACATTTGATAGTTTCATAACATCACCTCGACTTTCTTTTTTAATATGCAAGTTACATCGTAAATATGAACAATTCACTCATAACTATTTTTATTCGAACAAAAGCATTCTGTACTCTTATTATCGGAATTTTCCATTATAAATTCAAGTGCAAATTGATACTAACCTCCTAAAGAAACAATAATCCAATTATCATATAGGTAAAAAGACACTACATAAATCCATTTTTTCAGTGAGCATTCCATTTCTTTATTACTTTATAATTTAGTTTCAATAAATTTTATCACTTTAAACACGTGGTAAATAGTGTAAACATAACAATAAAAAACAGCCCATACATAAACGGACTGTTTTTTCCTCTTCTTTTTTAAACGTTTCTTTTTGGAAAAATGAGAATACATTTGTAAGCTAAGTATCCAAACCAAGCGCCTAGCGTATTTAAAATCAAGTCATCGACATCCGCAGAACCTACCCTGAATATAAACTGGACTGTTTCCACAGCAAGGCTTGAGAAAAAGCCTGCACAAACTACAATCCACACCTTCCGAAAGCGCTTTGATAGTAATGGTAACAAAAAGCCCATCGGTGTAAATATTAACAAATTGCCTAATAAGTTTAGGATAATTAAATCTAAATTAAAATAATGGGAGTAGTTGATATAACGTAAAATCGTTTCAAACGGTATAAAATTTGTCGTTACGCGCCAGCTACTATAATCAAATAAACCAATTTCACTTAAAGTATTTTCGCCTCGGAACAAACTAACACTGACATTCACTAAGCGATTAATGACTAATTTGTAAAAGGCGATAAATGTGTAAAAGCTGAAAAATACCCAGCCTATTACTTTAAGCTGTATGTAATACGTATCAATCCACGCGCGATATGGTAATGGTAGCTTGGCATCATCTTGAATACTAGGTATATTATTTTTTACCATGCTAATTCACCCACTTCCTCTTATCCATCCCATATTTTAATATGTCTGCCCATACCCATGCAAGGGGTGAAATATATCAAAAAATGCACACCAGCATAAACTGGGTGCATTTAAGTAAATCCTCTTAGACAGGATTTACACCATGTTTTCGTTGTGAAAATAACAAGTATTTTGACATATACAACTCCAAACGTGTTTCAAGTGCTCTACGTAAGTCATTCGGCTCAATGACATCATCAATAATTAGCTCAGATGCTAAGCGATAAATGTCAATTTCCTCTTGATACTCTTTCCGTTTTTCCGCAATAAAGCTAGCTTGTTCCTCTTTCGGCAATTCCGCAATTTTATTGGCATATACTGCATTTATCGCTGCCTCTGGACCCATTACCGCAATTTGTGCGCTCGATAAGGCAATACAACAATCCGGTTCAAAGGCTGGGCCTGCCATAGCATAGAGTCCCGCACCATACGCCTTACGAACAATTACAGTTAGCTTTGGTACAGTTGCCTCACTCATGGCAAAAATCATTTTGGCACCATGACGGATAATACCCGCCTTTTCAACTTGTGTGCCAATCATAAAGCCCGGCACATCTACGAGGAAAATCAGCGGTATATTAAAAGCATCACATAACGAAATAAATTTTGCCGCTTTATCTGCCGAATCGTGGAACAATACGCCACCCTTCACACGTGGTTGGTTGGCTATAATCCCTACTGATTGTCCATTAATGCGCCCAAGCCCTGTTATTAATTCTGAAGCAAATAATTTCTTTATTTCACAAAATGAATCTTCATCAATCAATCGCTCAATTAACTGATACATATCAAATGGCGAGTTCTGATTTTTAGGTATTAAGTCTTCAATTGATTTTTCAAAAGATGCTGGTGGCTTTGGTGCTTCGACTTTGCTACGCTCAGCATAGTTATTCGGGAAATAGCTCAAGTATTTACGAGCATAAGCAATCGCTTCCTGCTCTGTTTTTACAAGCACGTCCCCACAGCCCGATACTGAACAGTGCATTTTCGCGCCACCCATTGTCTCTAAATCTACCTTTTCACCAATCACCATTTCCGCCATACGCGGTGACCCTAAATACATGGAGGCATTACCTTCCACCATCACCACAATATCAGAAAATGCAGGAATATAAGCGCCACCTGCTGCTGAAGGCCCAAACAATAAGCAAATTTGCGGCACTTTACCAGAAAGCTTCACCTGATTGTAGAAAATGCGCCCTGCGCCACGACGCCCTGGGAACATCTCTAGTTGGTCTGTAATACGCGCACCTGCCGAATCGACTAAATAAAATAATGGACAATTTAGCTTCTCCGCCGTTTCTTGAATACGAATCATTTTTTCGACAGTTCGTTTTCCCCATGATCCTGCTTTAATGGTTGAATCATTGGCTAACACACATACTGTACGACCATGGATTTTACCGATTCCTGTAATCACACCATCTGCCGGTAAATCACCTGCTAAACAGTTTGCGTATAGCCCATCCTCTGATTGAAGTCCATCATCTAATAATAATTCCAAGCGCTCTCGGACAAATAGCTTGCCTTGTTGCGCATTTTTATCGTGATATTTTGGCAAACCCCCTGCTAAAATTTGATCTTTCATCGCATTGGATGTGTTTTCTGTAGATATATTACTCATGTTCCATTCCCCCTTTGCAGTCCATTACTTCCCTAAGTATTGCGGTGCTCTTTTTTCTTGGAAAGCTCGTAAGCCCTCCAAACGATCTTCCGTTGGAATCAGTGCACTATAGGCCAGTGATTCAATTTTCAAGCCTGTAGCCAAATCTACTTCCATCCCATTATTGATAGCATTTTTCGCCTGAATCAATGATAGCGGCGCATTTTTCGCCATTTCCAGTGCAAGTTGAAGCGCTCTTTCCTGCACTTCATGTCCCTCATAGACATATTCCACAATACCAAAACGCTGTGCTTCCACGGCATCAATTCGACGTGCTGTATAAATTAGTTCCTTTGCTTTTCCAATGCCGATAAGTCGCGGTAAGCGCTGTGTTCCTCCTGCCCCAGGAATAATGCCAAGTGAAGTTTCCGTAAGTCCCACTTTTATATGTGTAGCTGCTACCCGTAAATCACAAGCTAAAGCAAGTTCTAGCCCGCCCCCAAATGCAACGCCATTTAACACGGCAATCACAGGTTGCGCCAATGCTTCAACTTTCGCAATGGTTGTGCCGATTCGTTGTACAATTTGTTTTACTTGTCGGTCGGACATACCATTGCGTTCTTTTAAATCAGCACCTGCACAAAATGCCTTTTCTCCTGCACCCGTTAGTAAAACAACCCGCACTGCTGGATCAGCATTTATTTTATCTAGCGTCGCACTAAGGTCGTTTAGTAATTGTACGGACATGGCATTTGCAGCTTCGGGTCTAGAAAGTGTAATAAGCCCGATATTACCTGGTAATACATCAAATTGAACGAGTTGTTGTGTCACGTGACATTCGCACTCCCTTCATTACGAACAATTGCCATTTGCTTAGATGCAACGTCCTTCCCTAGCCTCTGTTCGATAAATCGTACTGCATCTAGCAACTTTTCCATGTTAACGCTGGTTGCTATGCCCATGCCGTCTAATAGATACAGCAAATCTTCTGTGGCAACATTGCCGGTTGCCCCTTTTGCATAAGGACAACCTCCTAAACCACCAAGGGAACTATCAAATTTTGTAATCCCCATTTCTAAAGATTTCATAATATTGGCAAGTGCTGTACCACGCGTATCATGAAAATGCATGGCAAATTTTTCAACCGGATATCTCTTTAACAGCTCTTCTAAAAGATACTCAACTTGTGTCGGTACGCCGACACCGATTGTATCCCCTAGCGATATTTCATCAACGCCCATTTCTAATAATTTATCTGTAACTTGTAAAACCTTTTCTGGGTGTATGTAACCCTCGTAAGGGCAACCAATTACTGTTGAAATATAACCGCGTACGTGCTTGTTTTCAGCCTTTGCCCCAATAACTACTTCCTTCAAGATTGGCAATGTTTCAAGTATTGTTTTGTTAATATTTTTTTGGTTATGGCTTTCACTTGCTGACATAAAAATGCTTGCTTCATCAATGCCCGCTAGCAATGCACGTTCTAGTCCTCGCATATTCGGCACAAGGGCTGCGTACGTTATATCTTTTTCTCGCTTAATCGCTTGCAACACTTCTACCGCATCTGCCAATTGTGGAATCCACTTCGGATGAACAAAAGACGTTACTTCTATATAATTTAATCCCGACTGACTAAGTAAATTTACTAGCTGTATTTTATCTTCAGTTGCGATGTGTACCTTTTCATTTTGCAGACCATCACGAGGACCAACTTCCTTCAACGTAACATGCTTCGGTAAGTGCATAGAAATGCCTCCCTATTCAATTTCTAAAATATCATCATCTACGTTAATAAAATCGCCCTCATTCGCGATGATTTTTGTGACAATACCATCCTCTTCAGCGGCAATAGGAATCTCCATTTTCATGGACTCTAAAATCGCAACATCTTGCCCCGCTGTCACCTTTTCTCCTTCTGCCACTACGATTTTCCATACTGTTCCTGCCATGCTTGCTTTTACTGTTGCCATATTAACCCCTCCAAATTGTTAATGACTGTATTTAAGTGCTTAAATCACACTTAAATACATACATTGATTATCATTTTGTAACGCATGCTTACTCACTCCACGCTTTGCATAAGCTACTCAGTATGAAAACATCTTTTTGTCATCTCGTACTTTAAAGCACGCATGACGAATGCTCATATCTTATTTTGTTTCTGTTAATTGTGGTAAATAGAATTCCTCGACAAATTTTGTTGTTGTATGCCCTTGTAAAAATTGCTCGTGACTGACAGTTTTTAAAAGCATCGGTATATTTGTTTGAATTCCTTCAATTTTATATTCCTTTAGTGCCTGTATAAGGCGTTGACATGCAATTGCCCGCGTATCTCCCCATACGATTAATTTACTAATCATTGGATCATAGAAAGGCGTCACCGTCGTGCCTGCTTCTACACCGCATTCATGTCGAATGCCTTCACCTATTGGCAATACCAGTTCTGTAATTTTGCCTGGAGACGGGAAAAACGTTGTAGGGTTTTCTGCATAAATTCGTACTTCAATGGCATGCCCCTGTTTATCAATGCTGTCACGTGTAAAGCTCAATGACTGTCCCGCAGCTACTTTTAATTGCTCTTCCACAAGATCCAGTTTTGTTATTTCTTCTGTGACGGGATGCTCGACTTGCAAACGTGTATTCATCTCTAAGAAATAAAAATTTTGCTCTGCATCGACTAAATATTCTATTGTTCCTGCATTGACATAACCGATATGCTTCACTGCCTGTACAGAAGCTTCTAACATCCTTGCTCTCGTGTCTTCAGAGATAAATGGAGAGGGAGCTTCCTCCACCACTTTTTGATTGCGTCGTTGAATGGAGCATTCTCGTTCAAACAACGGAACGACATTACCTTTGCTATCTGCAATAATTTGCACTTCAACATGATGTGGATTCGCAATAAAACGTTCCATGTACATCGTGCCATCACCGAAAAATGATTGTGCACGTTTCTGATTACCCTCGAATGCTTTTGCGAGCTCTTCTGCATCTGTCACCAGTTGCATGCCGATGCCACCACCACCAGCAGAGGCTTTAAGCATAATGGGATAACCTAAGCGTGAAGCGATTTCAACTGCTTCTGTTACATCTTTAACAGGCGCTTCTACCCCTTCTACAATCGGTACACCCGCAGCTTTCATCGTTTTACGCGCTTCTAATTTACTGCCCATTGACGCAATCACAGTTGCACTTGGTCCAATAAATACGAGTCCTGCCTCCGTACAACGTTTGGCAAAATCAGCGTTCTCTGATAGTAAGCCATACCCTGGATGTATGGCATCAGCACCGCTTTCCTTAGCGATTTCAAGAATGCGTTCAATATTTAAATAGCTTTGTACAACAGGTGGTTTACCTACGCAGTATGCTTCGTCCGCATCTTTGACATGTAAACTTTCTGCATCCGCCTCGGAATAGACCGCAACCGTTAGAATATTTAATCGCTTACATGTGCGTATAACCCGTCTAGCAATTTCCCCACGATTGGCAATTAATACTTTTTTAAACATTATGTTGCCCCCTTCCTATTTCACCTTCACTGCTGCCAGAAATTCTTCGCGTAGCTTAAATTTCTGTACTTTTCCTGAAGCAGTCATTGGGTAGCTATCGATAAAGAAAATATGTCTTGGAATTTTATGTTTGGAAATTTTATCGCGACAAAATGCTCGAATTTCTTCTTCTGTCGCCTGTTCCCCTTCTCGTAAAATAATCCATGCTGCCGCTTCTTCTCCATACTTAGGATCGGGAACACCAGCGACCTGCACATCTGCAATTTTTGGGAACGTGTATAAAAATTCTTCAATTTCACGTGGATATAAATTTTCTCCCCCACGAATAATCATGTCCTTCAAACGACCGGTTACTCTGACATAACCATCCTCATCCATCGTCGCTAAATCACCCGTATGCAGCCAACCGTCTTGATCGATTGCAAGTTGAGTTTCTTCTTGGTTGTTATAATAGCCTTTCATCACATGGTAGCCTCTTGTACAAAGCTCTCCTTGCTCGTTTATCGGCGCTTCCACATCTGTACCAGGAACAACAATTTTAACTTCTAGATTTGGTAATGCTCGACCGACCGTCTCTACTTTTAAATGCAATGGATCATCTGCTCGCGTTTGTGTAATAACAGGTGAAGATTCCGTTTGACCATAACAAATGGTTATGTCAGTCATCCCCATTTTTTCGATGACCGCTTTCATGACTTCGATTGGGCAGTTAGAGCCTGCCATTACGCCCGTACGCAATGTCGATAAGTCGTATGACGAAAAATTCTGTAAATTCAATTCACTTATAAACATTGTTGGTACACCATGTAATGCTGTACATTTCTCTTTTTCAACTGTTCGTAACACTTCCTCAGGTGCGTATTCTTGTACTGGGACCATTGTTCCACCACTTGTCGTAATGGCTAGTGTACCGATGACACAGCCGAAACAATGGAAAAATGGCACAGGAATACATAAACGATCTTCTGAAGTTAGACGCATACATTCAGCGATGTTAACGGCATTATTAACTAGGTTATAATGTGTTAACATCACACCTTTTGGAAAACCCGTTGTTCCTGAAGTATATTGAATATTAATGACATCATCATAATGTAATGAAGCCTGTATTTGCTCTAATTGCTGCTCTGTTACTTGCTTTGCAGCTGCCAATACATCTGACCAATTCAGGACACCTGGGTATTTTGTTTCGCCAATTAAAATAACATTTTTTAATAGAGGTAGTCGCTTCGATTGCAAATTACCCGGTTCACAATGTTCAAGCTCAGGACATATTTCTTGGAGTGTATTTATAAAAGAATGGTCGCGAAAATTTTCGATTAAAATAATCGTCTTTGCATCGGATTGTCTTAGTAAATATTCCAGCTCATGGGCACGATAATTGGTGTTGACAGTGACAATTGGCGCACCCATTTTTCCTGTACCAAACTGTAACTGTACCCACTCTGGAACATTTGTTGTCCACACGGCAATATGGTCCCCTTTTTCAATACCAAGGGACAGTAACCCCCTTGCCACTAAACGACTTTGCTGATTTAATTCCTCATAAGTCAACCGCAAGTCTCTATCTGCATACACGAGCGCTTCATGTTTAGGATATTTTTTAGCCTGTTCATCGAGCAATTGACCAATTGTTTGATACACAAGTTCTGCCATGAAAATCCCCCTTAAATATGCTATTTAATTTTTAACAGCCAATTAGACGAGAAATAACGAGACGTTGAATTTCAGATGTTCCTTCACCGATTTCCATTAACTTAATATCACGCAAATGACGTTCTACATCATATTCCTTCATATAACCTGAACCACCATGAATTTGAATGGCTTGATTACAAGTACGGAAGCCCATCTCAGAAGCAAATAATTTCGCCATCGCTGCCTCTTTAGCAAATGGTTTTTTCTGATCTTTAAGCCACGCTGCTTTATGTACTAGCGTACGAGCTAGCTCAATTTCCATTGCCATATCTGCTAACTTAAACTGTATTGCTTGAAACTTGGCAATTGGTGCCCCAAATTGCTCTCTTTCGTTCGCATATTTTAATGCCTTTTCATATGCAGACTGTGCAATGCCGACTGATAACGCGGCTATGGAAATACGACCACCATCTAATGTATTTAAAAATTGGCTGAATCCACGTTTTTCGTCCCCTAATAAATTCGTTCTTGGTACGCGAACATTTTGCAAAATAATTTCACAAGTATTGGAACCACGCACACCCATCTTGTCATAATTACAATTGATTGTGACACCAGGGGTGTTCGTTGGCACGATAATGGATGAAATGATTTTTTTGCCATCTTCACGTTTACCTGTTACTGCCGTGACAATAATTTGGCGCGCATGACCTGCATTAGTAATCCAGCATTTTTCACCGTTAATTACATAATCATCACCGTCTATAACTGCTGTTGTACGTGTACCGCCAGCATCAGACCCCGCATTAGGTTCCGTTAAGCCAAAAGCACCTAATGTTTCCCCTTTCGCTAAAGGAACAAGCCATTCACGCTTTTGCTCTTCCGTACCAAAATTATAAATAGGAGCGGCGCCTAAGCTCACTGCTGCTGCATAGCTTAAACCCGTACCACCACACGCACGTCCAATTTCTTCAACAGCAATTGCATAGGAAACCGTGTCTCCTCCAGAACCACCATATTCCTCTGGAAACGGGATACCCAATAAGCCTAGCTCAGCCATTTTTTCAAAGCTTTCTATTCTCATTGTTGATGTCTCGTCGACTTCACGAGCATAAGGTTTAATCTCTTTCTCTGCAAAATCACGTACCATGTCTCGAATCATCGCTTGCTCTTTCGTTAGTTCAAAGTTCATTCCCATTTCCCCCTAATATCCAATTTGCCATAGCGGAATTTATTCAGACGACAGTTACACAAAATTTAGACCGACTAGTCGGTCTGTACTAAACATTAATAAAACCAGCTTGTTCTTCTGGCTTCATCTTTACCATAAATTGAGTTGCTTCTTCCATAGCTTGGTCTGTCACAATTGCTCGTAATATCATATCTGTAAATACTTCTGTAATTTCCTCCATTGTTAACGGACCCGTTTGTTTAAACCACATATATGTCCAGTTGATCATCCCTACAATGGCCATTGTTACAATTGTACAAGGCAATTCCGCACGAAAATCCTTTGTCTGCTGCCCTTCTTCAATTACCTTTTGTAAAATATCCCGATATTGATCCCGCTTCTTATGGATGATTGCACTATATTCTTCTGATAAAGAACGGCTTTCCTCATAAAATACGGTAATATGAGATTGGTACACATCAAACACTTGTGTCAGCGTTTGAAGCATTGCACATAAGCGTTGAATCGGTGTATCGTATTTGTCATACGCTTCCTGTGACTGTTTAATTACATAGGAAATAAATACATCATGAACCTCATACAACAATTCATCTTTCGATTTAAAATTATGATAAAACCCACCTTTTGATGCGCCAATATACTCCACAATGCGTTCAACCGTTACATTATGATAGCCATCTTGCTGAAACAGTACTACAGAAGCATCTACAATTCTTTGTTTTAACGTTTTTTTTACCATAGGCACCTATCATCCTTCTTTTATAACACTTACCCCTTTGTTCCCTATAACTAGGACTAACATTTTCTTAATTTTCCTAATTATAAAAACTATGACACTTTAAATATAGCATCACAAAAAATCACTGTCTAGTTTAAAAAAGAATTTTAATGACATTAAAAAGAAAATAAACTACATTAAACAGAATAAAACAATGTACCACTTTCATAAAACACATACAATAACTGTATGCACACCAGTTAAAATTCATTCCTTGCGTGCTAGTCACTCAAACAACTCACAATTTAAAAATACATCGAGGTATTTTGTCGACTTTGCCGTAATGAGCATTTGCTGATATAACCTTAAACAAACAAAACCAGCAAAACACCTTTCCGATGTCTCACTGGTTTTGATGAAATTCCTCTTGAATTGTAGCTAGTTCAACGTGATTGCAAATTCCGAATTCGATGCGCCAACAAATACAACCGTTCCGTTCTTCGGCAGTATTACTTTGTTATTGCCGCTTACAACCGTAAAATTGATACATAATCCCTTGTCATCATACACCGCAAATGAACTATTCGATGGTAACTCCACGGTCATCGTTTTCCCTGCTAACGCTTCAGGGATTGTAAACCATCTCGCATGTCCATTCGCTTGTAGTGTAACTTTGGAGGATTGACTTGCATCAAGCGGTTTTAAGTTGGATTCACTTACGTATAAAAATCCGGACATCTCTAAAAACTCATCGTCACCTTCTGTATAGAAACGTGTTTCCGTCGTATCACGTCCACCCATCACAGGTATTTGGAGCTGATGAATCGCCGTGTTAGGACCTGTAATTTTACTGCTTCCCCAATAGCCTTCCATCGCTTCCTTGCTATTAATTTGGATAGGCACGATTGGTGCAAAATATAGCAAAGAACTAAATTTCTCACTCACAAGATAAAACTTGACGCCTTCTCGCTTTGCCCATGCGGCAGCTGTTTCTTTCGATAGCACATTGTCTTCAAGTTTCTCGGCTACATAATGCGTAATCGCTATTTGCCCTAAATCTGGCAGCGACGAATATGTGCTCTCCTTTAAATAAGTTCGTCCATTCTTCTCCGTGACGAAATTGAACTTGGCGGTACCATTCTCATTCATAAAGCTTCCATCGGCAGTATATATATATTTTTCTTCTGGATTAGTTGGCAAGATTAGTTCGCCATTCTTCGTAATCTCTATTTTGAAATGACCGGAACTATTGCCGTAAAAACCTGCTTTCTTCGCTAGATCTTCAGGCATTTTGTCCTTGACTGGCTTGCCAAAGGATTTACTCGGCTTGATGTCCTTAATTGTGCCCTTCTCTTTAAGCGCAGCGAGCAGTATTTCAGTCGCCATCAGTTGATTTGTCATGCTGCTACCGCCAGATGATAACACAGCCATTGCCATCTTCTGCTC
>ENA-UOOR01001244-UOOR01001244.1-fermentation-metagenome-genome-assembly--contig:-NODE-1244-length-31173-cov-63.547079_pt1 | contig 31173 bp, 23 predicted proteins | sample MGYA00245780_ERZ724029 | MGnify/ENA primary metagenome ERZ724029 (study PRJEB28704, sample SAMN03018315) | fermentation metagenome | biome: anthropogenic terrestrial biome; feature: soil... | reverse complement strand
CAATGTTTTCTCTTGACACTATTTAGCTTGCTAAAATCCTGACATTCTGTAATAAATTCGTAAAGGAGAATCGATGAAGACCCTAACTCCAAGCCCAAGCGACATCACGCAAGCGTGGTATGTCGTAGACGCTACGGGGCAGCCTCTTGGTCGCTTATCCACAAAGATTGCCACCTATTTACGTGGTAAAAACAAACCGTATTTTGCACCGAATTTGGATTGCGGAGATTACATTGTAGTAATCAATGCCGAAAAAGTTCGCGTAACCGGCCTCAAGGCCCTGCAAAAGGTTTATAAATCTTTCAGTGGATATCCCAGTGGGCTCAAAGAGATCCCGTATGCCAGAATATTGGAAGAGCATCCCGAACGTATCATCGAGCACGCCGTAAAAGGTATGATGCCGAAGAATACTCTGGGACGCGCAATGATGAAAAAACTGAAAGTATACACAGGCAGCGAGCATCCCCATGCCGCGCAGAAGCCGGTGGAACTTAGCCTGTAAGGAGAAAAACAAGGTATGCAAAACTTTGATGCCGTAGGAAGAAGAAAAGACGCCACCGCCCGGGTTCGTTTGACCCCCGGTACCGGCAAGCGCATCATCAACAAAGTGCACATGAAGAAATACCTGCAGCGCGAAACCTTGGAAATGGTAGTGGAACAACCTCTGCAGACCGTTGGTATGTCCGAGAATTTCGACGTGTACGTAAATGTATCCGGTGGCGGCCTCAGCGGTCAAGCAGGAGCCATTCGTCACGGTATTTCCCGCGCTCTTTGTGAATATGATGAAAATTTGAGACCTGCACTCAAAGCCCGCGGATTCCTCACTCGCGATCCCCGTATGGTAGAGCGGAAGAAATCCGGACGTCCGAAAGCCAGAAAGAGATTCCAATTCTCGAAACGTTAATACCCGGGTTTTGGGGGAGCTTATCCCCCTTTTGGGAAATGACAAAATACAGAATCAGAACACTTTCACACACACTTGGCAATAATGCCAAAATACACCACCAAAGCGAGTTGCAAGGCGGTGAGGGGATAGCCCCTCTGAATTGCGTATATCCTTTGGCGGAAAACTTAACCGTAGATTAGGAGAAGATTAAATGTCCGTTGTATCTATGAAACAACTGCTGGAAGCCGGTGTCCACTTTGGTCACCAGACTTTCAAGTGGAATCCCAAAATGAAAAAGTACATTTTCATCAAACGCAATGGGATCCACATCATCGACCTCAAACAGACGGTCGATGCCATCAACGAAGCCTATCAGTTCGTAAAGGAAGTTGCCGGCCGGCAAGAGTATATCCTCTTTGTGGGTACCAAAAAGCAGGCTCAAAGCTCCATTCGCGAAGCCGCTGAAAAGGCTGGAGTATTTTACGTGAATCAGCGCTGGTATGGCGGTATGCTTACCAATATGGCCACCATCCGTCAGAGCATCGAAAAGATGAAATACTTCGAGGAAATCGAGGCTGATGGTACCCTGAACAGCTATACCAAGCTTGAAGCTCAAAAAATGAAACGCATGCACGACAAGATCGAATTTTCCCTGGGCGGGATCCGTGATATGGATGCCAAACCGGGTGCGATCTTTGTAGTGGACACCGAGTATGAAGACATTGCCATCCACGAAGCCCGCATCCTGGGCATCCCCATCATCGCCATGGTGGATACCAATTGCGATCCCGATCTGGTGGATTACGTGATCCCTTCGAACGACGACGCCACTCGCGCCATTGCCCTGATCTCCGATATCATGGCCAATGCCGCGTTGGAAGGCCGCGGTGCCGCCAATGAAGGTGCAGACAGCTCCGAAGCCCCTATTGAAGAGGAAATGGAAGCTGAAGAACAAAGCGATACCACAGAAGAACCGGTAGCCGAAATGGTTGCCAAAGAGCAATAAGAGAATCATCGCGTGCCGGTCTCTTCCGGCACGCTTCATCTCATCCTATAAATTTTAAGGAGTTATATAATGGCAGAGATTACCGCAAGCATGGTAAAAGAATTGCGCGAAAGAACCGGAGTAGGCATGATGGAATGCCGTAAAGCTCTGGTGGAAGCAGATGGCAATATCGATGGCGCCATCAAATATCTGCGCGAGCGCGGAATTTCCAAAGCCGAGGCCAAAAGCCTGCGCGAAACCAAAGAAGGAATCATCTACTCTTACATCCATTTCAACAACAAGATTGGTGTATTGATCGAGCTCAATTGCGAATCAGACTTCGTGGCCAGAACCGATGAATTCAAAGCTCTGGCAGAAGAGATCGCCATGCAGATCGCCGCTACCAATCCCTTGGCACTCACCGCCGACGCTATTCCCGCCGAGATCATCGAGCGTGAAAAAGAAATCGCCAGAAATAAGGCCATAAACGAAGGTAAAAAGCCTGAATTCATGGACAAAATCATCGAAGGCAACATCCGCAAGTATTGCAGTGAGCATGCTTTGATGGAACAAGGACTGATCAGCGACGAGAAGAAAACCGTGAAAGAACTTCTTACCGAGGCTGTGGCAAAAACCGGCGAAAACATCCAAATAGCACGCTTTGTTCGTTTCGCCCTGGGCGAATGACAATAAAGCCTTAAACCAAGGATGAACAGCACTTTCAAACCCGAAAAGATCAACCGTCTGATGCTGAAGATCAGCGGAGAAATCCTGGCCGGACCCGCCGGTTTCGGCTTCGACGACAAAGTATGCGATCAGCTGACCGACGAATTGATCGGCATCAAAAATGAAGGATACGGAATTGCCGTAGTTTTGGGCGGAGGCAATATCTTCCGCGGTGGCAGCCAAAAGAACCTGAGCCTGAACCGGGTTACCCTGGATAACATCGGCATGCTCGCCACCATCCAAAACGCGTTGTATCTCTGCGAAATCCTGCTGGCAAAAGCCTGTGCCGCGGAAGTCTTCTCCAGCTTTGTGCTGGACAAGATTGCCCGTCATTACAGTGCGCCAAAAGTGCAGGAATCGCTAGCCAAAGGCAAAATATGCTTTTTGGCGGGAGGCACCGGAAACCCGTATTTTACCACCGATACCGCCGCAGTATTGCGCGCTATCGAACTCAAACTGGATATCATGATGAAAGCCACGAAAGTGGACGGTCTATACAGCGCCGACCCCATGAAGGATGCCAATGCCGCCTTCATCCGCGAAGCCAACTACCAAACCTGTTTGGAGCGCCGCTTGGGCGTTATGGACCTCACTGCCTTCTCCCTGGCCGCGGATAACAATATGCCCATCAAAATATTCAACATCGCCAAAGCGGGAAACCTGAAAGCTGCTCTGCAAGATGTCGACATCGGCACCTACATTCATCCCTAAGAACGAGGTACACTATGCAAGAACTCAAAAATAACACCACGGAGAAGATGCAGAAATCTTTTGATTCGCTGTTGCACCAGTTTTCCAAAGTTCGCACCGGCAGGGCCAGCGCGTCCATTTTGGACGACATCCGCATAAACTATTACGGTCAGCCTACCCCGGTAAAACAGCTGTGCAACATCTCCATCCCCGAGCCCCGCACTATCGTGGTGCAACCTTGGGACAAAACCACCCTGGCAGACATCGAAAAAGCCATCCTGGGCGCCAATATCGGCATCACCCCGGAAAACGACGGCAATGTGATCCGTCTGCCCTTCCAACCCCTCACCGAGGATAAACGCAAAGACATCGTGAAAAACCTGAAAAAACTGGGTGAAGACGCCCGCGTGGCAATTCGAAACATTCGCCGCGACGCCAATGATCAGGCCAAAAAAATGAAAAAAGACAGTGAGATCAGCGAAGACGATGAAAAGAAACTCCTCAAAGAGGTTCAGGACATTACCGACGGGTGGATCACGAAGATCGACGAAGTGGAAAAATCCAAAGAAAAAGAAATAATGGAAGTGTAATAAGCTCCATTATGAGTTATAGAACCGGTTTCCACCCTGGGAGCCGGTTTTTGTATAAGATATCTGGATCCACGTGACACCCGCAAAAGCAAAATCATGTCAAAACCGGCTCGGCTGCACAACCAATAAAGCCGACCGGGGAATCATCCGCCACACCATCCACAGCTCGGTGCGGGAAGGTGTCTTTGCCCAGATCTATGGCAATCTGGCACAAATAGGCAGCTCCTTTATCACGAAGCTGATGGTGATGCTGGGGGCAAGTCCTCTGCAATACAGCCTGCTTTCTGCCATCGGACAGATCTCGGCGATCTGGCAACCTCTGGGAGTGGCGTTTTCTCAGTACATTTCCCAAAGAAAATGGGCATGCGTGTGGTTAACCTTCCCGGGACGTTTCCTGACCCTTTTTTTGGGCCTTGCCTTGCTCTTCCCCCACCGGGAGCAGGGCATCTGGTATATACTTTGCCTGCTCTTTTTCAGCGCGGGATTCCAGTCCATCGGCGCCAATATCTGGATCGCCTGGATCAGCGACCTCATCCCTCTGAAGATCCGCGGACGCTTCTTTTCTACCCGAAATCAGATCTTGCTGATCATCGGCCTGACCTTCAGCTATATCATCAGCTACCATGTGGATCTCTTTGAAAACAGCTACAAAGCACTGAGATACAAGAGCATCCTGGGGCTGGAACATTTCTTCATCCCTCAAAATCAAGCCATTTTCCTGGCTTTTGTATATATCTTTGCCTCCATCATCGGCATCATCGGACTCTTCTTTCTGAGTCTGCAACCGGAGCGCAAACGACTGCATCACAAAGCTAAAAGCCTGAGCGAAGTATTCAGCGAGCCCTTCAAAGACAAGAATTTCCGCTTGCTGCTGGTCTTTGGCTCCTTATGGATGTTTGCCACCGGTGTGGGCAGTCCCTTTTGGGGACCTTTCATGCTGAAGAATCTAAAGATGGGCCTCTTTCAAGTGCAAATGTACAACACGCTGCACATGGGCTCTTCACTCCTGGCATTTAGCTTCTGGGGCAAATTCATCGACCGCTTTGGCAATAAAACCGCGATGAAGATATGTGTGCTTCTGGGCGGATTGAATCCTGTATTCTGGCTGTTTATGAGCGCGCAAAACTACTCACTGTTGTGGGTGGAAGCAGTATTGAGCGGATTTATGTGGGCCGGCACGGGAATTGTGACCACAAACTTTGTGCTTTCCATCGCGCCCAAACGCAGAGAGCAAGCCTATAGCGGCATCTACGCGGCAGTTACCGGTATCTTTATGATGAGCTCCACCCTGGCCAGCGGCGTCTTCTATCCCAAGCCTCTGGACCTGGGCTACCGCGTTCTGGATCCCGAGCAAGTGATATTCGGCTTGGGCGCCCTGCTGCGCTGGACTGCCATTATCCCCCTGTTTCTGGTGCGTGAATACCGCAGCGTTCCCCTGCGCAAGGCACTGGCATTCACTTTCAGCCGCCTGATCGGTTGGCGGCTCCGCGTGGGAAAACGCAACTAAATGCCACTCATTCCCTTCAAATGAGGGTTTTGATCTCCGTACTGTTAAGCAGATTTCAAGGCCCCAGTTCAGTTCGGCACGCCCCGCGCCATTGCATCTTTCCGATACATAAGCGCCGCGATCTGAGCTGTGGCAGTGCCAAAACACTTGACACACACAGCCTTATTGCATAAATGGCAAAAACATGAGATGGAGGTACCTATCCTTGCGCAAGCTTTGTATCCTGCTGCTGTTCTTGCCGCTCCTATTGAGCGCCGGTGAAGCCGCAGAAAGCTATTTGAAAGACTATCTGCGGGTAGTCGGTGACCTCAGTGGCGCGGATACAGTATTCCATTTCAGCGGAAAAGTATATAGTTTGGTGCCGAATGAAAAGAGCATGGAACTCTTTGATTATGAAGGCTGCACTATCTCCAGAATCGATAGCACAGAGGCAGGCTATCGTCTTTTGGGAAAAGAGATAGGCCTTTTTTTGGATCACCGCACCGGGGAGATATTGCGCACCTGGAAAAATCCCTTTACTCTGCAAATCGTCCCCGTAATTCATGTCTGGAACGATCCGGCAAATCAGCGCTTTGAATACGACGCCAACACACTGCCCTATATCCGACAGTTCTTACCTTCCACCGAGATCGGTGAGAGCGTGGTATATCACTCCGAGCTATTTCCCTTCTATCCGCATGTGCTCTCTCGCAGACTCTTTGGAGATCAGGTTCAGGGCGATTATCTGCAATCCGCGGAACTACGCGAATACCGGGTGAAGCAGGCGGATCTGGCAAATACTCAATCCGGCTCCGTGCCAGCTGAATTTTCCTACATCTGGATCTCCCCCTGGTTGCCCTTCATGAAGATGGGAGACCGCGAGGGGCAAATGCTTTTTGTGCTGAGAGGCAGCAAGCTAGAGAAAGGTTATGAAGCTCTGCCACAGCACTTTCGTGAATACATTAGCATACATAAAGCAGATTTCGAACACAGCCCCCGGGAATATGTGGAGCCAAACATGAATCCCTGGAGTTATTTTCGCGATCTTGAAACCGATGCCATTCAAAGGCGTTGATGCATCGACAACATACACAGAATACCAGCCCCAAAGTGAGGTAAATTTGTTCATAGATTATGCAAGAATCCGCATAAAAGCGGGAAATGGCGGCGACGGCGCGGTTAGCTTCCGGCGCGAGAAATTTGTACCCAAAGGCGGTCCCGACGGCGGTGATGGCGGACGCGGGGGAAACATCGTCGTATTGGGAGATACAAACATAAACACCCTGCTGGATTATCGTTACAACAAAATCTTTAAAGCCAAAAACGGCGTAGCGGGGGCCGGAGCACGTAAAACCGGGCCCAGCGGGGAAGATCTGATCTTGCGTATGCCCCTGGGAACCGAGATTTTCCAAGTCTTGGAAGATGGCAAGAAGATCAAGCTGACAGATGTAACCGAAGCCGGGGAGAAAACTGTGTTGGCAAAAGGCGGCAGAGGAGGCAAAGGCAACAGCAACTTTGCCACACCCACCAATCAAGCCCCACGCCACGCCACTCCCGGCAAGCATAGCGAAGAGATCGAGCTGGAATTGGTCCTCAAACTAATGGCGGATGTGGGTTTGGTGGGCTTCCCCAATGCCGGCAAGTCGACTCTGCTCTCCGTGCTTTCAGCGGCTCGGCCCAAGATCGCGGATTATGAATTTACCACTTTGGAACCGATGCTGGGCGTAGTGCGAGTCTCAGATTATCAGCATTTCACTATGGCAGATATCCCCGGCATCATCGAAGGTGCTCATATGGGTAAAGGATTGGGGCATCAGTTCTTGCGCCATATCCAACGCACCAGCATCCTGCTCTACCTCATCGATATCAACAGCGATGATCCTCTGGAAGCGTATCGCACTCTGAAGGCGGAACTATATCTCTACGATAGTTTTATGGAAAAGAAACCCTTTACGATCCTGCTCAGTAAGATCGATACCATCCCCGAAGATGAGAGAGCGGCCAGGATCGAAGAAGTGAGCAAGCACTTCCGGCAAATCACAAAGCACCGGATTCTGGCAATCTCCAGCGTTGGCAAGATCGGGCTGGATACGCTGAAATACCATCTGTACAAACAGATCCAGGAATCTCTGTGAACACCGAACATTACCAAAGCTGGCTATGCCTGAAGACCACTCCGAAGCTGGGCTTTCGGCAGTGTATGGAAATCTTGAACTATTACCCGGATCCCACGGAATTTGTGGGTAAAAAAAACCATCCGCTGTATATGGACAAATCTGTCGATCCCGAAAGCATTGCGCATCTGCAAGCCGGAACCCTGCCCAAAAACTTCCCTCAGATTCAAAACCTTATGCGGCACTACGACATCCACTGCCTGAACATCCACGAATACCCCTCCCGCCTGCGTGACATCTATGCGGCGCCTTTGATTCTGTATTATCGGGGCGAGCTTGCCTGCTTGCAGAAAGATAAGAATCTGGCTGTAGTAGGAACCCGGCATCCCACCGCTTATGGCAGGGAAATGTGCATCAAGCTGATCTCCCCGATCTGTCGGCAAAAAGTGAATATCATCAGCGGATTGGCGATGGGAATAGATGCCGTGGCCCATCAAAGCGCCCTGAAAGAAGGAACTACTACCGTGGCGGTGATGGCTTGCGGTCTGGAAAAAATCTACCCCCCACAGAACCGGGAATTGGCAGATAGAGTGATCGCAAACGGCATCCTGATCAGCGAATATGAACCGGGTACCAAGCCCGACAGATGGAACTTTCCGGCGCGCAATCGCATCATCAGCGCACTCTCCCAATTGGTCTTCGTTGTGGAAGGCCACATCAACAGCGGAGCGCTGCTAACCGCCAAAAACGCCATTCAACAAAATCGTGACGTGTGCGCTATGCCGGGGAATATCAACAACCGCAACGCCGAAGGACCCAATCACCTCATCAAAAACGGCGCTGCCCTCATCAACTGCCCCGAAGATCTGCAATTCAACCTGGGACTTACACCCGAAAACGAGCCTCAAATAGAGCTGGATTGCATCCTCAGCAGCGATGAACAATTGGTCTGCGATCTCCTGAAAAAAGAACAAAAAGCCCTGGCTTTCGACGAGATCCTGGTACTAACTCACTTCAGCGTGGGCAAACTCTCCACTGTGCTTACAAATCTGGAACTGAAAGGGCTTTTGGCCAAAGAGGGCGGCAGTAGCTTCTTTCTTGTCTAATCCAGCTCACTCATGTGCTGCATCAGGGCTATAAAAGCCTTATAATGGCGTTTGTTGATGCGTTTCACCATCTTCTCCGGAGGATGGATGATGCTCTGTCCTTTACGGTTTACCCCTCCCACTTCGATCAACATCGCCCCCGCGTTTTGGCTGTGATAAAAGAAGTTACGCGCATTTCCCACTCTGGAGCTGCTGCCCCTGTGCACACTGTATGTGCCGCGAAAATAATCCCTCGTTGCCCTTGCGGCATAGAAATCAGCCTGCTCCCGTAGTTTCAAAAATCTCGGATCTTCATCGTTGACCGCGGGCAGAAAGATGCGTTCGTTCAATGCTCCCGTGATAGACGAATGATAGAAGATGGCAAGTTCAAAAGGAACCTTGCGGGCCAGGTTGATGATGGCCTTTACCTCGTCTTCGGAAGAGGGGGCACTGCCTTTGAAATATGAACTCATGTGATTGGTTTCGGTGTCTTGATCCCAAAATATGGGGTAATTGCGATTCAAATCCACTCCATCGGTACGTAGGTCCAATTTCCCGTTATCGTCTGTATCACGGTTGTTTTTGCGCTTTATACGTGCCAATCCCTCACTCACCACACGCCAGCCTTCCGGATTGAGGCTGGGTACTATCCAGATGCGGTATTCATCCAGCACTTTGCGGATTCCGGCATCGCTTTCGCTGCCTTCACTCAGTTCCCGGATCATGTGTTCGCAGATTGCCACGCCCAAGAGCTCATCCGCGTGATGTTGCCCGATGATGAGGATGTTGCGTTCGCCTCTGCCCATTTCGACGGCATAGAGGGGTAGCCTTTCGCTGCCGGAAAAGCCCAGTATGCGGTGTTGAATGGAGCCGGGATGATCTGCCATGATAGAATACAGAAAGGGCAGAAGATCATGATATCGGGGGATGGCGAGGCTGAAGGGGTATTGATTGACACCCTGATAGGCACAGCTGCCCAGCAGCAGCAGAGCCCCAAACAAGATGGCCATCCGCGGTTTTATGTTCATTCTTTGGCCGGTTCCTGCCAGGCTGCGCTGATCATTTCCAGATCAAAGCCCTTGCGATACAGAGAGGCAAATATCTTTTCTTTTGCTTTGCGGGGCTCTTCTTCCCGATAGCGATACCGCAGTTTTGCGATTTGATTTTGCAGCATTTGCCGGCTCTGCTCCGGTTCTTCCATTTCCCGGATCAGTTCGTTTACTTCCTCTATGGGAATACGGTGTTCTCTCAGCTTTTGTATGATGGCACGTTTGCTTTTACCGCGTTCAAACATACTGCGAATATAGATGCCGGCAAAGCGGGTGTCGTCTATATAGCGCTTATCTTTGCAGAGTTCGATACACTGCTCGATGATGGAAGAGTGGAACTTGTATTTATTCAGATAGTTGCGGCACTGATATTCGCTATGTTCGCTTTTGGCAAGGTATTCGGTTACCTGAGCCCAAGCTCGTTTCCCCAGTTCTGTTTTCAGCTCCTCGGCCTGAGTCTCGTCTATCTGAAGCTCTGCAGCAAAGGGGAAAAGGTAATGGAGGGTTCTGGTAGGCAGAACCCCCCACAATTCGTTGTCCAAACTTATGTAACTGAGGTGTTTATTCCTCGTCCAATACTTCAGATTCATCGCCGGGTTTATCGTTAATGAACTCTTCCGGGCTCACTTTGACTCTCAGTTTCTCTTCAATTTCTTTTAGCAGATCGGGGTTATCCAAAAGGTACTGCTTGGTTTTTTCCAGACCTTGTCCCAGTTTATCATCGTTATAAGCATACCAAGATCCGCTCTTTTTAACGATTTCATGGGTGGATGCCATATCGATGAGGATATCCAGATGAGAGATTCCCTGACCAAAGATGATGGGAAATTCCACCGTTTTGAAGGGCGGGGCAAATTTGTTTTTCACCACTTTCACCTTGGTGCGCGCGCCCACGACCTGAGTATCGCCGCCGGTTTCTTTGATGGCGCCGGCATAGCGCACTTCCAACCGCAGAGAGCTGTAAAATTTCAGTGCCACTCCACCGGTTGTGGTTTCAGGATTCACAAAGGCGGGAGCACCTATCTTGATGCGGGTTTGATTGATAAAGACAACCGCGGTATTGCTCTTTGCCACTATCGCGGTCAGCTTTCTCAAAGCCTGGCTCATCAAACGGGCTTGCAAGCCGACATGACTGTCGCCCATATTGCCTTCGATCTCTTGCTTGGGAACTAGTGCTGCCACGGAGTCCACAATGATCAGATCCACCGCCGAGCTTCTTACTAGAGTTTCGGTTACTTCCAGGGCCTGCTCTCCTCCATCGGGTTGAGACAGCAACATGTTATCTGTCTGAACGCCCAATCTTTTGGCATAGGATACATCCAGAGCATGCTCCGCGTCCACAAATGCCACGATTCCGCCAAGCTTTTGACACTCTGCCGCCACGTGCAAACTGAGTGTGGTTTTTCCGCTAGCTTCGGCACCGTAGATCTCGGTGATTCTGCCTTTTGGCACGCCACCGATACCGAGGGCGATATCCAGATTGAAGGCTCCGGTGGGGATCACGTCAACTATTTGCAAGGGTTTGTCGCCCAAGCGCATCAGAGTGCCCACTCCGAACCTCTTTTCCAGTTGGGAAATCGCGGTTTTCAGGGCTGCATCTTTGTTTTTATCCAGCATTTTTCCTCCGTTTATTTTAGATTATACTGTTCTATTATCTCATATCTGGGACCATCAGGTCTCAGAATGCTTTTATACAGGTTCATGGTATCCCACAGCATTTCTTCTTTGGGTATGTGGTATGCCAGCACGGCTCGTTCAAAATCCGTAGTCTGCTGAGCCTTGATCCGCCCCAAAGTAATATGCAGTTTCAAGGCTTTGGCATCTGCCTCGATTCCCAGAGTGTTCAAGCTGTTCAGCGTCTGGCGGTTTATAGTTTTCAAGATCTGTTCTTCACCGCTCAGTTTCAACCAGATCAAGCGCGGAAAGCGATAGGGAAAGAGCTCGATCCCCTCCGTGTGCAACATGGCAGCGCTATGCCGCCGGGCTTCAACGGCCAGGATGCTTTTCAGTTCTTTCAATTTATGATCTGCCACTTCCCCGATAAAATTCACCGTTAGATGCAGATTTTCCGGCTTCACCCAGTTAATGTTTGAGTGCTTCAGGCCTTGCATATATCTCAGCGCGTCCCGAAGCTGCTGTGTCAGCTTTTCCGGCGGTTCCAGGGCTACAAAAAGACGCATCAGCGTTTGTATCCGATATCCATCAGGAACTTTTTGCGATGGGAGATATCTGTATCCAGCTCCACTCCCTTGGGCGCGAAACCATCCACCACCCCCAATATCCCGCAGCCCTGATTACTTTCTGCCACGATCACCTGAGTGGGATTCGCCGTGGCGCAAAAGATGTTTACTACTTCGCGGCAAGCCTTGATCGCCGGCAAGACATTGATGGGAAAGGCATCGCGCATCACAATCATGAAACAGTGACCCGCCCTTAACATACGCAAGTTTTGCACCGCTACCTCGATGAGTTCGTTATCGGTGCCATCTTTACGAATCAGACAGGGACCTGATGCCTCGCTGAAAGCCAAACCAAACCGGATGCCCGGAACGCTGTTTACCATCGCTTCATACAGATCTTCCACGGTCTTGATGAAGTGACTCTGTCCCAGGATGATATTGCAATCTTCAGGAAAACTAAGCTGCAGGTTTTTGAGTTCCATGTGATACCTCACGTGCCATATAGTGATATTTCAAGATAATATAAGCGCTATGGGGTGTCAAGTAAAAACGCTTTTTTGGCATGCCCGTTTTCATATTACAGATATCGCTGTATTCGCAAATGCAAAGTGACAACGAAATCTGCAAATTGTGCAGCGAAAACTGCAAACTGTCGCATCGTTGCTCATCCTTGCTCATCCTTTCCAAGACCCCTTTGAGGGGTTTGTGACAGGATAACTGCATGCTCCGATGCGTGACAATCTGTCATCCAGCCATCTGGCAAGAAAAGAGGGTTAAAAAGCCACTGATTATCTTGTCTAGTCATGCCTAAAGCTCCGGAAGTGTCTGTGATAATTTAAGGTCTTGAGCAGAAATGAACTTACACACACTCACTCACTATCATTTTGTTTCATAGTTATTGCTTCTCCGTTTTGCATTGTCTAAACAACTCTACTACGTCATTCTTGGAAAGGAATCTTGAATTTGCGACTCGTTGGGGTGTTATCCACGACAGAAACACGCTTCTGTACTTTTTTTCTCCATACACATTACTTATTGGGAGAACATAACACTCTTTCTTAACTCTAGTAAGTCCGACTATGAATTCACAGATCTCATAATCCGCTATCTTGGTGGGGTCCTTGGGGATATCTCCATTATTAACACCCAGAAGAAACACATAGTCTGCTGCCAATCCTTTAGATCCTTGGTAAGTAACCATTTGTATTGGAGAAGGGCTTTCACATGAAGCTATTTGGTCATGACTTTGCTCAGTAGTAAAGTACTTAACTATGTGATCTTTCAGGAAAATCCCAACAAGGTGTTCCAGTGATTGCTCTGCAGTAATTTTTACTGACCCAGTTGACGTGATTAATGATCTAATCAGACTGATAATCATCTTGTGTTTTTGTTTATAGTCATCAGGCACTAGATCAACCAGTGGTACGTTGTTCTTAGAGTCCTCTATTATCTTCTTTAGCTTTGATTTGCTTATCGGGTCATGATATAGTAATAATCTCCACCCGATGTTAGCATTTTCGTCTTTTAACAATATGCTATAGGCATCACAGATCTGAGTATTCTCATCAGCAGTGAGTTGATCTGATTCCATATATTCGGCAAGGTCAGCAAACTGGTTCTTAAACATTGTTAAGTATGTTTTTGTGCCAATTATCAGTATAAGAGGCTCATTACTTTGTCTCTGTTTATATTCTTCCAACTCCGTTTCAAGGATCGAAGATACGAGTTTGTTCATGAATAGTGCTGCAGCTTGAGCTGAAGCCAGGTTCACTACTTTGAGTTTAGGGTAATTGCTGTTAACCAGTTCTTTTCCAGGTTCATAGGCAATAAATTGCTTTGCTATCCTTCCGTTCAAATGCCCTTTTCTTGTAGCCTCTGTAACTATATCGTTAACAGAATCTACAATCACTTTAGGACATCTGCTACAATATGGCAGATCAAATGGTTGGTAAATACCGGAATGGTACAGGTTTCTTAGGCTTGTTCCTAAATCATATTTCTTCACATAGATAGCCTGATCATCATCACCTACTATCAGGATCTTCCCATGACTTTCCAATTGCTTTATGAAGGCAACTTCCAAAGCACTGAAATCCTGATATTCATCTATCAATATATTATCATAATCTGGAATTATGCTGGGAGTTATGGTTGCCTTCTTCAGAATACGAAAAATTGAATCATTGAAGCTTATTGCTTTGTAGTATGTAGCTCTTTTCAAGTATAATTTGAACAGAGGATTTCTTTCATCTAGCTTATGGAACAACTCGTTGAAAATATCTTCCTTAACCCCAGTATCCTCACTAATAATTGCACCTAGCATACTTACCATGTACCAGTCAGGAAACTGTCGGTTGAAAATGCCCATACAGAACTTGTGCAAGGTACAAACCTTTGCAAGGTCACTCAATCTGCAGTTCAAGTCATTCACAAGGCGGTTGATGAAGGTAAGCACCAAGTTGTTTTGTGTTCCTGATTGTTTGAGAATGAGTTCAAATGTTGTAGTTTTTCCAGTCCCAGGTCCAGCCACAATGACTTTCTTGGCAGCGGTTGAATCGATTATTATCTGAGTATAGGCTTGCCTGTCAATCTGTTGGTCATTTGATACTACAGCGGTATTCATTGGATTTGTTACCAGTCCATGTTCATCATAATATCTACTTTGTGTTGTTCCCTTGAAATGAAGTCATTCGTGGTATCACTATCCTGGATTGCCAATACGTACTCTTGTCTGGACACTGGATCACATTTAATACTTAACCCTGATTTTATGATTGTAGTCGCACTAGGGTAAAGCTTCACCACAAGATTATCAAAACTATCCTTGATTTCTCTCATCTCAGAATATTGATGTTCAAGGTTCACTGGGAAGAATGGATAATTCTGCGAACTCAGTGTATAATTACTGTATGACATGGGAATAAATCCAATATCCGGAATCAAGACATCACCGAAATAAGCTCTAGTTAGATAACCATGGGCTATTGGGTTTCGGACATACTTTATGAGTTGTGCGATTTTGTCCTTAATCTCTACATCCCCAGACATCAAGCTCATTAAAAGACTATCAATCTTATCATAAATGCACTGGAATACAAAGCTCTTGATATCAATCCTAGAATTATAGAAATCCGAAAAGGGGTACAACAGAGTTAAAACATGCTCCATGTAACTAACAATATGAAGGGCATAGGAATTAATGAAGCAATCGGCTCTATGATCATTAAGAGGCCAATCACTTCTATCTTTCAAATTATTCTCTATTTGATATTCTAAACATTCAAATGCTCTCTCAAACCTAATATAGTAGTTAGGGAGTATAACATTTCTTGCTGCTATACCTACTTCGGCATCTGCAATGAATTCACTTTGTGATAGAATTATCGCTTGCCTGATCTTAGTCTTGATATCGGTATACACTTCATTATGATCGTCGGTCTCACTTTGATGAAATTCGAATGAGAATTTGTTAAGCACAAACGCGATCTCAATTTCTTTGTATTGCATGAACAGGATGAAAGCTACTTTTTCATGAGGTTTGTACCTTACTTTCATGCCAAGGAGGTGTTGAAATAAGTACAAAACCTCATATGGAGTAAATTCTTTTTCTTCCCGCATCACCATATTCAAGATTTCGTCTGAGGATTTAGTTGTTTGAGTAAAATCCTCCATTAACCTGTTAATTGTCGATTCGTTAGTACTCATAATCTCCATTCCACCTTTCTTCACGTTTTGTACCTGGGCGGTGTTTCACGCCCAGGTACTCCACGCATGTTAACTGCATATGCTATACAACATTACGAAGACCAACTACATGGCTAACCATAATAGTGGCCATTCTCGGTCAAGGTAGTATTTCACCTAAGACCTTAGCCACTATACAGCTATCCATTGTAGGAGAGTTGCTATTATGTTTTGCATAATTCTCACCTCCTGTTTTATTTACTACGCGCGTAGCATGTTCTACTCAAACTCACTCAGATCAAACTTGAGTGTGTTGCTATTCTCTTTGATGGTGCGCTGGGTAGCTTCATCGAAGCCTTCCAGGTTATCTGCTTTGATTTCGATCTGGATTGATGCAGATACCATAGGTTTCTTGATCAGGTGCATCACGATCTCATCTATGATAGTGGCAAAGTCTGTCTTGGCCCTGGTTGCATCGAGTTCTTTACGTCCATAATAGTGTAATCTGGTCTTAGGTTGGGTAGGTGGTGGTGTAGTGACTCCAGTACCGGGTCCACCCTGACTACCAGGAGTACCCTGGCCTCCAGTACCAGCTCCGGGTGTTGAGCCAGTTCCTGCTCCGCCAGTTGGTGTACCTGTTGTTTTTTGCTTATGCTCTGTAGCAATCCCAGGATCGATCAGGAGCAGTGAGCTATCATAGATAGGAGCGGTTGAGTTACCAAACGTGAATCCTACATACTGATCGTTATCATATCCATAGGCAAAGCCAAAGAACTCATGGCTTGATGCGCCAGCGCTTATAGCAGCCTGGAATACACTATTGCTGCTCAAACGGGGCATATACAGATAGCAACACATGCTATGCCAGACATCCTGGGCTTTCATATGATGGGTACCATCCTTCCAGAACCATTTCTTGAGCAAATTGCTGAGATGGATGGGAGCCCACCCAGTAATCAGGTGTTCGTTTTCCTTGAGGACCTTCTCGACCTCAGCAGTTAAATTCTGAGCTGCAGCATTGATGGAAAGTGCCTCAAATCTATCTCCGGGTGCGTTACCCTGATCAGGGATCAGAAGCCACCGATAGGTATCACGAATCAGATGCTTAACTGCCTTTTCGGCATCATCTTTTCCCGCTTTTGCCTGCCTTGTCTGGTACACATCGAGGTTGAGCTTCAGCATCTGGATATCCTTAAGAATCGAATCCCATGCCAATAGGGTTAGCACCTGGTCTTTCAGCCTTCCTATCACGTCCCCATCCGCAGCCAGAAAGATCAAGCGGTTCTGTTTAAGTCTTGGTTGTTCACCACGATTTGTAAGTATTTTCTTAGCCCCATCACTATTCGGTGTGCCTCCAACTGCAAAACTACCTCCAGAACGCAGATAATAGGCATCAGGTGGCAAGATAACCAGCCGAAGCGAGTAATCATCAGGAATGTCATCAGAACGCGTAAAAATGTGGATTCCGTCGAAACAGCCATTGGACAGTAAGCGCTGAAGTTGGTCTTTGATTACCGGCACCACATCGTCTTTATAATTAAAACGGCGTTTGCGGTCTTCCATCTCTCGTCTAAGGTTAGGACGTGTATCAAACCAAAACAGTTTACTATCTGCATTGCTCAGATAATGCAGCTTGTCCACCAGTCTATTCATGGCATCTTTGAAGATTCCAATCACCTGATCTGGTTGAACACTGCCAAGCAGGATTCTGTTGTATTCTATTCCACGTGAAGTTCTGGCTGAGTGCAGAGCCACAGCATGAGGAGCAGATCCAAAGAAGATGGTTCGAGCCAGCTTCTTGCAAGCCTGTAACTGACCAAATCTGGCTTCATTTTTCTCAATATGGGCAGTTTCAGAGCGAGAACCATCAATATCCCTTTCCAGGACAGGATCCCAGCCCTGGGGTAGATAATAAATCGTTTCATTTCGCACGTCCGCATCATACAAGGGCAGATTACCCGGCATGATCAGTGGGTCTTTGTTATCGTCTATCCAGAGTTTGTGAATTACCTTTGCCATCAGTTTTAACACTCCACGTGTCCTCTGGAAGTTATCCAATGATGACCAGTCTTCATAGAGACGGTCAAAGATCTCAGGATGGATAGGATAAGCCTGTTTCAGCCGTTCATAGTAATGCACTTCCTGGGTTTCATTGGGAAAATCGTTCTTATTGGCGATGTAATAGTCTGCAAAGGTGCGGCAGGTCTCTTCCATTGCAGTTTGATCAGTGATACTGGTAAACAACCTGCGGCGGACAATCTCAAAAGCTTCTTCTGCAGCAACCGGTTTCCACAAAGCTTGGATGCGTCCAAAGAAATGCTCCAGAGTCCGGAGCACATTGATACCATTCTGGCTTCCTGCTTCACGATTGGAATCTGGCAGGGAAACCAGCATCAGCGCATTAGGCACTGCTTTCAATGCTTCAGTCAGAGCTTGGATAAACGAGATATTAGAGTCATAGCTGCCACCTGTAAAGGTCTTCCCGGGTTCAAATTGACGTATATAAGCCACCAATTCATCGACCAGAATCACACATGGTGCATATTGCTTAAGTAGCTTGATCAAATCTTCCTTGCCGGGAGATGTTCCGCTTAAGTCTGCTTGTTTGACTTGTTCATAGCCATTTGCTCCACCCAGTTGCCAGGCAAGTTCGCCCCACAGAGTGTTTACTGTGATTCCATCACGTGACCTGGGACTACCGGGTGAGAGTTGATTACCATCAATCACCACCGCCTTAGCTTTGGGCAATGAAGTAACTCCGGCTTTATCAATGATTGGTGGAATTCCCTGCAATTCAGATAGAGGAGTATCACCCTTGGCAAGATGATAAACAGCCAGCATGGTATGCGTTTTACCGCCCCCAAAAGCTGTCTGTAGTTGAATAACCGGATCACCACCATTTCCACTAAGACGCTGGATTACTGAGTCTAACAGCAACCTCATCCCTTCTGTGATAAAAGTTCTTTGAAAGAACATAACCGGATTTTGATATTCTTCACTGGCATCTCCGGTATGTACCCGTGAAAGGTCTGCTGCAAATTCTGATTGTTTGAAAGTGCCTCTCAGCACGTCCTGATGCGGTATTGCGATGTCCCGCCATGCTTTTATCATGTTATCTCCTGATGTTTGTGCAGAGTTCTTATGTTCGCAAGCTTATTCATATCAATGAGTTTACCATGCTTGGCAAACAGCTCGGAAGCTACTCGGAAGTTCATTTGTTCAGAGTTCTTTCCTGAAAGCAGAGTCTTGCCTTCTTCCCTGGCAAGCAGCTCATTTATCCTCAGCATGATATCTCCTCACTCCTAAAACTCAGCCTCAATCTGATCACCTTTTATGCCCTTATCCTGAGCTTGTTTTTCGATAGAGAGCCAGGCCGTTACGAGATCGTTATAGGGTCTGGCATCTTCTGCCCAGCCTTGTCGTTCACAAAGGGTATAAAGCAAAAAGGCAAGTTGCCGGGCTGTAGCAGCTAACTCAGGGACTGCAGATGCTATCACTGCTGCTGCGGATTCTCCACTGCTCTGATGTGCCCGGATTAGCTGATGCAACACTTCCCAAACAGGGGTTCTATAATCTTTTAGCGGATTCCAACCGGAGGGATACTCAGCAGGGCGATAAAGGCGCACTTTGCCACTGCCGGCAATCAAGACTCCACTATCCCGCACACCTTCCACAGAAAGCCCTTTTGCCTTGGCAAGCACTTCGGCTTCTCCATAAACGCCTTCTTTCCAGCCGTATTCACTGAACCACTGGAGGCAGAAGCGGGTGTCATTATCCCAATCGCCTTCCCGCTCTTTGAAATACTCATCCAGAGCTTTGTTGATGAGGATAAGCGCGGTATGTACTGTCATCGGACTACCGTCAGATTCCAAGATTGCTTTATATTTTGAATACACAGCCATTCCGGGCCCAATGGCTGATTGCGCTAAATCAACTGGTGCAACAGGACTGGATGTTTCACTACCGTTGATCATCGTTTCTATTGCTTCAGGGATAGCCTTAGTTAACTCTTGTAAGAATTCTTTACGACTGACCATTTCTGCATTTAATGCACGTTTTCGGCAAACCAGTATTATGCTGGAAGATAGCATATTACTACCTATTCCACTAACCTTGTTGGCAAGCTCTGTTCGCATTGGCCAGGTACCTACAATGGCAAACTCAGATTTGATAACCGCTTCCAGGAATGCTAACCATCCCGTAGATATGCTTCCGACCTCTGAAGTCTCTGATTGTTTAAAAGCGTAGTAAATTGTAACCGGGAAGGCTGCGTTTGATTGTTGGGATATCCGGCTCATTGCCTTCATCATGCCATTCAAGAAGAACAATTCTGCATCCTTCTTGGATTTATGGCGATACTTCGATGCTACCAGTTCATCGTCTTTTGGGGTTGCAATGGTCTGGAATAGCTCTGGGAAAATTGGTTTCAACGCTCTCTTTTGAAACACGTAGAAGAAATCTGATAAATCAGCGTACATGATATTGTCGTAATATGGAGGATCAGTAGAAACAATCTTGTTAGCTGAAATGCTCTGAGATGTAGCGTCGGAGACTACTGCTTTACAATTCTTATGCGTTGGCAGTTTTTGTATCGCCTTACACACCCAATCTAGCATAGATAACCAGTTCCCTGTGGAATCACTTAGGATATTCACTTCGGCATAATCCCATACCATAGCTAGAGCTTGCCTTCCAAAAGCACTCCTTACCCCGTCTCTAGTGCAATCCCAAGTTGAGAGAACTGAACTCTGGATTGACAGTTTACCTACACAGAAATGCAAATAGGTTCGTATGGCCTCTTGATATATGGCATTATCTTCTTTTATATCATTTGCTTCAATAGCTGCCTTAAAAACATCATCAATTATTGTGGTGATTGACTCTAATACATACATCTGTCTATTGCTGAACAAATCGCCATAAGTATACATCCCGTACAAAGGAACTTGGTCTGCACTTTTTCCGACAAGTTCTTGCTTTGGGCTCCATAATGGTTTAGCAGATTTTGCGAGGTTTTCCTGAAACTCGTCAGGAGAGATGTACACTCTACAGTTTTTTCCCTCACATACGATCGCCATCAGTTTTGAACCCATTCTCCCTGCTTGCCCTTCAGCCTTAATATACTTACCATCAATGGGAGTATTTGAGAGGAGGCATGTGAAGTTTGACGATCTACCGGCTGCCTTAGTCCCTTTCTTTATTGTTTCAATATCATCCGGCATGCCAACCCGGACTTTAAACTCATAATTATCGCAGTCGATTATTGGCTCAATCCAGGCTTCTTTCCCCTTTTTATCAGACAGCAGGAAGGTAGAAGTCAGGGGGACATCAACATGAGAAAACAATGGATTAGGGCTTTTCACGGTTCTTGCCCAGATATAAGCTATTACTGTCAGTTCTTTCCCTCGATATTGTACGAGATCAGGCCGTTCTGTTATCATCTCTTCGGTGATTTTGATGGGGGGATAGAGGTGCCCTATACGCTTAAAAGCTTCCTGCCGTACCCAATGACCATAGCGTCGTACATCTTCTGCCAGCCCGGTTACCCCAGGCCAGCTAATCGATATCTCATTCTGTTTTTCATGTTCTGGAATAGGGCCGATAGGTCTTATGCCTACAAACTTGGGTGGGATTTCGATCATCGCTTTGTTGATCAGCACCGCCACCGGATTGAGGTCGCTGGCCCAGGCTTCCAGTCCTAGGCGTTGGGCTTCCAGAGGGATGGAGCCGCCACCGGCAAAGGGATCATGAAAGGCAGGCAGTTTATCAGGGTTAAACAGTTCTGAGGCTTCAGGATGGTCTTTGTTCAAATCGCAAGTCACTTTCCAACTCTTGCGAATCTCGGCTCTGGCTTCATTCAGGACAGCTTCATTGGTAGTGTTTTCCCACCTCACAAGTTTGCGAATGATCTCAAAGAGACGTTCCCGTTCCCTGTTTGCATCTGCTTTCCTCTTATAGCCAATCTTCAGCTCTTCATCCCAGCCGGGGTCATTTACCAGTTGAGCAAAGAGCACTGCTCTGGCAGCCGCCAGAGGACGCCTTGCCCAATACAAATGTAGAGTGGAAGGATGCCCATGCCGGATAGATTTCTCGCGTACACAAGCTTCGTTTATCTCTTTTAGTGGGAGCGCTACCTCTATCAGCTTCCTGGGTGCTTTTATTTTATATTCACTCATTTCTTTCTCTTTTGCCTTGGCTTGGTCTGTTTAGTGATTTGTTTCACTTCCTGCAGGGCTTCCACAAAGTGCTTCTCTACTGCAGTTGGCTGTGCAAGCTGTTCCAGATGCCATTTTTCGTACTCCAGCCGGGCTTTTTGGATTGCGTCCTCATGGGCGATGGAGCCAGCATGCTCCAGGATGTCTCTACCGCTAAGTTTAAGAAAATCATCCAGCTTGGAGATCCAGTCTTTCATGTACATTGGATTTCTGTTCAGGGCTTGAAGCTCGGCGAAGTCCAGATACATGCTCACAATTCTGTTCAGGAGATCCAGTTCTTCTTGGTTCAGGTAGTTCTTTGCTATCTCAGTATCTGCCTTACGGAGCTGGGTTCCCGGCCAGTTGGTGAGCCCCATATTGGCTTTGCCGGCATCAGCCCGCTGATAGATGATCTCGGCGGCAGTATGGCCATGACTCGCCCAGTGCATCTTGTTTTGGATGACCTTGAAAAACTCACGCGATAGATCGGACTTGGGATCATAGTCTATGCTAGTGGCATAGATATCCAGCACTTTGCGCCAGAAGACTTTTTCTGAGGAGCGGATATCCCTGATCCGGGCCAGAAGTTCATCAAAATAGGAACCGCCTCCGGCCTCTTTGAGCAGTTCATCATTCATGGTGAAACCCTTGATCAGGTATTCCTTGAGCCGCTCAGTGGCCCAGATGCGGAATCGGGTGGCGATCTGGGATTTGATCCTATATCCCACACTGATAACCATATCTAGATTGTAGTGCATGGTATGGTAGCTTTTACCATCGGAGGCAGTTATTAAAAAATCCTTAATAACTGCGTCTGGCTCTAGCTCACCCTCTGTGAGGATGTTGCGGATATGGATATTGATGTTAGCAACCGTGGTCTGATATAACTCTGCCAGTTGCTTTTGACTCAGCCAGATGGTTTCATCCAATAGCTTGGTTTCAATCTGTATGCTACCATCCTTATTGGTGTAGATCAGGAATCTTGGTTCCGCCGTTATAAGTTCCTTCTTCATAATCCCTCCTTTTTTGATGCTTTCTTCAGTAAACTGGCGATATCTAGATTGATGCTGGTAACCGCCCAGTCAGGTTCTTGAGTAAAGGGATTACGGATATAATGGGGTCCTTCAAAGTTGTCTCCATCTATCACTACTATCGCCAGGATGAATTTATCCGCCTGATTCAAACCATAGAGAACTTCATTGCGTGTAACTGTAATAGTGGATTGTCCTTTGGTTCTGCCTTTTACTTCGATGTGTCTGGTTTCCGGCATTTTCCCATCGATTGCTGGGGGAATACTGGTAACATCCCAGCCACAATTCAGGGCAGAGACATCAAAAACTTCACAACCATTTAACTTTTCGTGGTCCATCACAACCTGCATGGCTTTTAGCTCGATCTGCTTCCTGGCTTCGGCATCTGCGGTCCAGGTGTCCTCCCCTTTCAATTGTGCCAGTAAACCAGCAGGGATGATCAGCGCTCCACCGATCACGACCGGAGTCTCCGAGACTACATGGCGCATCTCGTTGAGCTCTTTGGTGCGGGATTTGAGGCGGTTATCCAGCTCGTCAATGATGCGGCTGACATTATCGATGTTGATCCGGGTCTTTTTACCCGCAGCCTGGTCATCCTGAAGCTTGATCTTGCGGTCTGACCAGTAGTTGATCTGGGTCACCAGCCTCTGATGAACAGCTTCAAGGGTCTTGGTGACCTGTCTTTCCCTCCGTTTCATCACTTCCGAAAAATGCTCCGGGGCAAGGTAGGTGGTGGCATACGCCAGAGCCTGGCTTTCCAGTTCGGATGAAACCCACTGGGCAGCCAGCAGATGTTTTATCAGAATGAAGTCACTATCTGAGATGGGCTCCAGATCGAGATGGGGTGCCCAGCCCGCGTTGCTGATCGCTCCCTGTTCATCGATTTGGACAAACTGCAAACGACGTGAGATGCACCTATCCCGGTTGACCCCTTCTTTTACAGAGTGTTCTATGATCAGCATGGCTTTGGGATCTATGCTATCATCATGAGGGGCTACAAGAATTGCTCCCTGTCTCAGCTTGTTGCGGTGATCCTCCAGCATGATATCTGTGATCGACATCATCAGCGGGTGCCCAGGATGGATGAAACTGGCCATGGGTGCTTCCCGGTTGGGCAATCTCACAAAGGGTTTATCGAAACAGATGCGTTCGTATTTCTGAGTGACTGGATTGATGTTTCTGCGGTTACGGCCTGAAATCTGGCGGTCCCGTTCACGAATCTGGGCCGGAACATAGGAGATTTCCCAACGCTCGCCCTCGCTATGGACCTGGCGAATGTTGCCTTTTAACTGGCTGAAAGCCTGCAAGAAAAAGGATTTAATGAAATAGGGCTGGAGTTTTCGTGCTTCAGCTTTCTCCATTTCGGCTTTCACGGCAAAGAGACGGTTTTCATCTATAACCTCTTCACACAGGGCATTGCGGCTGATGATCTCTCTGATGTGCTCGGTATCGAGAACGCCTTCCACCACTTGAAACAGCCTGGACCTGACCTCAGGGTCATCCCCATAGCGGATCGCTTCGATCAGCAGGTCTTTGAGGCTTGTTTCTTCAAATACGTCTCCCAGAATATCAAAAACTCTGCCGCCCAAGGCAGCTCTTTGGGCTTCCAGCTTGGTGAAAAGGGTTTGAAATACATCACCTTCCCGGGTCTCATCTGCCACCATATTCCAAAGATGGCAAACCTCCGTTTGGCCGATGCGATGGATACGTCCAAAGCGTTGCTCGATCCGGTTGGGATTCCAGGGCAAGTCATAATTAACCATCAGGTTGGCATTCTGAAGGTTTACGCCTTCTCCAGCAGCATCGGTGGCGAGGAGTATCCTGACTCGGGGATGGTTTTTAAATTGCTCCTGGGCTTTACGCCTTTCCTCTCTTTTAATGCCGCCATGGATGGTGATGATCGCCTCCTGGCTGCCAAGTAAGCCACTGAGCCGCTCATACAGGTAATTCAAGGTGTCCCGATGCTCAGTAAAAATGATCAACTTGCGAAAACTGCCATTGGCATCCCTAAAATGCGGGTTATTCTCAAAGAGACTGGAAAGCTCTTCCCATTTACGGTCAAAGCCTGAGTCACGTAGTGCTTTGGCCTGTTCATTGAGGCGCTTGAGGGTATTGGTCTCTGATTCCAGTTCCTGGATGGTCTGAGCTGTGGTAGCGCTGTCCACCAGCTCTTCTTCATTTTCTTCACGCTCTTCAGTATCCCAGTCCTCATCATCAAAATCATCCGGCAGCTCGATGCTATTCTCTTTTTGCTGTCTGATCAGTTCGCCTCTCTGAATGAGCTTTTCTTCCTCCAACCTGCGATTGAGCTTGTCCAATCTTCTTTTCAGGGATTGGTATATAGCCTCAGGGCTGGATGCGAGGCGCCTTTGCAAGATGGTGAGGGCAAAGCCGACGGTGTTTTTCTGTTTACCGTTCAGGCGATCAGCTTTGTTCATTTCTTCCCGCACATACTCTGTGACAGCAAGATATAGCTCTGCTTCAGGATCAGACAGCTTATAGTTCACAGAATAAGCCTTTCTCTCTGGGAATAGGCGGGTGCCATCGAATTTGAGGAGATCTTCCTTCACCATACGGCGCAGTAGATCCGAGATATCAATCGAATGAGCGCTGTCTCTGGTTTTACCGTAGAAACGATCAGAATCGAGCAAAGCAAGAAAGGTTTGGAAGTCCTCATCCTTGCCCTTGTGGGGAGTAGCTGTCATCAGCAAGAGGTGCCGGGTGGTAGCGCCTACTTCTTCAGCCAGCCTGTAGCGTTTGGTTTTCTTGAGCTCATTGCCGAACCAGGAGGCTGAGCATTTGTGAGCTTCGTCTATTACCACCAGGTCCCAGTAGCTTTGTTTGATCTTCTCAACTAGATCCTCGTCACGGGAGATCATGTCGATCCTGGCTATCATATAGTCATAGTCTTCAAAGGGATTACCGCCCCTGGATTGCTGTTGTAAATCACGTGAGAAAATACAGAAATCAAGGCCGAACTTCTCGTACATTTCATCCTGCCACTGTTCTACCAAGGAACCCGGAGCAATAACCAGTATTCGCCTGGCATCAGCCCGCATGATGAGTTCCCTCATATACAGTCCTGCCATTATAGTTTTCCCTGCTCCCGGATCATCAGCAAGGATATAGCGCAGGGGTTGCCTGGGAAGCAGTGATTCGTAAACTGCTGTGATCTGATGCGGGAGGGGCTCAACATTGGATGTGTGAACAGCCATCATAGGATCAAACAGATATGCCAGGTTGATCCGGTTGGCTTCTACTGCGAGCTTGAACTCAGCGCCAGGAGCATCGAATGTCCAGGGCCTACCAGCCACTGCAATAGATAGGTTTTCTTCATCAGAACGATATATCAAGCGCTCTCGAAGAGAACCATCGCTTTTCTTGTAATAAACGGTGTATGCATCTCCACCAATAGGTTCACTGGTGACTATGCGCACTAATCCTCCCGGTTCAATACCCTGAATCAGGGCTCCTGCCTTAATGTCTTCTAATCTCATCATCCCTATTCCCCAAAAAAGAACTAGATGATCCGCCTAACACTCCCAAGGTCTGATCAGTTGCCTCTTTCAAGCGTTTAGTCGCATCATTAATTTCGGCCATTCCACCTCAAAAGTCAAACAATCATATCAGCTTCTTCTGTCAATGAGAAACTGATTGGAAGCACTATAGCATTTCATCCAGAATGGCACGAGCGTGTACTTTAGCTCCCTCCCCCATTTCCGCCACGGGTCCCACGCATGCCGGGCAGCCGCTTTCGCAAGGGCAATCTGTCACCTGATCCAGCGCCGCTTTCAGCACCCTGTCCTGAATCTCATAGAGCTTTTTGCTGAGGCCTATTCCCCCCGGAACCATGTCATACAAGGCAATCACAGGATCCCCATCCGCCAGAGGAGATTCCGGCTCAAAATGCAGGCCCAGATCAGAGGGATCGGACATCACAAAGAAAGGCGCCAGATTGTGGATGAGATAGGCCAGACCCGCGATTCCGCTCTGAATTCGCACCCGCTGCTCTGCCTGGTAGTGACATCGCGGGCACAGCGTCACCAGATTGGCGGGATCGTTGGCCGCTTGCGCGCTGCTGAATTTCCTGAAGGGCACTTTGTGATGCACATCCCATGCTTTACCATTCTCTTTGGCACCACAGCTCACGCAGCGATATCCATCCCGCTCCCGGATAGTGGCACTCAGGTGTTTCCACTGTGGGCCATAGTTATTGGGGTCGCTGTTCCACAATCCTTTTTGCCGGATTGAATCCACCACAGCTTGCGATAGCGAAATCCACCATGCCACCGTATCCAATTCCCGCGCCGGCAGATCCAGATCTTCCAGCCCCAGGTTTTCCATATTGCCAAAGCGAATCTTCTTGAAGCCGGTTACTTTAGTAATTACCCTCACCTTCCCCAGATGCTTGCGTCCCCAATCGTGCTGATGGGATCGTTGCAGCGACAGCACATTCAATTCACTTTCTTGCAGAGCTTGAGTGTAATAATCTGCGGCAAAAGGCTTTATCCTCACCACTCCCTTTTCCAAATCCAGCTCTTCCACGATCCAGGTGTCCCCCGCGTGCAGATAGATGGCTTTGGGATGCGTCATCCACAACGCGCTGGCAGAATCCACATATCCGATGCACTCTTCTTTCGCCAGGATGGGATACACATCTGAGGCATTGCGCAAAGAGACAGAACCCGCCGGATAGCGCTCTGTGATGCCCAGATATTTTTGCCCCACATGCCGAATTTTACCCTCAGTTTCCAAAACTTCCAGATAGCCTTGCAGCTCCGTATATTCCATCTTACCAAAGCTTTCACCTTCTTTGAAAGAAAGCTCGGAGATGGCGCACTCCAGTTGTTGAAGCAGTATCTCTGTGTTTTGTGGATCGATCAGCGCCTGCTCCGGATTGGTCTGCCACAGATATTCCGGGTGATGGCAGATGTACTGATCCAGAGGATTGCTGCCTGCCACCAGGATTGCCAGGGCGGATCGTCCTTTTCTGCCTGCGCGCCCCGCTTCCTGACGAAGTCCCGCGATAGAACCCGGATAGCCATTGATGATGGCCAGATCCAGACCTCCGATATCGATGCCCAATTCCAGCGCGTTTGTAGAAATAATCAGCTTCAATCGCCCTTCTCGCAGGTCTTTCTCTATCTTGCGGCGTTCTGAGGGCAAATATCCGCTGCGATATGTTGCGATCTTCTCTTTGAAGGCCTGCGGCATATGCAACAGCAGCATTTCCACACTGCGCCGCGTTACGCTGAAAAGAATACTCTGCAAGGGATGCGCAAGCGCCAGTTTTGCCAATGTGACCGATTCCATCATAGAGCTGCGGCGGATGCCCAAATCTTGCTCCACCAATGGCGGATTGACGATCAGATAATGCCGTTCTCCCTGCTCCGAGGCATCGTCCGCAATCTCACACACCGATGCTCCGATCAGATTTTCCGCCAGTTCCCGGGCATTGCCCAATGTGGCAGATGTGCAGATAAACACGGGATTTACATTGTATAAGCGGCAGATCCGCTGCATCCGCGCCAGCACATTGGCAAAATGCGATCCCAAGACTCCCCGATAGTAGTGTACTTCATCGATCACCACATATTTCAGGCGCGAAAAAAATGATGACCACATGGGGTGATGCGGCAGAATACCCAGATGCAACATATCCGGATTGCTGGCCACTACATCGGCCTGACGGCGGATTTTACTGCGCTGATTGGAGGGTGTATCACCGTCGTAGATGGCGCTGAATATACGCTCTTTCCCCAGCGCTGCCAGCGAAGTGCAATATCCCGCCAGTTTTTGCGCCTGATCCTGAGCCAGGGCCTTGGTAGGATACAATAGCAACGCTTTAGCCTTTGTCCCGCTTATCAATTCCTGCAATATGGGCAGCCAATAGGCCAGGCTTTTGCCGCTGGATACACCCGTGCTGATCACGATGTTTTGCCCGGCAAAAACCTTGTTCAAAGCTTCTACCTGGTGCAGATACAGATCGCTAATCCCTTGTTTGGCAAGGATTTCTTTGATGTGTTCGTGAATGTATTCCGGTATCGCTTCCCTTTTCGCCGCGCGCGCTTCATACACTTGGGAGGATACAATTGTTCGCGCGTGCCGAGGATCTTGGCCTAGGCTGCAGAGGAGATCTTCCAGCGCGCTCATCAGGGCAATATCACCTGTTTCAGGATTCTACTTCTTCCCTCGGATGTCACTTTCAAAAGATAGATTCCCGCACTCAGTTTTGCGCCCCGATATTGATATTCTTTTATGCTCCGCTCCCGCAGAATCCTTTGTCCCCGAATGTTATACACTTCCAGATCAAAGGGCTTTTCATGTTTCACAGCAAAGCTGTGCCGGGCGGGATTTGGTCCCTGAATAAATGCCGGGGCAAGCTCGTCCTCCACTTCCACCCATCCGTTCACACCCAGCACTGCCGGATCATCTATGCACAGCATTGCCGCGTTTACGGATACACAATTCAATGCCAGATTGATGTCATCGGCAAAATATGCGCTGAGATCGTATTCGTAAAAAGTCCAATCCGCCGGGACAGATATGAAACTCTCGGCATGCAGAGTGCTAAAATCCCCGGGTTCCCTACCGGTGGTGGAGATCATCACCCGCAGCCGCTCCAATCCGTAGGCAGGATACAGACTCCGGGCCCAAAAACTGAATTTGGAATCGGCTCCAGGCCTCAGATTGGGCAGGATCAGCCAGTCGTCATTGGGGGGATTGATCGCACTGACAGACACCATCATGGTATTACCGGAATGCGCGCTTATCTGCAGGGGCGGAGTGCATTGCGCCGGTGAAAATGAGATCCAGGGCCATCTCTCCCCGGCACCCGGAAAACTAAAGGAATCCGGAATCCAGGTGAAGGAAGCATCCTCATCCAGGTTGACATAGCCATCCAGATGGGTCTGAAACGGCTCCAGATCTTCGAATGAACTGTATAAAACATACTGCGCCCCGGCGCCGGGAATCTCGATGTGAAAAGTGTTCGATGGTCCGGATACATTTCCATCTTCGTATGCTGCCAGAACATGATAGCTATACTCTTCTCCCACTTGCACCTGGCTATCACAAAAGTGATTTGATGTGCAAGTGGAATAAAAGAGATCATCTCGATACAGATGGTAGAGTGTCACTTCCCCCGCCGGCGCGTCCCATGATAGCTGAACGGAATTGTCCACATAGTATCCCTGCAGATTTGAAGGCGCCGTGGCCCCTCCTCCACCAGAAAAATGCAATCTCAAATTGTTCAGTGCATCAACATGGTAAAAGGTCTCTGGCGGATTTTGCGGATCGGGATTTTGGCTAAGGCTTTGATAATATATGGCACTGGAATTGCTGTGAGTCCAGCAGAAAAAATCGTCGTCGCTACTGCCGGAGCCACTGCTGTTCTCATCCACTGCCAGCACCAGATTTTGCTCTCCGGAATAGTGAAAAGACTGCTGTAGCGGGATCACCAGCCAGCCCGATCCCGGCAAACCCCCACCAAACATATCGGCAGAAAGCCAGGAATCGAAGACCAGGCTCAATTGATCCACAGGAATCCACTGCGACAGGCTGTCAGCACAGATTTCACCCAGATATATCTTCCAGGCTTTGCAGCCTTCAAAAAACATGTGGCTGGAAATCTGATACTTGAACCCAATGTGGCTGATGCTGCCCGAAAGAGGGATATCTGTGGCGGGAAAAAGCTGCTGAGTGTAGCTGTAGCGTGCCAAAGGCTCTATGGGCAGATGTTGATTTATCAATTCCCCTTCGCCGATTGTAACGATCTGAGCGCACAAGAAAGAATGCAGTAGCATAAAAAGGAGAAGAATACCCATGCGAGAGCGCGAAACTTCGGCCGCGGGAATGGCTGTTGCGATCATATTATCTCCACCTTTATGTTGATAATTCAAGCTTCGATATTGGGAAAGAGCTGTCAAGCACTTTGTAGCTAGCAATCTCCCCCCGTGCCTGAAGCCGTGCCGATCTAGATATAAAGCCGTTATCATCGCGTGAGCACTGCTTGATAATGGGATGATATCAGCTTCGGCACAGCTTAAGGCATAGGGGAAGCAATGAAATAAAGAAAATCGCGTCTATTTGTGGGCAAAAAGAAAACGTGGGGAGCACCGGGCGGTGTCCCCACGATTCGGAGGGCATTCTATGTAGGGTCTGTAGGCTATAAACAAGAAATGCATCACTCAGATTATTGTCAAGAAAAAAATTGATTTTTTAAAGATTGCTCATAAATCCGGTGGAAAATGCTGCAGTTACAGCTTAAATACCGCCTGAATCTATAAAATGTATACTAAATAATATAAATCTTATTACAGAAAATAAGGACTGACGGATTGAATACTAATCGTACATTGAAAATTGTATTGCTTTGTATCTCGTTTCTTTCTACCCCACAAAATGGCTCCGCAATTTTGCGGGGGCCCCGAACTTTTCACCCCAAAAACTCACCTTGTTCCTTTTCGGGGAC